>Ga0098051_1000283_pt1 | contig 21058 bp, 33 predicted proteins | sample 14BtaG_FD_77069 | JGI IMG/M metagenome (GOLD analysis project Ga0098051, IMG submission 77069) | Marine viral communities from the Subarctic Pacific Ocean - 14B_ETSP_OMZ_AT15311_CsCl metaG | ecosystem: Environmental > Aquatic > Marine > Oceanic | place: Pacific Ocean | collected 2015-01-18 | reverse complement strand
GTTGGCAATGTTTGAAGGTAACAATGGTTTATATCCTCCCACTACTGGTACTGTAATATTGGGTGATGATATAGGCGGGATGCAAATAGAAGGTGTGATCCAGAACATTGATATGTTTAAACAATCAGCAGCGCAGGGTTTGGCTGTAGCCCGGACCGATGTAGATAATCTTATACGTAGACTTCCTTTGTTAATGCGTACACTTGATGGATGGACACCAGCTTACGGAACAGAAGTATTAAAGATACTGGCTGGTGCAGATACTTATGTTATTAAAACAAATGATAATGGATTAGAAGAGATACGAGTTAGAGGTTTGCCACCTGTGCCTGTAGATTCTTTAGGTCGTAAGTGGATTAGTTGGGTTGATACACCACAGACAGACTTAGCAACTATGGATGTACAAGATAAGTTTGTGTTTATAGGTTTTACAGCTAAAGGTATTATGCCTCAGTTAGCTACGCCTATAGGATTATTAGAACCACACAAAATACAAGCAAGCTTAGCTGAAAGTATACTTATACAAGACAGTCCTTACATACCTGACTACGCTCTAGCACTAGAGATATTATTGTTTGTTGCCTCTGTCGTATTTGTTTGGCTTGTATTAAACGTATTTGGTATTACTTTAGGGATAACATTCTTTGTTATAGTTTTTGCTTCTACGGCTTTCTATGGCGTTTATACGATACAAAGTGGTATATTAATAGATGTAACTTGGGTATTAATATCACAATTTATTACTGCAAGTGCTGCTTTCTACTTAAGATTTAGAGAACAATACAAGTTAAGACAACAAATAAAAAAACAATTTGAACATTACTTAGACCCAAGACAGGTTAAAGAATTACAAAAAAATCCTAGCTTGTTAAAGTTAGGGGGAGAAAAACGATATGCTACCTTTTTATTTACTGATGTTAGGGGATTCACATCTATGTCAGAGTCTCTTGAACCGGAAGACGTTACCTACATTATGAATAAAGCTTTGACTGCACAACAAAGTGCAGTGCAAAAACATGGTGGTATGGTAGACAAGTATATAGGTGATGCAATGATGGCAATATTTAATGCACCTATAGATCAAGACTTTCACGAAAACAAAGCTATAGATTGTGCTGTAGATATCCAGCGTAACATGGAAAGTTTAAACGTAGAGTTAGCGGACCGGGGTATCCCGGCTGTAGCTATTGGTATAGGTATAAACACAGGCTATGCTGTAGTAGGAAACATGGGAAGTGAATCTAGATTTGATTACACAGCTATTGGTGATGCTGTAAATATAGGAGCAAGACTAGAAAGCGGCACAAAAGAGGCTGGTGTTGATGTGTTAATAGGATATAACACTGCTATAAAAAGTGATTATGAGTTAAGATTATTAGAACCTTTACATGTAAAAGGTAAGGAGAAAGCATTAGATGTTTACACACTATAAAAAATTGGCTGCGCCCGCACGTGGTGGTGAAGATGTTTAAAATAAGTGTCGGACTTGCAATCGCTCTGGTCTTGTCTGGTATATGGATATGGAGTTTAAACGCAACTATAACGCAGCTTCAGGCAAATCAGATCGTACTAGAAACTGAAGTCGCTAAACAGAATGAGCAAATAAAAAAGAATTTGGAACAGCAAGCGCAGACTTATGCGCAGATAGACAGCTTAACAAAGAAGAATCAGGAGTCCATGCGTGAAGTAAACGCACTCAAGCAGACATTCGCTAAGCATGACTTGGATAATCTTGCCCTAGCAAAACCCAAGATGATAGAAACTAGAGTCAATAGAGCGAGCAAGAGAGTGTTCGATGACCTAGTTAAGATCACTAACCCTACACAATTTGATGAGACAGATGAAGAAACTAGCAATACTGATTAGCTTTTGCCTGTTGGCAAGTGGATGTTCGTTGATGAGACAGGCAGTCAAGCCTATAGAAGTGGTCAACATAGAGGAAAGACCGCCTATGTTTCACCCTCCATTGCCTATGGAAATGCAGATGATGGAGTTCGATTGGGAGGTTCTAACGCCTGAAATCATGCAAGAGTACCTCACCCTTGTCGAAGAAGGTAAAGCACCTAGACAGGCTTATTATGCGCTTACAACGAAGGATTATGAGAACATCAGCAACAACATGGCTGAGATCAAGAGATACACAAGGGATATCCTTGCCATCGTAGAATACTACAGAGACTTAGACGAGTAGATTACTTTGTTCTCCATATCCTGTAACCATTAGGAGAAGGCTCTTCGGTCATTCTTACTGTAACTGACCAACCCAAACGTATCATTGCATGTCTATATCTTTCAGATTCTTTTTTTGTCTTGACCCATATAGAGTCACCGACTTCCATCTTCTCAATATCTTCTCTAGTTTTAGACCTTGCTTTTTGTATTGGTATATCTTTATCTATTTTCATTTGTTTTCCTATGTTGCTTTTGCTTTTGGATAAGGCATGATTGGGTAATTAAGATTGGCTTTAGCTTTTTTTGTAAAAGATTTATCTCCTACAAATATTACATATCTGTGTTTTAAAGACCTTAATCTGTAACCTACATCATCACCATATTCTTCCTCCATTTGTTTGTAAGTTTTGCCTCTGTATGTAGCATGATGCAGATGTGGTTTCGACTTTAAATAAATTTCTTTAATAGGTTTAGTAATACCTGTGTATAAAAAATTTGTGGCTTGATACACAATACCTACATGACCTTGTGTTGAGTCTGCATAACTAACAACAATTTTGTTGCCTAACTTCTTTAAAGAATTGCCTACTAAAAAAGACGCTTCGTTCTTGTTGTTATTTTTTAAAACCAATCTATTCAACTCTATAACATCTTTTTTAAAATGCTCTCCACATACTCCTTTGAGTAGCGTGTGTGATGGTGGTATTCCATAACTACATATACCTAATAAATCTTTATCAGAATAAAGACCATAAGCAATTTGTAGTGGTGGCATCCTCTTTGCGTAATGAATATCTAATATAAAAGGTTTTGTTTCTTCATAAGAAACTTTTTTAATTTCATATTTTTCTTTCACTACCTTCCTACTGCTTGCATAAATTCGTTTATATGCTCAGTTAATTTAGTTTGACCTTCTTTGTTTTCTTTTAAATCTTTACGACTCAAAACACCACAGACATTTCTGATTACCTCAGATGCATATGTCTCATCGTTTTCTTCTGACTCGTCCACAGAGTACAACTGCATCCATCGTTCAGAGTTTAAACGTACCCAGCTTATGTAGCTGGGGTCACGGCATATCAAACATGCTCGTTTAAATGCACGTTCACCTATGGTTACTTCTTCAGGTATCACAGGGTAATCAGTTTCATCTTCCATCCTGACAATACCCAACATATACCTAGCACCTATCTGACTAACAGATAATTCTTGCGTAAGTAACTTAGGCACATCATCAGGATGTATAAGGAAAGAAACTACTGTACCCTCCCTTGTCTGCCTGTATGCGTGTTTCTTTGCCTCAACACCTTGTAAGGCTTTCTCAAGTACATCTTTACCTACTGTCATATTGCACTCCTAATAATATCTAATTTCAAAGATTATTCTTTCAACAGTCGGCATCCATACAAGACCAAGCCATAAGGTGAATAAAACCAAGCCTGTAATAAATACCACTTTGATTAAGTTAAACCAACTAGACTGTAAGTAATCTATTGCATCACTTATTTTGTTAAACACTCGTTCTCTTTTCTGTATTTTCTTTTTAGGTCTACCCATTTATTTCTCCTACTTATTAATAAATTTTAATATCTCAACATCAGCTAAGATTGCATTAGCTACTACTAAGATTGCAAAGGACAGTAAGAATATGACAAACAAAACAAAGACTATGATGGCTACACCAACCCATTTCATTTCTTTTTCTAATTCTTTTTCAAATATCTTTTCTTCAAATTCTTCTTCAAATACTTTTTTCAAAGCCATAAGCCTATTTCCAATTCATTAATGTCATGTAACACATCATCAGGCAAGAAGTAAGCGTGTCTGTTCGTACCCTGTGGGTCACTCCAATACTTCTTATCCTTGCCATCAGCACCCATAATCCACCCCTTGATATAGAACTCAGGGGGATTTGCATATACAAGCACGTAAGGTCTATCGTCCTTATCGTCATCATGTAGTATCAATCGTTTCTTACTGTGATCTACTGTGCGTACTTGTAACTTCTGCACATCATCCGCTTGATAGTCACCAAGCGAACCACTCCACCATAAGCCACCCCACTTGGCAACACAAGCCTCGCCCATAGTGCCATAGATATTGATCGCCCATGCGGTCATGTCTTTAGGCGCACCATACTTAGGTGTACGATTGTCTCGTAGATTCTGTACCATGCGCATAAGTCCTTGTTGTCCGGCAGTTAACATTTCAGCCGGTGTTAAAGTAACTTTTATTTCTCGTTGAACTCTTTCCATTTTTCATCCACCCACTCCAAAGGGTCTACTCCTTCCATCGCCCACCATCTACCCTCATTACCATGAGCGTGTAGTAGGCGGTGATGTTCTTCACAAAGCGGTACTGCAAACTGATCTCCTGTTCGCCTCATTCCACGTGAGCCTTCCATGATGTGTGTAAGGTGATGCGCTTGCGAAGGTCTACTACAAATTAAACATCCATGTGATCGCACAAAAGTTAGATACTTCTGTGAACGTATCTTGTCCGCCCAATCGTTAGAAGGGGATGTCATCGTCAGAAGGTTTAAACGATGTGTCACTACCTATAGCGGTGTTTTGTGTACCAGTAGTATTTTGTGATTGATAGCCAACATCAGGTGGTTTAGGTGTTCCTTGAAAGTATTTCTTACCTTCTTTAGAAACTTTCTCCCAACTGTTTGCCTCTAAATCTTCACCATTAAGAGTCAACTTAACTAGGTATGTAGGTCTATTATCACCCTCAACTTTGTTCCTGTTCTTGTATATGCGTAGCTTATGTTCCTCGCCTTTCACACGAAAGAACACGCTCACATCTACTGCGCTATCAGGGTTCTCATTATTAGGAAATATCCTAAGACTATCAGGGTATTCTTTTTCCATATTTTTCTCCATTAATTAAACAAGTCATGTAAGGCGGAAGTTTTGTGAGTAACCGCCTTACACTATCCATTTCTTAACCCAAAGAGGACTAGCCTTTGATGAATTGGGTGGCTGAAAGCACACACCCATCGGTTAAACTTCATCTTGATCTATGACCTCTCTGATTTTCTTCAACTCGGCAACTGCCTCATCAAACTTTTTCTTATCTTGCCTTTGCAACTGTGCAGTTTTTTCCGCACTAGCTAACCAAAGTTTTTCTACTTCGATTACAGTATCTTTACCTCTAGCCTCTTCAAGAAGGTTTTCTATAAAGACATGTAAATCCTCTGTGTTGCTAGGCTCTTTTACTTTGCCGCCTTTCTGTACCTGTGGCTCAGCACCTACATGATCTGTATCTGCTATCTGTCCATCATCGTCTACATCTGTAGCTATGTTGAGCATAGAACTCAGCGCATACCTACGCATGTAAGTCAGCGCAGAACCTAGAGCCTGTGCGCCATCACGTTGTTGTCTTAATGGCAACTCACTTTCTATCCACTCACCACTACTATGTAATAGTCTCGTGACTAAGGTGTTGCCTTTATTACTAACGATTGGTATTTGCACCACAGATAAACCATGCTTGCTAGTTATAGGAACTATAACTTTTAATATATCAGCTAGATCAGCGTAACTATACTTGTAGCTTTTGCCATCGTGTGTACGCACCTCAACTGTTTTTGTCTTAGGTATGGTTGGGAACTCAGACTGCGCCTCCGCTAGTGCCTTTCCTAACTCACCTAATGTTTCACTTGTACGACTAGATGTAATTACACCTGTCGTGTCATCAATCATTTCCATTTAATTCTCCTTGATATTGGTCACAAAATGCAGACACATCACAGAACTTTGCACAACGAATCGCTTCGCCCTTGCGATGTTCTATGACGTAATCTTCGTGTTCCTCAACAAATTCTTCGGCTAATTCCTGTGAGTCATAGAGTTTAAACGCTCTCTTACCACCGGATTTCATCACCGCAAACTTGTCAGGTCTCTTCCATCTTTCCTCGTCTGTACAATCAGGCAAGGTGATAGCAGATAACTGATGTGCCTCCACTTTATCACGCACAAACTGTTCTTGTTCTGCAAACGTCCATAGGTCTATGTCAGTAACAGTAACTTCACTTTGTGGATAATCAGGATTTCTTTCAGCTTCAAATGAGGAATGATCGCGGATGATGTTAACAATCTGTAGTTGGGATACTTCCCTACCATTCTTGCGAGCAAGCCAAGCGTATATATTGAGTTGCTCAACATCACTTCTGCGACCATTCATCACGGCATAAGCCTTACGAGTTTTCCAATCCATAATTGTTATGCCTTGAGGGTCTAATCTTTGTACGTCTATTTGACCTGATACTGTCCATCCACAACATTGAGCAAAGTATCTTTGCTCTAAGATATAACCATCTAGTGTTCCTAGTTCTAGGATGTGATGCACCGCCCTTCCAAACAGAGACCACACTTGCTTGGAAACATCGACTACGATTTGATCGTCATGTTGATATGCTAGGTGTGCTTGTCTAGGTGGCTTGAGTAGTCCTGTTGCGGATATGTCAGCCTTGCCACGTGAATACGTATCACGGACGACTGCTTTCGCAAAAACATCCGGAAGATTATTCACATTGCTATACTTCATATTACACTCTCGCTATCTATTAAATACTAGATTCAATAAGTTGTCAAACATTTGTGTAAATTTGTGCAGATTAAGGGGAAAAGTATTTATCGCTATCGAGACCTTTTCCCCTTATAACTGGAGTGATAAACCATGAATAAATTTATCAACGTAAAAATTTTTTAAAAAAAAACTTGCACGCAAAATACATTCTATAGTATTTTGTAAATAGAACAAGTGGAGGGGTAAGACCATAGCACTTGTTCATTGATGGTTACTATGGGATGCATACATAGCCAAATGCGAGACCGAAAGTGTGAACGCAGTATGCCTTAAAGCACTAGATTTAAGTAAGTAGCACACGAATCAGACATTGAGTGCAGTAGTCTGATGCCAATAGCGATGTCCGAGAAGATTAGCATGGCGTAATGTCTACTCTTTGTTTACACACAAGGATGTTAGACCTATGCCATAACTCAATCCTCAAAGAATAGCATGAGAGTAAGTCCATAAAAAACTGGAGAAAAATATGGAAAATGAATATGCCTTTGAAGGTGTTGTAATCAGGCTGACTCAAGCTGACTATGACAAATGGCTTAAAACCTTCACAAACATACCTAACTTAGATGCAGTCCTGATGTCACGTGACGTGTGGTTATCAGAGGAGGCTGACGATAAATCAAGAAAGAAATGGTATATGTCCACAGTAAATTATCTTGTCAATGTGGATGCAAGATTCAAAGACAAGAATAAAAAGGACGAGCAAGGACGTAGGCTCGGTGAAGATGGCAAACATATATTTAAGAGGATGCCATGAACGAAGTAAAACTAACTAAGACTTTAGACCAACAACTAAACGATAAAGGAATACATCTTAGGCACTATGACATAGGGCAACAGAAAACTACATGCCCTGAGTGTTCGCATGAACGCAAGAACAAACGTGACTTGTGCCTGTCAATAAATATAAATGAACAGGGCGCACGATGGCGATGCCATCATTGCTTGTGGGAGGGCAACGCATGGCGAGAGTCATTGAAGAAACCACCACAGATACGAAAGGTTGCGCCTAAGAAACCATCCATAATACCCAACACAAAAAGTGTACGAGGTACATGGGCGGAACAATTCTTAAACGAGCGAGGAATAGACACAGACTTTGCAGACAAACATGGAGTGGGTGTAGTCTCACACTTTGTTAATAACAAACGACAAGACTGCATTGCATTTGTGTACAAGAACGAGGAGGGTGTGCCTGTAAATATCAAGTTCCGCACGCCTGACAAACACTACGCTCAACTGCCTGACTGCGAGCGCATACCTTACTTAATAAATAGTTTAAACACAGAAGAAGATACGATCCTCATTTGCGAAGGCGAGATGGATGCACTCACTTGGAAGTTAATCACGGAGAACGTACTGTCTATACCTGATGGTGCAAGTGATAGAAAGATGGATTGGTTAAGCGAGTTTGATTTCAACAAGTACAAAAGAATTTATCTAGCACTTGATAACGATGATGCCGGTATCCAATGTCGTGAGGAGTTGGCAAGGAGGATAGGTAGGGAAAGATGTTTCATAATTACTTATCCTGATGATTGTAAAGATGGCAATGAGATATTATGTAAACACGACAGATCATCGCTGCAACAATGTTTAAACACGGCTGAGCCATATCCAATCAAGTCTTTGTATACTGCAAATGGATTTATGGAAGAGGGTTTGCAGTTGTTTAGGGGGGGGTTGCGCAAAGGATTATCTACAGGGATAGAAACCCTAGACGATATATTCTTAGTACGTCCATCAGAAGTAACCATATGTAGCGGTGTGCCTAACTGCGGTAAGTCTGAGTTCATAGATGCAATCGCAGTAAACATGGCACGTATGCACGATTATAAGTGGGCGATATGTAGTTTTGAAAACCCTGTAAGCGAACATCTAAACAAGCTTGCAGAAAAGAAAGTAGGTAAACCTACAAGGGATGGTGCTACTCCTAAGATGGATGAGGAAGAGTTGCTAGATGCTTACGATTGGTTGGCACAACACTTCTTCTTCATAAGATCAGAGGACGAATCACCTACGATAGATTGGTGCTTGGAGGCAAGCATCAGCGCAGTATTGAGGTATGGTGTCAACGCAGTAATCTTTGACCCCTATAACGAGTTCGATCATCAACGACCACAAGGCATGACTGAGACAGAATACGTCAGTCAGATGATGTCCAAGATAAAAAGGTTTGCGCTCACGTATGGTGTGCATGTGTTCTTCGTAGCGCATCCGGCTAAGATGCGTAGGTCTGCTGATGGTGAGTTCCCTTTAGTAGAACCCTATGACATTGCCGGTAGTGCAAACTTTGCAAACAAAGCTGATGTGATATTGATAGTTGAAAGAGACTTCACACAGGGAAGTAGGGATGTGCGGATACACACAAAGAAGATGAGGTTTAAACAGTCAGGTAGTCTAGGTCAGGTAGACTTGGAGTATGACCCTGTTAGTGGACGATACTCCAAAGCCTTCGGCTATCCAACTATTTAGATTTTTTCTTCTTAGATTTTTTAGCCGGTGCTTTACCACCTACCCACGCCTCGTTTACATCAGGTGTACTAGGGTCATCGGCTACAAACTTACCGGCTTTATTTCTTACCCTCGTAGGTGTAGCAGTTGCTGAAACGCTACCGCTTTCTGCGGTAACACTACCACTATAGATAGCTTTACCCTCTGACTCTGCGGTATCTTCTACAGATACTTCTACTTCTTCTTTAGGTTCAGGCTTATCTACAATCCAATACTTGAACCACGATTTTATTTTACTTAACATATCTTTGTTTTCCTCCATTCGTTTATTGTTAATGATAAGTTAGTTTTCTCTACGATACGATCTAAGTCAGCATCCTCTTGCTCTCTCCACATACGAATCAGTTTGTACACATACTGCCTTGACACACCTACAAGATTGGCAATCTGATTGCCATTCATGCCCTCCTCATGCAGTTTACGTATCCTTGCGGTACGCTCTGCACTCTCAGGCGGATTAGATGGTTGACATAATGCATCATACTCATCCTGTGTAAGATTAAGATTGAGTTGATATCTTATTGTTGAGACTGGTTGCAAGATTATGTTGGATATCTCTGTTAAAGAGTCACCTCTCTTGCGTAAATCTATGGCTTGCTCAAGCCAATAGGGAGACTTATTTCTTCTTGGCATCATTCTCCTCTGCTTGTCGCATTGCGTTGTCTATGATGTCATCTAACTCAGCGTTGGTAGCCGGCTTAGTTCCATTCATTTCGTGTAGCTTTTCTTTTGCTTTTATTAATTTTTCTGCTTGTTTGACAACACCACGTGGGTCACCTTCAAGTATGTCTTTGCCTGTTATATACCTGTCATGTGCATGTGCAAACCAACTAGGTGCAAACGTATCAAGATTATGCTTTGCTATAAGACCAACTAAATCCTCAAACCACAAGACGTATTTTCGTACTGTGTTTAAACCTTTACTCTCTATGTCAAATATCCAATGGCTTTCAGCTAAAGACCTCAAGTCCTCATCGCTTTGCAACTGCCTATACCTACCTGTCTGTACCATGTGATACACATTTGATGTGTCGCTAAACTTCTTGAACTCTTCACCCCTAAGTATAGGGTCATTAGCACGTTCTCTACCCACGATGATTACCTTCTTGGGTAGCACAACAATTTCTTTTTCTTTCCTATTGTCATAAGCACAGATGATATCTGTCTTGCGTACCATGCCTTGCAAGAGTATGTACTCGTTATCTATAGCCATACGTAACGCAAACTTCTCAGCTACTTTTCTATCGGTAGTCCATGAACACCCTTGTTCATTAAAGCTATGACACCCTCTGAATACTGCAAATTCATCAGGCAAACTAAGAAAGAAAGCCTTGTCGTCAGGCTCAAGTGTGCCTAAACGATGCTCGCTTTGTAACATGTCATAGTTAAAACCCCAATCGTCATACTCAAACATGTCATTGATTAAAGGCATGAAGTCAGATGGATTCTCAACTGAGTTCCAATACTGATGGAACATAGTCCAAAAGTTTATAGGCTCTACCTCTCTGTACAAAGCATGTAGTGCCTCAATCCTATAAGGCTTATCTACATACAACATTAACTCTGATATGTCCGCTAACTGTTCTTTTATTTTTTCTTTATTCATTACTGCTGATGCCTCCAACATCTTTCTCCAATAAAATGATTGCCTTCTTTGTCTACCTTTCCAACCTCGCCAAAGTATTCTTTTTCAATTAGACGTGGTGGAAATATTCTTCTAAACAAATCTGCTTGTGTGTCACAACCATATTCTTCAATCTTTAACATTTGTTTTCCTTGTTATTTATAGCATCATAAACTTGTTTAGCTATCACAATCCCCCACAAACAGTCAGTCTGTAAGGATTTGTGAAGCCATTCATTTGCATTGTTTAAACGCTTCTCCCGCATCTGGTTCTGTTCGGGAGTTGTAAAGTCTATGTTAACTTTATGTGGCTTAATGTGCCACGTGGTTTTCTTTACAGACTGCATGACAATCTATCGTTAGTATCCAAAGCTTTCTGTAAGAAAGATATAAGTAAGTCTGCCTCACCTTGTAGGTACTTCATGGCATCGTCATACGCCCAATCGCTAGGCATGTTGTCTTGGAATCCCTGACTCACATGCAAAGGTGCATCCTCAACCATGTCTAGGAACTTACGTATACCATCGGTATCTAAGTAGCCCTCATCATCACACATAGGCAAGATATCATCCCACCACGATAGGTTCATCGCCCACAGTACGCTACCTGAGTTGTACGAGTCTCTGTAGTACACGTCACCCTGTTTATATAGGTCATCATATATGTTAAACATGTGTTGTCTTTGTGCCTCGCTTAGTTCTACTTCGCTACCTACTTTTTCAAAGCTATCAAGTGTTTCCTTGTTGTCTGCATACTTCTTATCGTATGCTTTCTCTAAATATACATCTGCACCCATTACTTTTTCTCCTTATTTTTTTTATTTAATTTTAGTTTTAACAACCATCGCTTGGGCATCTTACGTTTGCCCACAACTCCATCGACCTCATCAGGGCAACTGTCTCGCCACACCTTCTCAGCATCTTTAAGATTCATTGTTTCTCTCCAGTAATTGCACACCCATCTTCCGTAACATATCCATCACCATGTTATGCAACGCTAGGTTAGGTTCTTTGCGGAACACAAGTGTCTCATCGTTTAAACTATCTCTCGCAGTCAATAAGATGTCGCCATCTTTCTTGAATTCAACAGTCATTGTTAGTTCCCCATCAGGGATGTTTTCATTTTCCATACTTACTCCAATTCGTAATTAATTAATACACTACACTTGCCAACAATCATGTCACCAAACGCAGTACGTCCTGTATCCATGAGCCATGTGTACCATTTAGTAGAAGCCATCTGATTGATTACGTTTGAGTTATCAAACTTACCTTCTTCGTCTATGATCGCATGACATTCCTTGTCATCATGCATGACAGTAATGACCTCAATCATTCCACTCTTAGTCCACGACTGCATCGTTTCCAAGTCCGGCTTTTCATCGTACTCTACTATTTCAAAGAACTCACCCTCATCATTAGGCACATCAAATATGTGCATCACATTATATGTATCAGTCATTGTCACCCCCTAGTGCAATATTTCTTCGTTAATAATTCGCTCAGCTTGAGCATTGAAACCTTCATCGACTTCTTCATCAGTCATCTTGACCATCTGCTCTGTATCAATCCTGTGCTGATTCCATTCCTCATACCAATCAAGCCTCTCACTTACATCGGCAAGCATGTCTTTCACAAAATCTTTTTCTGTACGCAACATCATGTTGCAAAGAAACGCAGTAAGCATGTCATACCACATGTTCACAGGTGATGAGCCATCACGTTGGAATAACTCTTCGTGACCTACCATGTTTACAAAGGTATTCGTATACCCCCATATCCTTTCGTATGTTTCAATACACTCCTCTAAGTCATCACCTTCACCACGTACAGTCTCGGCAATCTTGTTTAAGATTTCTTTATCTTTTTTATTCATGTTAATATCTCCTTGATATTATTTTAGTTATAGTTACCAACATGTCAACGTAATTTAACATTACGTTTACACATCCTCCAAGAACCTATCACCATAAGCCTCTGTTGCATTGATTGCTTGATCTACTGCGTTTATGAGTATACCAATCTGTATGTATCCATTATCAGGTAGACAGGCAAGCAAATCTTTTGCGTTGTACAGATTCTGTACCGCTTGCTCATATATTTTCTTATGATCTTCACGTTCACCTAAGTCAGTTTCAAATTCCTCACTCATGCAAACCTCCTGTATTTTCTGCGGTTACTTGGTTTAGTTCTGTTTAAACATTCTACAACCACACTATTCCACAAGCCTAGTATACATACACCAACACCAACACCTGATGCAAAGAGGATATACACATCAACCCCCCCTACATCATACGCAATATGTAAACCATACGTATAACCTAGACCACCAAATGCAACTAATCCCATAGCAGTTGCCACTATTATTATGATGTTAAGCATCATCACTCTCCTTATTATCAACAGGTTCACCTGTTATTTTATCCACAGGGTATGCATGTACTCGCATACCTTCTGCCTCACGTGTCACCTCAACTCTAAGAGTTTGTCCTTCTTTAAGTTTAGGTTCTTCCTCTGCGATGGCTAACTTGATAGCCATCTGTATTCTTTCTTCTATTGAATACTCCATAATTTTTCTCCTTATATGTAGTAGGTATATTCATATACATTCATATACCCTACTACTTATCTTCTAACTTAGTGCCATCCCAATCTAAACCTTGCGTTTGATTCTCGTATATCTTAATCGTCCTATACATCTGTCTGTCCATGTTACTCTCACGCATTTCGTTCACAGATGGGAAGTACACACAACCATGCCTCATGTGAAGTGGTAACTCAGCCGGAGTACCATATCCATATGCCCAATCCTCTTCTGCATTGAGTTGACGTTCAGTCAAGGCAAAGATGATCTTGCGTAGCATAGATGGATGTACCATCGCATAAGCACATCTGTCTATGTCCAATGGCTGACCGGCAGTCTTTAAAGGCATTTCTATCAAGCCATTATTGCCATGTGCTTTCGTATACTCAATCAATGTAATTGCACAGGACAACCCACTATCCTCAAGCTTGTCCACAAGTGACAGGATGCTTGCACCTCTACGCATCAAAGTCTTTTCATTGATGTGCGCTGATGCACTTATGTTGACCTTGATCTCAACCACTCTACCCATAGAGCGTTCATCACCAAGCGGACTCATCATATGTGATGGGCAACCTGACACATACAGAGGTATGTTAGGCATGTATCCGGCTACGTTGTACTCATGTGATGGCAGTCTCTCGAATGACGTAGATGCATGAGCCATATCCAATTCATCAGACATGTGTTGCCTACCATCTTTCCATCCATACTCTGCGAGTTCCATAGCACCATTAACGTCTACGTTACCGCTCCATTTGTCAGGGGCATCATCAGATGCACATCTACCCTTCCATTTAGGTATGTTAGGGTCTTTTAAAAACCCTAACATTTCATCAAAGGTCTCAAACCTCATAGCAAAATTATTATTAGCCATAACTTTCTCCTTGTTTAAACAGTCTTACACACCAGCTTCAGAACGAATCCTCTTCACAGTATCATCATCTAAGCCACCAAATACGTACTGACTAAGCACATCTTCCATGTCACATCCATCAAGTATTGCACGTCCACCCTTGATACTTGCTCTAGGTGATATGACACAACGTATCTTCATGTCATCCTTCGCCTTACGTAACTTCTGTACGATCTTCGTGAAGTTCCTGTCAGGACTGATCTTCAACTCAAGCTTTTCATCATAGTCAAGGCTGATGACTGGCTTAAATCTGTCAATCGTTGCACCATCAAGCTGATTCCTACCAACGTACTCCCTGTCTGCACCTCTACCATATGTGTTGGCACATGCAATCAAGCGGAAGTTCGGATGTTTCTTGACCACTCCACATGGGAAGTCAGCTACGTCATTCTCCATTGATGCATTGAGAGCAACCAATGCTTGTGGATTAGAACCATCGATTTCATCGAACAGGAACAAGCCACCATCACGAAAGCACTTGACGAATGAGGACTCAACGTAGTTACCATTAGCATCCATGTATCCTCTTACTTCGTAAGCTTGGAACATAGCACCGGACATACCAAATTGATAATCATCTTGGTCGAAGGCTTTGCCTAACATGTCTGTCAACTGCGTAGCCATTGTGGTTTTACCACTACCCGCACCGCCTACAAGAAGCACGTTATCGCCACGTATCAAGGCTTTGAGTACCTGTGGTAACTTCTCATGCATCAGACCATCGAACTCAACCGCACCGCTAGGCTTGGGTATCTCAACCACAGTCTTGCCACCGCCATGCTTTTCAATCAGATCAACGATCTGCTTTTCATTAACACCATCGTGGCAACCATCATCCAATGTTGGATGCACCTTCTTGATGATATCAACGATCTCTTTCTCAAGAGCGTTCTTAGGCTCATACTCCGGAGGAGTATCAGACTCACCATCGCCATCAGACTCATGCTCGGACTCGGACTCGGAAGAATCATCCTTTTCACCATCTGCATCATCTGCATCATGTGGCTCACCATCACCGCCATCGCCATCATCCGCATCAGCTTTTAGCTGAGCGATATCAATGTCGTTGTACAGAGCGATGAGTTCCTCATCGGACATCTGACTAGCACGTTTGCCATAGGCAACTGCTAACTTTTTAAGAACCCTACGCTCACCATCGGTGAGAGTATCCAATGTGCAAGGGAAACCAAACATTGCTTTAGCACTTTCAGCAATGCTGAGTATCAAATCTACATTCATGTGTATCTCCAATTAACTGCGTTTAAACAACGAACAGACTATCAGTCTGCTCACAAGCCGGACATGGTGCAGTTTCCATATCTAGCATAGCTACGTTCTTACGACTTGTACGGAAGTGAAAGTCGCAACTACCACAGGATACTTTCAGCATCCTAGTGGACTGTTTCTTAGTGAAGTCAATATCGATTGCTCCATGTGGGTAGTCTCCTAAGAGACCAAGCACATCATCAATCTGCTCCTTCAAGCGGTTACCGGCATGGGTAGAGGTAAGTTTGCCCTCAAGACCAATCTTTCTCGCTAAGCGAGCAAATAAACCCTTGTGACCACTCTCATTCTTATCCACCACATGAACAAGTTCATGTGCAAGTATCTCCAATGCTTGAAAGCCATCATCGATCACAGGATTGATAAACACTTCAAAGTGATTATCACTTGATGCATCAGCATGTATGCAGACACCAAGCACCTTACCACCTCGGTGACGAGGTGCATATCCAACAGACACCCTGTAGGGTGGCATGTCATCCCAATGACCATCATCATTCGCAAAGGTAGAGATCAGTTGATCTGCACCTTCGGTGAGCCAAGCCTCACGATCAGTATAATTTTCCATAGTTTTTCTCCATGTTTAGTTTAAATACTCTCTTCACTTAAGTTCAGAGAGTAGTTTAAACAAAGGGTTATTAACAAGTTGGAACAGTTCCGCCATCAACTTTCACAAAGTGAAATCCGGCATCATCCCAACAGAATCTGTAGAGGTCATCCTTCTCTATTTCCCATTTAAGCAGATGCTTAAATTCATCGCCTTTCACATGCCCTACGCTCAGCCTGACATGCTTGCTTCCTGACCATGGGAGTAGGCACAAGTCCTCATACTTGCTAGGCAAAGTGTTGTCATCATCAGCGAAGTAGATTGAGCCTATCACTTCATCAAGCAAGGCTAATTGAGCAAAGCTTACATCTTTAGGCAGATATAAAAAGAATCCCTTCTTTTTATGAAAGGATGCCAACAAGGCTACGCCTTTGCAGTAAAGCACACCGCCCATGGTGGTGTAATCATCAGTTCTAAAGGTTATACCTTTAATCAATGCATCAGCGACTCTTTCCCTTGGTTGCATCAGCACGCCATTTGGTCGGTGAGTTGCTACCTCAGTAGCAGATTCTAAGTTTTCCATATTCATTCTCCAGTTGTTGTTTAGGGGATTAGGTTTAAATCCCCTTTCACTACGTTCAAGGGGTTTAAACCAATCCTCTTTACCATTTTCGTTCTCTCAACATTCGCCATGGTAGCGTAGGACATAATGCACGTCAACTACTGATTGAATGTGGGGTTGCCGAAGGAATCGTATTGATCTACGAAAAGGTATGATTTATCATACCTCCATGACAGATCAAAAGACAAAGAACCCCATAGGTACACTAAGCGTCAAAGAACGCTTATATGCTAGGTATAAGGCTCAAGGCTATTCCAATGGCAAGAGCGCAGAACTAGCCGGATACAAGGGTGGTACAAGTGCAGAAAAGCAAGGCTACAGACTGTCCAAAAAAGCTGATATACAAGACGAAATCGCAAGGATATTGGCGGAGCAAGAGACTAGGTCTCTTATTGATAGGGAATCACACCTCGATGAACTGGCAAAGCTAAGGGATAAGGCGGTTGATACAGGACAGATCGGCTCAGCAGTAACTGCTGAACACTACCGAGGCAAGGTTGCTAACTTATATACCGAGAGACTAGAAGTCTCAGATGCTAATAAGGAGTCCTCCGATGAGATAATGACTCGTATCAGTAAACTGCTTGGCAAAGAACAGACCGATAAAGATTCATCTTTACACTAGGGAACTGTTTAAACCTTCTCCAAACTGCGCAGGTCACGCGTACCAATGTGTTTACACATTTCCTGTGTAGGCGCACACAGTTTTAGCGACACCCCACCCCCCCTGTACACAAGCGGGACTCCGCGCGCACACATATACATACTGTTTCAAATTTTCACACAGTAAAAAATGAGTTTTATTTAACATAGTATTTACATACCCCACCCCCCTAAACACAGATAAACGCTCTAGGTTCACATGGCTAGAAAAATTTTGCATATAATTTTGGGGATGTGAGGCTAGTCTATGTTAGTTCCTAATAGCTGTTAACCAGCCTCACTGGGTAGAATGGACAGGATTTGTTGAGAGTGTAAGACTGTCCTCTGGAGATACCCTTGCACTACAGTATATAGAGTTGTAATATGGTTGACAATACTACATATGGGTATATCACAGAAACAGTTGAGAGAGGTTATGGGTCATCTTACAGATGACAATCTTGCTAAGCTTAATGGACCGCAACGTAAGGAACTTGACAACCTCATAGTAAATTTAGAGAAGGCAGTTGTAAGGGAACAGTCGCAAGATAGTTTCTTAGACTTTGCTGATTCTGTATGGCAAGAGTTTATGTGTGGAGCGCATCATAGAAAGATGGCTGAAGCTTTTGAGCGTGTAGCTAATGGTGAATGTAAACGCTTGATGATAAACATGCCTCCTAGATTTGGTAAGTCACAGTTAACATCGTGGTTACTACCAGCATGGATAGTTGGCAGACAACCGCATAAGAAGATCATTATGGCTTCACATACTGCTGAACTGTCTCTCCGTTTCGGTAGAATGGTGCGTAACCTTATTGATAGCGAGGAGTATCAGGATATATTTCCAGACGTAAGTTTGAATCTCGATTCTAAAGCAGCTGGACGATTTGATATATCGGGTGGCGGTGAATATTTTTCAATCGGAGTTGGCGGTGCGGTAACGGGTCGTGGTGCGGATTTGTTAATTATTGATGACCCACACTCAGAACAACAAGGACAGTCTGCTGATCCAAAAATTTTCGAAAGCACATACGACTGGTATTTATCCGGTCCTAGACAGCGTTTGCAGCCGGGTGGTGCGATTATCATTGTTATGACTAGATGGGGTAAGAAGGACTTATGTGGTTCTATACTTAAGGATGCAGCTACAAGAGACAACAGTGATGAATGGGAAGTAATTGAATTACCAGCTATATTGCCATCAGGCAGAAGTCTATGGGAAGAATACTGGAAGGTAGATGAACTTGAAAAGATTAAGGCAACTCTACCTATATCACATTGGGAGGCGCAGTATCAACAGAACCCTGTATCGGAAGAGAGTGCTATTGTTAAACGTGAATGGTGGAAGGAGTGGGAATATAAAGAACCTCCAGCATGTGAATTCATTATTCAATCATGGGATACCGCCTTTTTAAAAACACAACGATCTGACTATTCAGCTTGCACTACTTGGGGTGTATTCTATAAAGAAAATGAAAATGGCTATCCTGCTCCACAAGTTATATTACTAGATGCATTTCAAGAAAGAATGGAGTTTCCTGAACTTAAACGTAGAGCATTTGAAGAGCATCAACTATGGATGCCTGATGCTTTTATTGTTGAGGCAAAAGCTGCTGGTTCACCTTTAATATTTGAATTAAGACAAATGGGCATACCTGTACAAGAGTTTACACCTTCTAGGGGTAACGATAAGATTGCACGTGTAAACGCAGTAGCAGATTTATTCGCATCAGGAACAGTATGGTATCCGAAGAAAAGATGGGCAGAAGAAGTTGTAGAACAGTTTGCATCTTTTCCTGTAGGAGACCACGATGACTTAGTAGACTCTTCAACACAAGCTTTGTTAAGGTTTAGACAAGGTGGATTTATCAGATTAGAGCATGATGATGATGAGTATGAAGATGTGTCTGATAGGGTTGCTAAATACTATTAATATATTTAAACTGATCTAAATGGCTGAAGAAAACATTGACATAACTGTTGTTGATCCTGAAGTGGTCGCAATAGAAACAGAAGATGGGGGGATGTTAATTGACTTTGATCCTACCTCCTTAGATGAACAAGTACCCTTTGATGCTAACTTAGCAGAATATTTATCAGAAAAAGATTTATCTTTCTTAGGACACGAACTTGTGTCAGCTTATGAATCAGATAAAGATTCTAGGTCTGATTGGGAAAAGACATACACAGAAGGTTTAGATAACCTTGGATTAAAGATAGAAGAACGTAACGAGCCTTGGGCTGGTGCGTGTGGTGTTTATCATCCACTATTATCAGAAGCGGTTGTACGTTTTCAATCACAAGCTATTACAGAAATATTTCCAGCAGCAGGTCCAGTACGAACTAATATAGTTGGCAAGATAACTGACGATAAAGAACAACAAGGTAAACGTGTTCAAGACTATATGAATTATCTTCTTACAGAAGAAATGAAAGAGTATAGGAATGAAACAGAGAATATGTTGTTTAGTTTGCCTTTAGCTGGATCAGCATTTAAAAAGATTTACTACGATGTGAACATGCAAAGACCATGTTCTATGTTTATACCAGCAGAAGACTTTGTTGTTAGCTATGGTGCGTCTGATTTAAGAACAGCTGCACGTGCTACTCATGTTATGAGGATGACATTAAATGATATTTTAAAGTTACAGTACGCTGATTTTTATAGAGAAGTAACTTTACCACAGTCTAGTATAGGTGCAGATAGGATTAGAGCAAAGTATGCAGAGTTAGCAGGTGATAATCCTAACTACGAGTACGATGTAAACAGCTATAGCAAAGATGGAATGCACACTTTGTTAGAAATGCATGTAGATTTAGACCTAGTAGGTTTTGAAGATGAACGTAATGGCAACAAAACAGGTATTGCTTTGCCTTATGTAGTAACAATAGATCAAGGATCAGGTGAAGTTCTATCAATCAGGCGTAATTATTTAGAGTCTGACCCCATGAAAGAGCGTAGACAACACTTTGTTCACTATAAATACATGCCCGGATTAGGCTTTTATGGGTTCGGATTGATACATATGGTAGGTGGACTAGCAAAATCTGCTACTTCTTTGCTTAGACAACTGGTTGATGCAGGTACTTTAGCTAATTTACCGGGTGGTTTGAAGACTAGAGGTCTTAGAATCAAGGGTGATGACACTCCAATCTATCCCGGAGAGTTCCGTGATGTAGATATTCCGGGTGGAAGCATCAGAGATAACATAACTTTCCTTCCATACAAAGAACCATCAGGCACTTTGTATCAATTATTAGGAAATATTGTAGAGGAAGGACGTAGATTTGCTTCTATAACAGACTTAAAGGTGTCTGACATGAACAATCAAGCACCTGTAGGTACGACATTAGCGTTATTAGAGCGCAATATGAAGGTGATGGGCGCGATTCAAGCTAGATTACACGCATCCATGCGCCAAGAACTAGGAATCTTGTCGGATATCATCAAAGATTACATGCCAGCAGACTATGAATACGAAGTTGATGGCGATACAGCCATAAAAGCTGTAGATTTTGACGAAAGAGTAGACATAATTCCAGTATCAGACCCAAATGCAGC
>Ga0098051_1000273_pt1 | contig 21349 bp, 16 predicted proteins | sample 14BtaG_FD_77069 | JGI IMG/M metagenome (GOLD analysis project Ga0098051, IMG submission 77069) | Marine viral communities from the Subarctic Pacific Ocean - 14B_ETSP_OMZ_AT15311_CsCl metaG | ecosystem: Environmental > Aquatic > Marine > Oceanic | place: Pacific Ocean | collected 2015-01-18 | reverse complement strand
TAAGCCATCTTTAGCTGTCTTAGCTTTTTCGTATAGCTTTTCTTGAACGTCTGATTTTAAAGTTCCACCTATAAAGTTTGAAGCTACACCTGGACCATACTTAAGTTGAGCCTCAGTGTCAGCGAGAAGTTCCATTTGATCTTCAATCCTACTGTCCATGTGGTTTTGCTCAAGCTCTTGCCTTCGAAGTCTTTTAACCTCAGCTAATAACTTAGGATCGTCGTTAGACAACGTGCTACCATTTTCAATATTTTTTCTTGCTGTCCTAAAATGATCTCTTATAATTTCGCTACCTATTTTACCAGGCGCCTCCTCAACGTCAAGTTGAACTTGTTTATTTCTTTCGTCAATATCTATTATTGGTGGCGGAGGAGTGAATGAAGAACTAAAAGTACCGGATTCTAAGTTTTGTTGTATAAGATAATTTATAGGATCTTCTTCAAGCTTTTTATTTTCTTCTTCTTGATAGCTTAGATATTTTAACTCTAGCTCTAACTCTTTGTCTATTGTATCATTAATGTCTTGCTCTTCTTGTGCTGTTAGATCATAAGATCTAATCATAGAACTAACGTCTTTGTCTAGTTCAAATTCAGACTTTACTTTTTCTGGAGTTTCAAGACTACTTTTGTATTGTGACTCCAACAAAGAATTTTCCAAAGTTGATGCCGTATCTTCTTGAGACTCCACAGTTACATCTTTCTGAGGAGTCTGTGCTTTTCCCGGCTGTTCAACTTCAGGTTGAGGTGGAGCTTGTTTATATTGTTGTATAACAGCTGCTATTTGTTCTTCTGGAACGCTGTCAGCCATCATTTTGCTTACTATGTTTTGTAACTCTACGCTCATTTTAACTGTATTTATTAATTAAATCTAATGCACTCACGCCCGCGTATCTATCTTCAGCTGAACTTTTAGCTGTAGATGAAAATCCTTCGTCGTACTGTGATTTTAATATTTTAGTATAATAGCCTGATAATATATCTTTAGATCTTTCTTCATCAAAAAAGTCATTGCTAGGATCTGTTATAGCGTCTTCTAACTGCTTTAAATCCTCTTCGCTTATATTATCATACCAGTTTTTCTCACCGTCTTCGGCTTTTATGTCATCGTTTGTTAAACCAGAAAACATGTTGACTACATTTTCCTTAGTTAAAACTTGACCTCTAAGATCATCAACAAAACTTCTTTGACTAACACCGTTTTCATCAAACATTAAGCTTCTCATGTTGCCAACGTTGATAATATCTTTCATTTGAGACTTAGCTTTATCTTCACTAAAGTTCATTTGATAAGCGCCTTGACTTAAATAACCTACACCTAAATCTTTTATAGCTTTTATTTCCTCTGTAGCTTTGTAAGGTATAGAGTTTTCTAAGTCTTTAGTAGTTATGTCTTTTACTTCGCCGTTAGGCATTTCAACATCTTTCCAAGCATAACCATCATCAGTAAGAACTGGTTTGTTATCAGGGCTTGTTGCATAAGCTCTAATAAAATCTTGATCAGGCGTAGAAGAGTTAGATTTGATTTTGCTATTATTCCATTCACCTAAGCTAGTCCAAGTATCTTTAAAACTATCTACGTAAGCTTTTTTCTGACCCATTTTCATTTTTAAATCAGCTTGAGCTTTTTTATCGTTGCTTTTGACAGCTTGGTCATATTCTTCTTGCATACCAGATATAGCATCGTACATTGGCTCGTAAAAGTTTTCTCCTAGCGATCCACCCGACTCTATTATTTTATCTGCGTTTTCTGCGTAAGCATCATTAAGACCTTTTCTTCTTGCCGACTCGTTTTCAAGAATACCTCCAGTGGTTTCAGCTATTTTATCCATAGCCTTACTCATGCCGTCTCCACGACGACTAGGCATAACTGATCTTCTATATGCGTTTACTAATGCTGTGTTCATTGCTATTGAGCTTTAAATTGTCCGTAGGCGCTTCCAGCTGAAGACGCTGCGCTACCTATTCCTCCCCACATTTTTTCATCTGCCATCGCTTGCTCTTCTCTAGCGGCTTCAATATCTGCCGCTGTCATACCCATAAGTGTAGTTAACTTTTCTTCTTCTTTAGCTCTTTGCTGATATTGACCTTGGACGTCTAAGTCTTGTAGTCTACCAGCTTCTTTTCGTTCTGCCATTTGGTTAGCTTGTTCTTGCTTACCAATGGATATAGAAGCTTTTTGAGCAGCGAGTTGTCCTTGATTAGCCATAGCTTGAGCAAGTGAAGCTACACCAGATCCTCCAGCTGCACTCTTCATGCTAGCTAATACGTTGGCTTGATTTTGTTGATTTTGCTGTGCTTCAAACTCAGCTTGTTTTGTATTAACAGTGAGATCTTCCATTACATTTTCCATGTTAGCATATAAGTTTGACGTGTCCATGCTAGCATATTTTTCTTTTTGCTGATCCATTTCAGCTTGAGCTTGTTCTTTTGCTTCTTTAGCTCTTTTCTTTTGAACGGCTCCAGATATAGCTTGAGCTGCTCCCGCCGCTACACCAATTGCTCCTACTACTAAAAATGACATATTATTTTGATTTTATATATTCTTCGTACTCTTCATATGTTTGTGCAACTATTTCTTTTTCAAGATAATCGATGTCTTGTGAATTAGTTGGGTTTTTATGTACGTTAACAAATATAGAATCTTCGTTAGCGTATATAACTCTTTTTACTCCTGGAGACGATACAACATAACATGGCGCAATATAATCCTCTATGTTGTCTTCTGTTGCTACTGAGATGTGACCTTGTAGTAGGAACCAAACGTGTAGATGTTTATGGATTGCTCCAACAACTAATGTTCCTATACCCATCGACATCTGTCTAACATAAATTCCATCTGCAAAAGTATGCTTTAATGGAAACAAATGAGAGTCTTGAGTTGTAACAATATTCTCTCCGTCGGCCTTATCTACTAGATATTGCTGAAGTTTTAATATTTTTTCTCTAGAACTTACGACTATTTTATCGCTTTCGTTCTTTTTGAGTTTATTTTTAGACATAATTTAATTAAAGTATGTCTTTATAATTACATTTATAGCCTTTTATTTACTACTTTCAAACGTCTGCATACCAACTGAAAACAACTCTGGTGTTTTACTAGAGGTTTTATTTTGAGCAGAGTTGAAAAATGTTTCTACGCTAGTTGAGTTGTTTCGCATTAATACTGAGCAATAATACCCTGTTATTGAAGACGTGTTAGACGTCTTGTCTTTAGAAAAGAATATAAAACTGTTAACTGGCAATGGAGCTGCCAAGGCAGTGTTTACTATCATTGTATTAGTTGATCTATTTATAGAAGTAATATTACCTATTGTTATTATACTACTCTGCGAAGAAGTATCGAAGCCTCCGCTCGAGGTTGTTGGCGTATAGTATGCTGTATCTCCAACGGCTACCGATACGTTTATATCGTACGAAAATGTTAATGTTATATTGGGCATGTTATGTAAGTGTTAGTATATCAGATATATCAAAGTCTCTATCAGTGTCACTATTACCAAACCTGTACATTACAAATTTACCGTCTATAGTTGTCGTTCTAGGAGTTGAACTGTCTGATGTTATTCGTATTGCTTCTATTGCATAGTCCCAGCCAGCAGCATACTCTGCGGCAGTGTACTTTAGGTAGTTTTGGTTAAGAACCGTTAACGTACCCGTTCCGGCATCTTGTATTTTAAACTGTACATCAACAGATTGTAAAGGTGACCCACTAGGCACAACATAATTAGCCTGATCTGTTTTTGTTCTATCGCTACTTAGCACTGTAAACCCTCCACCAGGATTCATGTTGTAAGTTAGCGTTGCTTTAGGATATTGATAAAACTCAACAGCCGTAGCAGCGCTACTAGGCACGCCAGTTCCAAGAGTTGTTCCAGATGCAGCTGTAAACCAGTATTTGTAAGTTTCGGCCGTGGCAGAATATGGAATAGCAGCAAAGGCTCTAGCAGAGCCTTTACTTACTGTATAAGAAAAACTTTTAGGTGCTGATACCCAAGTGCCTGTTGTGTTTTGATAATAATATCCGTCGCTACTTCTTTGAAAAAACGCGTTAAATACAGATCCATCAGTTCCAAAAACATCTACGTCAGCTCTACCTCCAGCACTAGTAAACTCTTCAAAAAGTCTTTCATGACCTGATACTGTTTTAGTATCAACAACTTTTTGTCTAACTAAAACTCTAGTTCTTACGACAGGTCGTATAAAATCAATTATGGCAGCTGCGGCTGTTTGAGGTTCTGATTCTTGAAGCTCTTGATTAGGCGAATAGTTAATTTTGAATCTTACTTTTTTAATCGTGCCATCAGTATTTAATTGCAACACTTCTTGAACACACTCTGTAATTCCATATACTCCTTGATCTTCTATACAACCATGCTGAAGAACAGAAATATAATAATTTGCTGCAGCTTCATAATCCACATGTAGTACCTCAACATCGTTCCAAACAAAATTACCTTCTTCTACAACGTAAGACAACTGCTTACTGTATGCGGATGTAGCAACACCACTGACCGTGGTTGGTCCTGACTCTAGTGTTACATTAGGATTACTAACAGTAACAGTGACATTAGAACTTGGGTTATCGTATTCATGCACAAAAGCTACAAATCTATCGGTTCGATTTCCTCTACCATCATCTACTAAAGGTGCTTTTCCACTAACAAATTCAATATCTATGTTTCTACTTCCACTATTTGCTAAAGACATTGTGAAAGAGTTAAACGTAATTTGAACTCCAACTTCACCGTCAACACATAGTCCGGCTGATAAAGCGTTTGCATCATCTTTGTTTAAAAACTTAACCTGAGTAATACCACTAGTAACACTACTAGATCCAGATGTGTCCCACGTATTAGTCCCACTAGATGTAGATCCAGGTATTGTAAACATGTCAGGTGTTATAACATAACCCGCATCTGGAGTTATTTTAATATAAGCTGGACCGCTAACCGTGTTTCCTGAATCAACGGTAGCACTAAAACTACTTACTGTACATAAATTTACCGCCATATTTTAAAAGTCTTCTTCTCCAAACACATACTCAAATCTTTCAGTGGTATCATCAATACTAATGTTAGCCATGCCTATACCTTGAACTATAAACTCGCTTGTGTCTAAAGAATAGTTGTTGTCGTATATATTATGATCACCTGGTTTAGCTATTGTTTCCTCCTGACCTTTTATAACGCTGAACCATTTACCTTCTTTGTTTTTAAACTCTGCAGCAACGCCTGTTTGAAGATCAGTGTTCATTCTTTCCACGTACCAACCAGTCTCGTCGTTCAAGTTGTAGTACTCAGCGTCAGTGTAATTAACACCACCAACGTTGACTGTTGTAAATGCTGTTATTTTTGACTTAGTTCCTTCGTAGTTCATTGTAGCAAAAGACTTGACAGAGCTAGGCTTGTCATTGAAAACTAATTCTACAGATGAATCGTATTGAACGTCATAAAACTTATTTATACTAATTCCATCAGAGTGGTGCTTCCAAGGTAGCGTTTTATTATTGCTCCAATCTGGAAAAGTAACGTAACTAGTGTTTATGCTTAATCCAAAGCTATGCAAGAAAGATTTAAAACTAACCCAACCTTTACTTTTTTCGTTATAGCTTACAGTTGTCGCCGTGCCATTATTAACAAAATGTCCAGCTGCATTAGCGTTAAAAAGAGTTACATTGTATTCTCTTTTGTTTCTATCATACGAACCAGATATACTGTTCCAATACCCTTTAGAGCCAGCAAGCTTTAAAATGTCGGAGAAATAATCTTTCATACCTAACTCTGATATTGGCATTACTTTATCCCCTGTAGCTTTTATAACAGCTCCTCTTTGAGCGTCTGTAAAGAACACGGAGTTTTCTTCAGCTGCAAACGAGAATCTATCCAACGATATTCCATAATCACCAGCCAAAGGAGTTACAGCTCCTAAAACTTTATTTGTAGCCGTCACGTTGGTATTACCATCAGCATTGTATAAAGCATCTTTGTTAGCCAAAACTTTAATACATTTATCTTCACATAGAGTTAGCAAATTCGTGTCTCTATTAAATAACTTTTGTATACTACCGTAATCTGGATTTATGTCTTTAGTTATAGGTAAAGCTTGTATAAATTGGTTTAATTCGTTAACTCCACTGTTAGAATTATATATACCTGAGAATATGAAACCATTTCTTCTTTTTTCTTCAGCGTAAGGTGTTTGTAGTGTTGTCGATGCTTTAACGCCTTTAGCTATATACGACTGATTAAAATCATCTCTTATTCTATTAGACTCTACGCCTTGACCAAACGAATAGCAATTGTACCAAGGAAGTTTAATTTCGTTGTTATGAACAAATGGCTTTACTCTTACGGTAGAAGCTCCAGCTACAGCCGTATGAACCTCATAAGTAACTTTACCACCCCATCTAGTGTGTATTTCTAATAAATCATTTTCGGCTAACGTTACGTTGACCGCGGTGCCTGAGGAATCTACAAAGTTTAAATATGTTTCAACTGGAAACTCTGAGCTACCAGAATAATTAGAAAATATAGTTCCAGCTGGTATACTTGAACCCGCCGCCGCTGTTGAGTGCAGTGTTACTGGACAGTTCACTTGAGCCCAAACTTCTCCTTGACACTTTATATTCGCGCCCTCTCCAGAACCTTGTATAACAGCTTCTACTGGATATGCTCTGGCTAACTCGTAATAAATATCAACGTCAACAGCTTCTTTTGGCTCAGTTTCAAACACCGCTGGGTTGTCACTAACAAACGAGCCGTCAAGCGAAGCAAGTTGCTGCAACAGCTCTATAGTAGTACTTTCAGTACCATCGTGAGCTATATTTCTTGGATCAAACCCGCCTGACAAGGTTGGTTTAAACTTTAAAGTAAGCTTGTTTCTATTAGCTCCAGCCCAAAAATGATGCCATCTTTTGGCAAGCACCCCTAAAGCCGTGCTTGTTTCGTAGTTGAGTATACCATAAACATTGTGGCTACCAACGGTTGTGTACACTGTTTCGTTTGGATCATTTTTAAACCTCCACATTTGGTTTTTAGTTTTCCACTTGTTTAGAAAACTTCTAACATCTTCAGCCCTGTCGTTGTCAGCTCCTGAAGAATGGAAATTACCCTTAAAAAAGTCCATGTAATTAGAGTCTTGTATATCATTGCTTCCATTGTTATCAGCGTCGCCATTCTCCCCAAAAGAAGGCTGATGAAACCCTGTTATGCCAATGTCAATAAACCCAAACCCTCCTGAAGACCAAATTCCTTGAGAGCCATTATTGTAAGACCCCGGGCCGTCGTTCCAAGTTCCAGGTGATTCAGCGTTTGATATAGTTGAGTCGTCAGGATCCCATATGCCAGCACCAGCTGCGTCGTCTCCATCCCATTCGTAGGCATTTGCTTGATCAATAAAAATCTTAGTATACCCTCCTAGATTACCAGCGGAGTCTGCTGTGTAAAACTCTCGCCAAAACTTTTCACCTGTCGTGTTGGCTCTATTAGAGCTGTGTATATATCTAGCGTCTATTGGCTCTACTCCAGAGAAGTTGTTACCACCCCAAGTGTAGCCAGTTGAAAGTGGATGAGATGGACTAGCAGTTTGAGGCCAGCCATTTTCTACGCCCACGCTAACTAAATTTATATTACTGTCTGTATTGTAAGGTGTTGATTGATCGTATGTGTGTATAAAATTTATAGACTTGGCACCAACAACTACGGTGTTAGCTTGAACAGTAGGGTTTATTATGTATTGCTCTAATATAGAATCTCTGTAAAGCTTAACAAAAAATCTACCGTCAAACTCAGGTTTATTTTCGTATTCTTTTTTTATTATTTCACAAGATATACCATCTATTCTACCCGCCCAAGTTTGTGCTGGTGATAAGAATAATATGTCATCGCCAAAAGGTTCGTCAACAACTATCTTATAATCCCCGCTAGCCAAAGTAATTATTCTTGTAATATCGTATGTCTTAGTTTGAACACCAGCAGCTAAAAACACTATAGACATATCTCCAGCTGAAGATAACACTTCCGACATGTTACCTATTTGGCTTTCCGCCTGGTCACCATCTAATATCACAAAGTTATAATCTTCAAAAGGAAATCCTTCGTCAGAATTACCTATCAAAGTTTTACTGGCGTTGTTTATTAAAACACCTTGAGACTTTTTGTCTAGCTTTATAAACTGTGGAGCTTCATTTTCTATTGCTAATATTTTAAACTTAGCATCTTCTTTTACGCAAGTGTCAGAGTCATGAGCTTTCTTTAATTCTAAAAAAGTATCTTCTTGTACTTTGTTTCTTTCAGATGAAGGAAATGAAATCCAAACATTACCATCTTCAGCGTCATAAACGCGGTCCATAGCTAAGTTGTAGTATTCGTTTGATGTTTCTTTTAAGAAAAATTTAAAGTACTTAGCCCAAGCTGGCGGTGGTGAAAGTATTTTAGCTCTTATAGCATTAACAGAACACGCGTGCTCTTTCTTTATTGTTATTGAACCTTGCTTTTTATCTGCTAACACTGGAGTTTCTCTACCAAACTTATCTACATACACAATACCTATCTGATAAGTTCTCATTGTTTTTATAGACTTTTCACCAGAAGGAATTGTCGTAGTCTTTATGGGGTGTTGTGATTCATCTAACCAAAGTTGAACTTTAGGCTTTATTATATCATCGTTGCTGTCAACTAAATTATAATTTTGCTTGTAGTTAGCGTATATTAATCTATTCGCTGTTATCTCTTGAGCTAGTGCTGCTCTAGGCACATTATCCCAATGTCTTAGTATTTGATTACCTTCAACAACATTATGAATGAGTTCAGACTCAATTATCATGTTACCTCTATCTGTATTCCAAGCAGCGTTTTGAGGCCATAAGTTGGTTACATCAATATCTTTAGGTGTTACCGTTTTTAAAACATAAACAGTAGGTGAGGAATCTTCTTTATATAGCACGTCTATAGCAACAACATCATCAGGTCTTTCAGAATGCTCTGGAGCGTAATCCTTTAGTGTTATACTTCTAACAGTGTTAGTCATACCTAGATTATAACCTTTTTTAGGTTCGTAATCAAAGTTTCCAGGTAAAAACGCTACTTCAGACCAAGGTGAGAAAGTTGAATATTGACCATCGACATACTTATATCTATAAGCAAATCTAGGGAATTTAAACTCAAATAGTGGGTCATCTTGATAAAGACTTACCACATAATTTTTATTACCATCTGGAACTTCAGAGCTTACAGATAGAAATACAACGGTGTAAGGACCAGGGACTAAAGCCTCAGGTGGATTTCCATAGATTCCGTCTTCAGAGTCTGGCTTCGGCAACACTTGTGCTCTAGCCTCAAATACAGTATCATCTTCATCATCTTCAGAAAAGTTAAACTGTAGTATATCGCCGGGCCTGTAGTCTACAGAATCTAAAAATGTTAGTTGCGTAGTACTACCTGTTAGTCCGTATAGGTTTGTATTTATAGATGTTATGACTAAATTTTCTACACCAGCTGAATTAACACGCTTAGCGGTAGTAGAAGACATAGATATACTAGGAGGAACATTAGGACCTCTTTTTATAACTGTTACGTTTTCTTTTTGAGCAAACTTAACTTTTAACCCAGGCTTCCAAGGACTTTTCCACGCACCTTGATCATCTTTGTGTATTATTAAGGTTGGAAATGTAGAACCTTCACTCGACGCTGCTTGAGCAACACTTCTGTGGCTAGTTCTATCCGATAAGTTTGTTCCTGCCCAACTCTGCGTTAAGTTTATTTTTTTAGGCTCTGTATATCCGTCGGTCCAAAAAAGCATATCGTCAGCCTTAATGTTCGTGCCTTGAGGCTTAGCTTCAGTCACTACATTTATAGCTGATATAGGGTGGTCTAACTCTAAAACGCTCTCGTTTAAGTTTATAGTTAATTCTGTGCCGTTAACTATATCGGCATCGTCTCCTAAAGTTATAAAAACGCCTGTAGCTCCAGCGGCTGGATAAACACCAGCTTGCTGTATTGACTTAACATAAGTTTTGTATAAAGTGCCACCAATATTGTATCGAACTGTAGAACCTTCTTTAACTTTATCTAAATTTCCGCTTATTGCTACTTCATTGCTCGCGTTTCCTGCCGCTGTTGCCGTTAACTTTATGTCGTAATAATCCGCAAAGTAAACTTCACTAGTATTGTTAAACTCGTCGTCATTAAAGCAAATTACATAGTTAGCTTTGTAGGTTGAAAACTCTGCTTTAAATAAAGCGTATATTTTGTTATTAACAGGTTCTGCAACTACACCAACACATTTTACAGACGTAGCGCTGTTTAAGAAGTGTCCAGCTGCAAAAAGAGATTTGTTACTTAAGAGAGCTTGCAAAGAACCAACGTCAGAACCATCAGATGTTGATACCTGTACGTTATGCGCTTCTTTGTACTCTCCAATAGGAATAAGTCTCTCATCAAGATCCTTACTCATTCTTGCTTTAGAAAAATTTCTTTTTATTTCAGACATCTATTAATGCTTGATTTGTTTAGACTTACCTCTCATTATTTGTGCTATCTCTTCAATATTGAAGTTAGACAATCTTATTTTTGCTTTTCTAATTTCAGCAAACCTTTCTTTTTTGATATTAGCCAGTAGTTGAGGTGGTGTGTCTAATCTTGCCTGAAGACATCCGTATAACATATATTTTAAAACTGCTTCTTCAGCAAACTTATGTACTTTTCTATCGTTAGCATCTACACCAACACCATCGCTAATGTACTTTAATATAACGGTTTCACCGCTTAAGTGCGAGCTAAAGTGTATTTTACCATTTAGATTGTCTATTATATATCTTCCATTACCATTAGCAAACGAAGGCTCCATACCGTATCTTTCGCCTGAGTTTAATGCAAAAAACGTTTCTTCGTTATAGTCAGGATAATCATCTACATCTTCACTAGGATCAAATGTTTGAAAGTTAGTTAAAGTAGTAGATGTTTCTGTAGTGCTAAGATCATTACCTACAAACTTATAGCTTCCATCAGTGTTTTGATCTACCTTAGTAGGATTAGAACTATTTTGCATTGGCATTATAGTATGCTCTAAACCAGAATTATCTGTCCATGTTAACTTAACGTAGTTTACATAGTCTCTAGGTAATATCATAGTTAATGAAGGAGGAACAACTATTTCTTGAGCGTTTATAGATTTAAGCGTATCGTAAGATAACTCTTGCACCGCTCTATTAGCCCAATAGTCTACGTCGGTATGTAAAACACCTTGACATATTTTCCCACTACCAATGTATGTTGCCTTAAAAGCCGCTTTTATATCAGATACATTTACATATTGATACTCACCGTGATCACCAGCTCCAGCATAGTAGTTTAAGTCGTTGTTATTTGGTAATGTTATACTCATTATTTATCTTGAATTGCTTTAGCGTTGGCTTCTCTCTGTGCCGCTAACTGTACCAACCCTGGTTTGTTAATTACTATACCGGCTAATTCTAGTATCACATTAACTAGCTCAGTTTCTTCACTTTCGTGCAAAGAAAAATTTGTTGAACCTGCAGCGTTGTATAGTGCTTTGCCAGCTACAACAACATAATCCCATTCTGCAGCTGCCGGTTTATTAAATACCTCGCATGATACTGCGGTTGTAGCGGGAGTTGAAGAACCGCTTAAAACTATTACATCTTGACCATTTGTATTGCTTTCGCAATATATTGGCTCGGTTGTAGTTCCAGATACATGTCTAGAACTTGCTGCAACTCTTTTTAAATCGTTAAAAGGAACTTTTTGAGCTTCATATCCATTAGCCCAAACCTTACCTACGGTGTAGTTAGAAGGGAAAGTATGACCAGAAGTTACAGTTGATACTGTTTTAAAAATATCTAGTTTTTCATCTAACAATGCTTTAACATCACCTTTAGAGTTCATTTGCTCTGTATTAGGAACTTTGTCAGCATCTGTTCTAGATCGTCTACCAGCTTCATAAAAGTATTGCTCAAATATTTGAAGTTGAGCTTGATTAGCTAATAAATTAAACTCTTGAGGTGTTACATAACCTCTTTGCTCTTTGTTGGCGATAGCCAAAACTCTTTGATATACTGTATCTATATTTACCGCCATTATATGTATTTTTAGTTTAGCAACCACCCCGAAGAGTGGCTGCTCAACTAGGTGATTAATTTAATCTTTTCTCAATACTTGTGTAAACCTCCATACCTTCGTCTGTTTTAAACCAAGCGGCTAAAGCAGAATACGGATGCTCATCAAATGGTACTGTCATTAGTTTTCTATCGTTAGAAGCCCAATAAAAAGTTCTTTGGTCTGGCGATAACTTTATAATCTTCATCTCGTTAGCTCTAATACCAACGTTTCTCAAATGAACATTGTCGTCATGCGCTAATTCTAAGAACAGCATAGGTCTTCGCTTTGCAAATACCATCAAATCTCTTTTAAGTTCCTTAGAACTCATCTCAGATACTTTAGAACCTATTTCTACTCGCATAATAGCTTCAGCCATGTCAATATCCATGTCTCTGGCAACCATTAGAGCTTCAATTTCAAGTTCTATCATATCAAGCTCGTTAATAGCTTGCTCGACAGGTTTTTCTTCAAAGAACAATTTGTCTCTTTGAGGGTGGTGTAAAGAAAGTAGTTTTTGTAAAACAACTTTTTCTTTTGGCACTACTAGTATACCATTTCTAAATACTACGTGTTCTAATCTTTGATCGCCCACCATTTCATCTACAAAAACAGTTCTTTGGTTAGACGTAAGTTTTAACTCTCTTTCGTAACCTTTTTCTTCATCAAAGTAATATATGTCTGATACTTTGATAGAATAACTTAAAGGTGAAGCGTTATTAGAAAGTCTATAAACTCTATCTTTAAACTCCCAAGTATTTACTTTTTCGTTCTTTTTCTTAACAACAGGTTCTTTTTCAATAACAACTTGTTGCATTTCATTTGTAGCTTCTACTTTAGGTGCTACATCAACCTTTTTTGTTTGCTTTTTAGCCATGATAAAATAAAATAAAAAATTAATAAAAACTACCCCACCCGAAGGTGAGGTAGTAATAAATGGTTATGATAATAACATGAAGTTATTAGCACCCTGTACCACTAAACATCTTTCAGATAAGTAGTGCATTTCCATCGCATCTAAGTCAGAAGTAGAAGCTCCAACCGAACCAGTAGTCCAAGTCTTCATTCTACGATTATCTGTCTCAGAAGCACGGTAACGTACGTGTAAGAATGGACGCTTTAAGTTTTTACCTAAAACTTCATCGTACACAGAAGATACACCAGCAGGAATAAAGATTCCTCTAACGCTGTTGTCTAAAACAGATCCTCTTGTTACTTTATCGTTAAGATATTTCCAGTCAGACTTATAGAAGTCATAAGAACCTCTACGGAAACCAGAGAAACCTAAGTTTAACGCCATGTCTTCATCGTTGTCAAATACACCGTAAGAAGTACCACCAGCACCGTAAGAATTCATAGAAGCTAGCATATCGTCAATAGCTAAAGCAGTTGAACGATTAACAAACATCATGTTTTCTTCGATAGCACCGTTTTTGTCAAACTCAGCTAGAATAGCGTCAAACTCAGCTAAATCAGTAGCAGCGTTAACACCAGAGATACCTGAAGCTTGGTTACCACGAGCTTTAACAGCTGCGAATAAACCTTCAGTACCTTTAACACTTCCACCTCTGTGAGCAGAGATTGTAGCAGTAGCTTTTTCTGACTCAATCATTGCCATTTCTAGGTAGTCAGCAAAACGAACGCGAGTATCGCCTTCAGCTTTTAGATACCATAAATAACCTGATTGTCCATCTTCACCAGAAACTTCAACCCAACCGATAGCAGAAGTATCAGATCCGTTGATCTCAAACTTGTCTTTGATGATAATTGGCTTGTTAGTGAAAGACTTAAAGTTTGGAGTCAAACCTTCAGCTCTACCTTTTTGACCTTTAGCATACTCAGAACCAAACACGAATACGTTACAGTTAGCTGGAACATTAGCGCCAGTATAAGTAGCAACGTCGATTTGAGTAGCTGCAGTAGTACCTAAGTCAGTTACATAAGCAGTAACAGAAGTAGTTCCATCACTTAATAAAACCATATCACCAATTCTAATACCGTGAGCATTACTTGCGCTGATAGTGTTACCGTCTTGATCAGCACCTAAAGTAAGATCAGTTTCAGTAGCAGAACCACCAGAAGCAGTACTGGTATATGATAAGTGTAATCTACCTTGCTCAGACCAAATAACTTGATCAGCAGTCATAGATTCTTCAGCACCTACTTGAGATAAAAATCCACCGATAGTTCTGTTTCCAAAAATTTCAGCTTCTTTTTCCATTAGGTCTGGTAAAAATTGCTGTGCCCAGTTTGCACTGTTAGCGCCAGCGTCAGCAAAGTCTATATAAGACTCAGCTAAAGTTGCCTTCGTTGGAGAAGGCTTAATTACCCCATTGGGTACACCTGTAATTGCCATTTTTAATTAGTTTTAAATGGTTAATAAATTATTTTCGTTTTTTAATTTTAAACTTAAAATCAGAAGAATTATCACCCAACACTTTAAACTTAAGACCACCAGCTTCAATTGTTTTATGAGCCTCTCTAGGCTTCATGTCAACATTTTTAGCTTTAGCAACACTATCTTTAGTAGCGTCAGCTTTGCCTTGTTCGTAAAAATGCTTTGCAATGGCGTCTGCATTCATGGCTGTAAATATAGACTTATGATAGCCTTTAGCATCGGACATTTCGCCTTTTTCATCATGAAACTTTCTAATGAAGTTATTAATGTCGTTTTGCGTTTGTTTTACTTCGCCTGAATTTTTAACATTAAATCTATATTTCTTTTCACCGACATTATATTCAAAACCTTTGAACTCGTCGTTAAAAACCTCGTTGGTTTTATTTAGAAAACTAGATTTCTGTTTCTTAGCCATTTTAGCTTTTTCTTCAGATTCCTTGTTGTATCTATTAAAGAAATCCATAGCTTTCTGCGCTTCATCTGGAAGTTTAGATCCGCCCTTGATTTCTTCATAGTATTTAGACTTTTGCCCGTCTAAGTAGGCTTTGGCGCTGGCAACTTGCTCTTTTAGCGCTAACTTTTTTCTTTTGATTTCTTTTTCGTCATCAAGGTCTTCTTCGTAAGAAAACTGATCGTCCATCAAAAAGTCTATTTCATCACCACTTAAATGTGGTTTTGTTTTTTTATAATACTCTCGTAAAGCCGTTAGATTATCCATATCGTTATAATCTCTATTTAGCTCTACAAAATCTTGTACCGTACCTCCAGTTTCTTCCATAAAATCTACTAGCTTTTGTAAATTCTCAGGAACTGCGTTAACTACAGGCTCTTCTACAGTTTCAACAGTTTCTTCTACTTCTGTAGATTCTGAAACGGGTTCTTCAACTTGAACGGCTTCTTCCCCTTGTGGTACTTCTTCAACCACTTCTTGTATAGGTTCGGTTTGTTCATCTGCAACCACGTCTGCTGCTTCTTGCTCTGTATCGGCATCTTCTTTTGTTACTGGCGGTTTTGTTAAATCTATTTTAATAACAGAGTCATCTCCTTCGGACATAAACTTTGAGCCCTCTGATTTCTCTTCATTAACCTCGTTAACTTCTTCCACTTGTTTAACTTCTTCAATTTCTTGATTTTCTTCCATAATAAAATAATATATAAATTAGTGTTATACTTCTACTCCACCAAGTATATCATTACCTGATGACTCAAAGTTTTTAGGTGGTTTGTTGTTTTGACGCTGATCTATAAGTGTAGATTGCTGTGACGCTTGCATTTTAGCTCGCTTGTCTTTTCTATCTTCCTTTTCAGCCTCTGACAAAGATTGACCACCCGTCATCTGTGCCATTTTTACTTGTAACTCAAACTCATGATCCATCAATTGCTTTTTAACTTTAGCTTCTTCTTGAAGTATCTTAGTTTTCATTTCTGCCTTCGCTTGTTCAAGTTGTATGTCTGAAGCCACAAGTTCTTTTTTCTTTTGCACTTCAGCTTGAGCTGCAGCTTGTTGAGCTTGAGCATTTGCTTGTGATTGAGCCTGAATATTTTCTTGCTGCATTTTTTGATCTCTATCTTGCTTTTTCTTTCTTCTTATTTTTAATAATTGATTTGCAAGTTTTAAGTTCTTTATATCACGTATATCTATAGCATCGTCTAAGTCTATTAATCCTTGACCTAAAGCTACTTGAATGTTATTTTCAAGCATTGCTTTTTCTTCTTCGTCTGGAGCTAGATTAATAAATATACCAAAATCGTACAAGTGTAGTCCACTCATCTCTTCAAGTGTAGCTACATTGTGAGCACCGACAGCATGTATAAATGCATCTCTAGTTGGCGAGTACTCTATAATATCAGATATACGTAGTGATAGCTGCTCAGCAACCTCAGCTGTCAAGAATAATCCTGAATCTAATATATGCTTAGTAGCGGTATTTGAATTAGCTGCGGCAAGCTTTTGAACACCTACTAAAGCATTAGCGTCAGGTGTTGAACCATCTCTAGCTTCATTTAATCCGGTCACATCGCGTATCATTTGCAGATAATAGTTGTAAGTCTGAATAAGACTTTGCATTTTCTGTCCACCAGAGCTAGAAGATATTTCTTGTATTGGAACTTTACCAGGGTTCATGTCTCCGTCACCTGTAAAAGATCTACCAATAATAGAACCTGTTTGGAAGAACATATTTAACGCCTCTTGCGGATTATAATTTGTTCCATTACCTAAGTCTATTTCTGACAATCCGTCTGCATCAAGATAAATACCGTCAGGTATCATACGTGACATTACTTGCTGTAGCTTTAAGTGTGTCAACTGAATCATATCAGCAAAACCTGTAATACGGCTAACTAAAGATTCAATTTTACCATTGTACATTCTAGGAGCTACTATAGAGTAGTTCATTTTAACTTTACTGTAATCACTTTTAGGTCTAAGCATGTTTTTAGCTTTCTCCCATTTAAGTAATCTTTTAGATCCAACAACAATAGCGCCTTCGTATAAGCACTCTATTTGTCTCTGTAGTTTATTGAAGTTACCTTCTTTGTCTATTGGTGGATCAAAACTATCGTCTTTTTCTATAACCTTTTCAGCACCACTACCAACCTCTTTAATTTTATACGTTTGATTAGTGTAAGTTTTATAATTAAAATAAAGAACTTGAACTTTATTTTTATCTCTGTCATTCATACGATAAGCTTTACCTTTTTCGTATATCATGGCATCTTGCTGAATTTCTTTTAACTCTTCTTGACTCAACCAAGGGAATTGTTTAACTAGCTCGTTAATAGGTATACTTTTAACTTCACCAGCGTAATATATATCTTCAAAATACGGTGAGTCAGTGTACGAGTATACTAGGTTAGCTGGATCTACATAATCAACTGTAACACCTTCAGATGTATTAAACGTTGTTTTAACACAGCCTATACCTAGTACAGCTAAATCGTAAAATAATCTTTTCTTTATTAATTCGTAGTTATTACCTTCAAGCAACACGTTTATAGCCTGCTCTTCTGCTATTTCAACAGCTTGTTTGTAGCTAAGCTGCATATGCAAAGCAAGTTCTTCTTCAGAGTCAGGTAAAGTTTCCTTATCGTTTTGATAAAGATCTATGTTAAAGTTTTGTAAAGCAGCGTCGTTAAAGTCTTTAGTGCGCATGTCTTTTAGTATAGACTCCATGTACTCAGTTCTTTTGCTAACTCCGTAAGGATCTTGAGAATATGCTTTTATCTCATAATCTCTATCAGCCATACCATTAACTAAGATGTCTACAAACTTAGGTATAATAGGCACTGGCTTCCAGTCTAAGTTTAAGTAAGACAAGTCACCGTTAATAGATAACTCATCTTTATATTTTTGTATTGCTTGTTCACCTCTAGCGTAAAGCCTAAGGTTGTGAAAGTTATTTCTATAAGTTCCAAGCTTGTTGCTTGTTGTTTTATCAAGCCACTCGCCTTCTATAGCTTTCGCTACTTTTAAACCGTACTCGTAGCTAGCTTTTTCAAAATCGCTAACTACTTGACTTGGAAAATTTCTATGTACTGACTCAGCCATATTTAATTTTTAATTATTTTAGAAAAAACTCCACCATTTTCGTATCTAGCAAAGTTTATGTTTAGTTTCTGTTTAGTTATATTACCGCTTGGTTTGTACATATGTCTGTTGCAAGCCATAATAGCTAAACCACTACTTATGGATGCATCAAACTTAGTACGCTTGTTTATATCAAATTTAGCCCAATCATTTAAAGTTCTATTAAAATATGTAGATCCATAGTTACCATCACCTAAATGACCAACATGATCATTGATATACATTTCAATAGCTGCAGCGTGAGCTTGCTTTATATCTTCACTAGAGTTTGGCATACCACCTACTTCTTTTTCGGTAACAGATAGTTTATTCCAAACTTTATCGGGTCTATTCATGCTAAATCCTCTATATCCTCTTCTTCTAAGATAATATAATAATCTTGGTTTATTGTTCTCAGCAAGTAATGGCATACCGTAAAATACTAATGACATTAATACATCTTCAAAAAATATTTCAGCGGTTTGTGGTCTAGCAATATATTCTAAAAAAAACTGATTAGCAGGAGCGTCTTCCATACTAAACTTAGTTAGTCCATGAAGAGATCCGTTGGATCCTCTACCATCAACAGTACCGCTAATATCATAACTATCGCAGCCAAAAGCGCCCATATGCTCGTTCCCAGGATACTTAATTCCATTTTTTATAACTATATTATTTTGTAGGTTTTGATTTGGTATCCAGCTTATTTTAAACCGTCCTTTTGGGTCTGGGTAAAATACAACTTGAGTATCCTTAACTCCATTAGCCCACTGGAAGTTTCCAGTTGATATATTAGAGGAGTTGTTAACACCTTCATTGTAATCTATTTGCTCGTATATCTTAACTAAGTTAAACAAGCTATTTTTTGTTTCATCTCTAAACGCGTGCTCTTCAGTTCTTGGAAACTGACGATAAAATTCGTTTAAAGCATCTTGGTCACTTTTTAATCCCTCTACTTCGTTCTCCCAGTGATTTATTACACCAATATCTATTAATTCACCGTCTGGTCCATAAACGTCTTCTCCAGGAGTAGTGAAGACAGGTCGTCCATACTCGTCAATAAATCCTTCAAAGTTCCACTCCATTGGTATAAACAAAGCATATAAACCAGATTTTGTTTGACCATTTTTATTTCTTTGCGTTACATCACTATCGTTATATAACTTTTTAAAATTATCACCACCTTTGTCAAGAGCGTTGCTCGTCGACCCCATCATACACTTACCGATAATTCTACTACCTAATCTAAGACAAGTTTTTGTAACTCGCCAGTTATTAAGTATATTATCAGGTCTTTCCCATTTACCACTTTCATCGTGCACAAGTAGAGAAAGTTTCTCACCATCATAACTGTTATCACCAGTGTTTTTCCAGTCAATCGTAGTGTCTAGACCTTTGATCTCTTCTAGCCGTTCGTTTACCTCTATTTTTTTACGAGTAAACTTACTCGCTGGCACACGATATGCTAGTTCGGATTTTGGTCTATCCATACCATCTTGTATTGGTTTAAAGAAAAAAGGATAGTTTATTGATATAGGTACAACCTTGTCAGTAAACATCTTTTTTGCATCAGCACCACTCTTTGATAGTATACCATATCTAGAGTCACTCGATATAGTAGCTAAGTTAACGGTTTCAGCGCTACTCATGAACGAAAAACCAGAACGTCTATTTTTTAAATAACACATGCCGTAGCATCGTTTATCAGCTTTGCAAGCTTCCCAAAATATAAAAAACAACCTATTAGCCTCTCTAAAGTCTGGAGCACCAACATCTATTTTGCTCCACTGGAGGTACATGTAATGAGCTCCTGTAATATAAGTTGGAACACCAGCATTTTGAAACCAGAAACCTTCGTCTCTCCTTTTAAATTCGTCATCTATATAATCGTACCATTGATCTTTTTGCTCTTCTGGATATGCTTTCCAGTCAAATATTGTTTTTATTTTTTTAAGAACATCTGGCTTTTCTAATTGACCCCACTTGTTTTTGTCAAATTTATGAGCGTTTGTAGGCGCTTTAGGTAAAGCTATTTTTAAACCTTGCATTTCGTAAACTTCACCTATTTGTCCGGTTTTAGATATTACTACAACATCATTCTCTTTATTGTAGCCATACCCCCACTTTCTAGACTTATTAAGTCTTTTTATGGTATTAACCTTTATAGGTTCTATTATTTTATATAGACTTTGCTCGTAACTCATTTAGATCTTCCTTCTGCAAATCCTTTAAAAACTCTTTCTTTTTTTTCTTCTACAACCTTGCCATCAAGTAGGGCTTGTTCTTCTTGTATGCGATTAAGTATTTCAAAAGCATCGAATATTGCTAGTTTTTTTGTAGCAGCAGCATTTTTAAGTCTGTCAGCTGTAATATCATCACCACTGTCAACAATAGCTTCTTTAGCTACTTTAATAAGCTCTTCAACTGCTCTATGCCCAGCTTGGATTATACTCTTCTTCGTCTCCTTGATATTCATATTTAATTGTTATAAAACTAGATAATACTCTGTAGAGTCTTTGGCCATCTATTACGAACTCGTATTCACTGTTTGGCCTAAAACCAACTAAATCTCCAACGCCCACTGTTCCATCGCTCTGCTTGACTATACCAACTAATGGCTGTTCTTTATTAGGCGAGAAAATATCTTTATTTTTTATTGGTTTTACAAAGCAATAACCTTTTGTTGGCTTCCATTTACCATCTCTTTTAAAAGCGAATATTTGATCTTCTTTTATAAAGTACGTGTTTTCTCTAAAGTAACTTCTACTGTTTTTTTCTTCACCTTTTATATTGTGCCATCTTCTAAAAACATTATGATGCAATATAACAGTGTCGCCAACTTTAATGTTAGTTTTAGTGTTCTTAGGTATAGCTATAACTTCAGCTTCTCTATTTACAAACTGATGATTAAATACCTCTGTGTTTATTATCAGCTTTTTACCACCAATATCTACAGCGTTGTTATATCTTTTACCTTTAGGCTTAACTATATAATCGTTTAACGATTGCATTAGTACTGTAAATTATATTCTATAGATATAGCCATGTTTTTGTTAAAGTCTTTCCAAGGCAGCACATCTTTATTTTTTTTAATATATATAGAATACTTATTTTCTTCTTCTATAATATCACAGATGGTATGCCCTCCATAGACCTCTTGGCCTACGGAGTAATGCATAGCATCTATTTTATAGTCTTTACCTATTGTGATTTTACGAATCAGCTTGCTCATCTTCTGGGTAGTTTATTGCTCCAGTGTTGATGTCAATAT
>Ga0098051_1000271_pt1 | contig 21397 bp, 35 predicted proteins | sample 14BtaG_FD_77069 | JGI IMG/M metagenome (GOLD analysis project Ga0098051, IMG submission 77069) | Marine viral communities from the Subarctic Pacific Ocean - 14B_ETSP_OMZ_AT15311_CsCl metaG | ecosystem: Environmental > Aquatic > Marine > Oceanic | place: Pacific Ocean | collected 2015-01-18 | reverse complement strand
TCCACCCATACCCAGACCAATCATAATACGATTGTTGACCGCCGTAGCAATCATCTGTGCAATCATGTTCGAGAAAGACCTAAGTATGTCTTTTACGAAGCCTTTGAAGTCTTTTAGGCCACGACCGATAAAGTCACCAAACGCATCTGATACACTTCCAATAGCAGATACAAGTGGGTCTTCTAGTTCTTCCCTAAGTTTTTCTGCGGATTTCTTTGCTTCCTCTTGCGCCCTATCAACTTCTTTTAGTCGATCTTGATACATTTTAGCTGCTTCTCCTATGGAATCCATATTCATAAAGATAGGAGATTCATTTAATATCATTTGACGTTCAGATTCACGAGCAAAAAACTTCCTTCGCTCTTTGGCAAAGAGGAGTCTCTGCCTCTCCTTTTCGACTATATCAGCTAACTCTTTTTTCTCCCTCTGCAAGACATCATATATCTTCATCTCTGCTTTTAAGAGATTCCCTTTGATACCTGCAGAAAGACGAGATTGCTGATAGGCGTCTCTAGCAAACTCAGCCGTTTCTTCTTGGAGTGCCGCGCTATCCTTGCCATGTTCAGCTTCTATACGGACTAAAGCAATCTTCTCTTTTAAATCCCGTACTTCGTCAGCGTGAGTATCTTTGATTTTTTGAGCGGCCTCTTGAATAGCTTTATTCTCATCAACCATTTTTTCATAAATTGTTAGGCCACTCTTCAGGCTATTTATTATAGCCTCCTGTCTACCCTTTGCCGCTACATCTAATTTATCCTGTTCAACTTTGGCGTCAATAATATCATATTCGGTTTTAAGTCTATCTCTCAACCTCTCTGCAAGTGCCTCAGAAATACCTGCTGCCCTGATTTCAGTTTCTAATTCTATTTCAGCTTGTCTACGAGCCTCATTTCTATATTTTATATGGTCTTGCCCAAACTTGTTTTCTATAGAAGCAAGAATATTAGAGCGTTCCATAGACTTGAGACGTTTAACGTATTCATTATTTATTAGTACTTGTAGGTCTTTTTGCTGACCTGTTGTTTTAAGAAGAAGATCATTCAGTACCAGTATGGTAGATTCAGCTTCTGCTCTATTTTTACCTGACCTATCACCTCCACCTGTATCTCTTAAAACCTCTAAGTACTCTTGCTGAAGCTCTTTAATAGCTTCTATTCTGTCTATTAACGCTAATTGATCAGTGGTTACACTTTGAGCAAGCGCACGTTGTTCTTGCCTAAAGTCTTTAAGGGTTTTGGATAACCCAGTTACTTTATCTTTAGCCTCATCTGCCGCTTTTGCAGTTCTCATAAATGCAGCCGCTATAGCTGTTATAACAGGAAGCACAACACCAAGACCAGAAAACAAAGCAATTAGTGCAGTGCTTCTAGCAAGCATGGCAAAAGTACCAACAAGCTGTGTGGCCTGTTGACCAAGAGCGACCATAACATTTGTACCAGATTGAACCTGAACCGCAAAGTCACCAATTTGATATCCAGACTGCTGCATTAGAACACCAAGTTGATTTGTCTTTCTGGCAGTCTGTTGTGCAGCTACGCCACTTGCGCCCACTGCTCCGCTTAAACCCCTCTGGGTGGCAATAAACTGTTGTGTAGCTTGGTTAGCCTTGTGTATGGACATAATCTGCTTACCATTTTCGTTGGTCAAAGCAGCCATTTGTCTTTTTGTGTTAAGAAGGGACTTTCTATAACGATCCTGAGTGATCTGACCTCTTTCGTAAGCCTTAACGGTCTTCAAAATCTCACGTTCAAACTTTGCAGTTTGAGTCAGGGCTTTATCTAACCCAATCTCTTTAACAACAAAATCTAACTGTAAAAGGTCAGCCATTCTCTTCGCCTGTAACTTTTATCCATAGGTTGTCTAAAGACTTCACTACAGAAATTTCCCAAGGGGTAAGTTTTATATCGTTCAGATAACACCATCCCATAATAATATCGTATGAGATAGGATTAGGGCCACTCATTCCGTAAGTTCTACCATCGTGTAACTCAAGGAAGGTGGCCCAAATATGTGTAGCAAGATCAGGGAATACAGCATCAACGAATTTTGTATCAAGTTCTTCAACCGTTTTGCCTAACTGCTTTGCTACTTGTTCTAAATGTTCTCTTTCGGTGGCATTGGAGCCTTTTACCTTACGACTAAGTCTGAACGATTGTTCAGCAAAAGTCTCTAGTTCTGATTGGACCTGTCCAAAAAAGCTTGGGTGTCTCCTAGAGCACTGTCTACCTGCTCACGTACCCAAGGCAATTGCTCGAACACTTCACGTATCATTTTTTCGGTACACTCAGGTTTCTCACCACCTAAAGTAATGTCCCAATCCGCAACGCACTTAACCAGTAGGTCAAATGCAGATGCTTCTATCTCTTCAGCACTCAGGTTTAATTTACCGCCAGTACGTTGAGCTTTCATCAACCTACGGTTTTGCTGATTGTGGGAGATTGACTTATACTTAGAGGAATACGGTCCATATACTGTTATGGACATTTCGCTTCCATCTTCATTCATAAGTATTTCTGAGTTAACTGGGTTATACAAGATAACCTCAGAGGTCTCTTTCATCTTACCAATGTTCATTAAATCCATTTCGGGTTCCTTTCGAGTTAACAGTCGGGTTATTTAAATGAGGGAAGCAGCACCCGACAACCACTTCCCTCGCCCTAGCTAGGGATTACTTACGCACCTGATTTCTTAATCTTCAGGATTGTGTTTGTGTCTGTTGCAGAGGACGATAAGTCTGAAGTGTCACGAAGACCGACAAAAGACATATTCACAATACGTGAAGTTGGTCCGTCTACACCCACATCAGCAGAGTTAACTTTGATACGTGGGAATAAGAATGTTAGTGTATTTGTACCGTCACCAACTGAAACCTCTAGTGAAGACTCAGTCTCGTTCAAGAATCGGTTAAGCAGTGTATCATCTTCGAAGTACGCAGATACTGTCCCTTCTACGTTGATCATACCAAACTCTAGTGCTGACGCTGTACTTTCACCGATAACCAATGTTGGAGCAAAGTTGTTAGTGATAGTAAAGTCAACAGCAGTGATCAATGTCAAAGCTGAACCTAGAGAACCTACGTTACCTAACTTGATGTCACCTGAGTAAGCATCAAAAGGGGATTCTCCTGCAGAGGCATCTTGTGTCTTCTGTGTAGCAGATACTGACATGTCCTTACCCACAATACCGAAGGTTGTTGAAACCATTTGGTTTGGAGCCATAGAGACTGACATTGTGTTAACAGTACAACCACTGAACAAACGAGCTTGGTCGATGTCTGCAGCATAATCTTCTAGTGAGAAGAACTGTGGTGTTGTACCTGCGATAGCTGCGTGAGTAACTGTTGTAGAACCGTCACCTGCTGTAAAGCCTGTAGCGAAATCATTGTCTGACATTAGTGCAGCTTGTGTAAGTAAGTCGAACTCAGCGTGGCGAAGGTCAGCTACGATGTCTCCACCTACAACTCTGTTACCGTGACGGTCAACTCTTGGCTGACGGTCTGATTGAATGTCTGTACCTGCAACACGATCCTTCGATAAGTTCAAAGAGTGAGTGGTGAAAGGTAAGTTTTGAAAGTTTCCTGCAGGTGTTGTACCGAAAGTACTCTCTGCTAAGAAAGATAGTGTGGAACGTGAACCCTGTGCGAAGGCCATTTATTTTCTCCTAATCATAAATATACCAACCAATGTTGATTGGAATGAAATACCAAGGGGAGTCTATTCTTCCTTCCCCCCTCTCAGCATAGTCTATAGAAACTGTTTTACCATTGAATGTAATATCCGTTGTGGCCTCAAAGTCTTCTATTATGCTGTTGGCTAAGTTGTCACCATACAAAGGGCCATTGCCCTCTGCAACGAAACAATCAACTCTGAATAAACCTAGATAGAGTTGTTGTGGATTACTACCTCTTACTGCAGGTCTGCGTGATGTTGGCGTAAAGGTTGGCCTAACCCAAGAGGTTCCTGTTGTCGGATCGTAATTTATATTCTCATAGGCAATATCTGGGATACCTGATACCTGAGAGAGCTTGTATTCTAATCCCCTCCTAATATCCTTGTATATGCTGCTCATCCAAATTGCCTTCTAGTTTTCGTATACACAAGATACCCACGAGAACTTCCGTTACCATCTTCTACAAATCTTGCGTGAGGACTGTCGTTTCTCAAGGTAATTCTTGTTACTATATCCATATCAATAGCGTTTATATCTGATAATAGATTAGAAAAACCACTTTGTTGCAGAGCTTCTCTGTTTTGTTTGCGAGGTTTTCCTTTGGAGGTTTTACCCCTAGCACGAGAGTTTGAGTTGTTAGCAAGCATACTATGTGAGGTAACATACGCACCAGTATCTACAGGGGAAACTGAAGTAACAAACTGTGCAATATCTGTTAGTCTATCTCGTATTGCATCTTCTTTAGCTTCTTTAATCTTGAATGTAACCTGTCTAAATACTTCTGCGTTCTTTAGATTGTTTGCCATTATTCACTCACATCACAGATATAGCAAAGAGCCTGACCACCAGAATAAAGCGTTAGAACATTTGTTATATTCACTTTATTTCCGTTGCCAGTAATCTCATCGTCAGTGTCTGGACTAACAGCTAAACCTAAAGCTGCTATAACACACTTGCGACCGCCTCTTACAAAGTTCTCAGGGTCAATAACACCTAGATTATATGTATAGAAATACCCTGTAATGGAATGTGTATCTACTGAACTAGAAGATGATGAACTGGTCTGAGGATTATAGCTTCCGTATGTAATTTTACGGAGCGTAAGATCTTCTCCATGTTCCTCTACAAGTTTAAGGACATCGTAAGCTCTGAAGGCCATTAGTCAAAATCCGAAATGTATTGCTCATCTGAGGGTGGGTTGTCAAACTGACCTTTATGAAAAGCAGGATCAGGACGGTCTGTAAGTTGTCTGTTGGCTTTGATTGCAGCATTAGAAATGCCACCTGCACGAATACTAGCAGATGTCATAGAGTATTTTTGACCTTGTTCTCTAAGGTCTGCAGAAAGGGCCTTATACTGTTTAGCTAAATCGCTATAGTTAGCTGATAAGGCCCCATCTAATGAGGTAGTAACTTTACGAGCAAATTGTGCAGCAATTGTTCCTGCTGACCAAGCTGCAGAGAAATAGACGTTATCATTAGCTTCTGACAATGCGAAAGTTATTTCTTCATTCTTGATTAACTGATCGTTTGTATCAGTATCTCCTATCAGAAGTCTTACAACATTTAACCGACCTGCAGCCGTAGTAGTTGTAAGAACGCTTTCGTCATATGTCCAAGCCATTAGTCAGCCTCTATCTCACCGTAGTTGGCTCTCCAAGAACGGATAAGCCCACATTGTTTTGCATGAATAGTTGACCGCTTACATTTCTTGCGATCAAATGCTTCTTTCGTTAAAGTCTTCTCTTTAACCTTGTCATTGATTGTATCTACTAGGATGTGTAGTTCTTCTACAGACATCTCCTCTAGTCCATCACCAACTTTAGGTTTTACTGAGATTTCCAGATCTTCATTGTGATGTAAGTGGTGCTCGTTATACATACGTTCAATGTTCGCTTTAGGCAAACCTCGCTCCACCCAAGGAACGAGATCACCTTTTGCATAACGCTTACCATTCATAAGTAATCCTTGTGGATTTCTAACGAAGATTGGCTTGTCGTATTGAAATGGTGGTCGGGTCATTCACCTACTCCTTATGACAAGATTGTGTTGAAGAATACACCTAGATCAGCACCTACAACCTTTTGGTCGTAAGCCATGTTTGCTTCTAGGAGTTCTGCAACACCTTCTACACGTAGGAAATCGCCAGTATATGAACGGATGTCAATACCATAACCAGATGCGTTATCTAGTTCATTCCATGTGAAGTTGTAACCTGCTGATGGAACCATCAATCCTGAAGATGCAGGAGCGTAGTACAATGCAGCTTTCTTAGTTGCTACAAAGTCTAATGATTCTGTTAAGCCTTCTGCAGCAGAGTTTTCGATTGCGTCTACAATGTAGTACTCAGCAACCTCAAAGATTTCTGCTAGTTTAGCTTGTGTTACCAAAGCAGTGTTGGTTACAGTTGCGCCGCCGTTGATACGTGCAAGTACGTCTGGGTGGTTGACTAGTGTATCGTGAACGTCACGAGTAACAACCATTTTATTTGGCTTGAAACCACCAGATGCTTTTTGCATTGCTCTTCGAGCAGCAGTTACGTCAACGATTGGAGTTGAGTTTGTGTAGTCATCCCACTGTGTAACCTCTGTAGCAAGGTTATTGTCAGCATTAGCAACACCATCATACTCTGTTGTCCAGAGGTTTGTGGCAAAGAATGTTGACATCCAACGGCTTTCACGGTCAATCAATAGATTGTGTGTTAGCATTTCTGATGCACCTCTTCGGATGTCCAAAGCTGTGTCAGCGTTAGCTAGTGTTTCGAAGTCAAAGTCTGTTGACAATGAACGGACTTCTGCAGTGTATGTCTGTGTTGAGAGTGACATACCGACACGTTGTGAGCGTGTGCGTGGAGCACGAGCTTTTACATCGTTGCGGAAGAAGTCTGCACGATTATATTCGTAGAACTTGTTGGTCTTCTTATCAACAGCTACATTTGGGAAAACCTTATCAGCGATAAAGTTATTCTGGTCTTGTAGGTACGCAATAGTCAGATTTGTTAATGGCTGATCTATATGTACCTGTGATGCGGTTAGCATAGGCATTATATATGTTCCTTCTTATCTATGGATTATGATTGATCAGAAGAGTTGCCGCCTTGGATCAATTCGATACCGAATACTTGACCATTTGCAGCGTCTTCTAGTGCATAACCCATTGTGATTGCTGATGCTGATGATGATGTAGAAAGCTCTATTGCATCACCGGATGCATCTGTGCAAACTTCATCTCCTGCGGTAACAGTGCCACCTGCAGTAACCATCGTTTTGCCAGAAATAACAACAGTTGCTTCTGAGCCTGAAGCAGGGTCATTAGAAAGAACACCAATGCAACGCTCTGCGTCACCATCAGCTAGATCTATTTGACCGTCAGCTTCAAGGGTTACAAATTTAAATTGAGAAGAAGATAGATCCTCTCCTGCAATGAATGTACGTGTCTCACGAGATTCTTGTACAGCCATGATTACTCATCCTTTTCATAAGTTTTAGCAATAAGGGATTTACCCTCTGCTGTTTTACTGATGGCATCAAAAGCAGCGTATTTGTTGACACTATGCTCTTTAGCATGTGCCTCTACCATCTTATCTAATTTAGTTTGTGGGTCATGCATGTCACCATCGACAACCTTTTCCCCAGTTTCATCCATAGCAGCGGAAAAAGCAGCGTCTGCTCCTTTAAGTGCTTCTAAGACTTTTTCATCACCTTTGATAACATCAAGGAGTTGCATAGCAACCTCAACATTAAAGTGCGGTAATTCAGCTTCAGCAGACTTTCGTAACTCAGCTTGATGCTTTTGTACTTCTGCTTCTTCAAGAGCTTTCAAAACAGGAGCAGGGATATCTGATTTAACAACCATCTCACCACTTACTTCAATTGTTTCTACTTCTTCTTTCTTTGTGATTTCGTCAGCTTTGATTACAAAGCCATTCTCAATAAGAGCTTTACGGAGATTTTGATTATCAGCTTTTAGTGCCTCAACTTCAACCTCTAGGCTCAGATCAACTTCTTCATCGGACTTTTTCATGTCCATATTATAGGCTTTCATAGCCTCTTCTTCATTCATTCCTTTGTCCATGTAGGGCTTTAGTTTTGCCTTCATGTCATCGGACATTTTTTCGACTTCATTAGTCATATCAGATTCCTCTGTGTCTCGCTTAAATAAAGCAACCTTGGCAGACGCATTAGCAGGGCGATCCACCAGAGATAACTCATCAAGCTCTAGTTGTTTAAGAAGGTTCATCTAATCTCTCCTTAATTGCTCGACCGCCAATGCTGAAGGCCGCAAGTTCACCAGATTTGACCATGTTCCAGACTTTATCATCGTAGACTTTATAAGCTACAATCCACCCTTCACGATCACTCTGTATGCCAAGGCTATCACCAATCTCTTTGGTAATTGGTAAGGAATGAATAACCATCCCTGTTTGTTCGCCTTTGTGCATTGTTTTACCGACACGTACATTCTCCATGAAATCATTCACGGCTTTAACCAACGTGTCTGGCTCGATTATGTCACCCTGACGGTCAACTACTCGTTCACCTTTCTCAGTAATGACTGAGGCCCATCCGTAGACTATACGCTGTTCATCGTCAGTCTTTAGGATCTGGCCTTCGATATCTTTTGTTAAATCAGTCACTGATCTACCCTTCTCCCACATACGGCAAGACCAATAACGAGCAGAAGTCTTATCTGATGCGGTATCGCAAGAATGTCTGCTACGGAAGTTAGATCTAGCCTTGGGGTCATCTCTACGTATTTCCATATTAGGATCACCAAAAGTAACTTTCTTGGTTTTGTCTCCGTCCTTTACATAAACTCCAAACTTCTTACTTGAGCCTTTAGGGAGTCTGAAGGGCTTGTTTAGTGGCTTATCTGCCTTATCAACTTGCTCCTGCGTTGGTAAATCGCCTCCATCCCATACTTGTGACTTCCTTGTACTAAGAGGATGTTTAGAAGGTAGGAGATCAGTATCATGCTTACCACTACGGAAGCGACCTGTACGAATGGTGCGTAAGAAATTGTTGACACGAGCCATAGCCCATTGTTCGGGAGATGAGACGTTAGGACGAACCGATGATGGGTTTGTCTTATATGCACCTACACCTCTATTATAAACCTGACGCAGCATAGAGGTAGTTACCTTACCTTTGCCACCATTTTTTTCATTGTGCTCTTTTACTTTAGATGCAAGAGTACTAGTTTCTACTTTAGTTACTTCTTGAATAACTACAGATAAGATACGAGCCAAGAGATCATCTTCACTCTCTTCTTGCTCCTGTGGCATGTGTTTAATACCTGCAAGCTCTTTGTGGTAGTTGAGGTATTCTTCATGCGTTCTTGATGGCATGTAATAGATATTAGCACCAACTTCATGAGTATGGATTTCACCATCAAAACCTAACATAAAAGATCTGCTACGAGCTTCTGAGGGGCTAGTGAAAATATCGTCATCCATTTGACGTTTCTTCACTGCAGCCCAAGCTGACTGAAAGGCTCTCTGTTCGTTTTTACTATCTTCTAACACTGAATTAAACACTCTTCTAAATTGTGTATGCTTGTCTTCTGGTACAGTTTGTCTTACTGCTTTAGGAAGCTCTGCGTTACTAGAATATGGCATTATAAAACCTTGGCTATATAACCTTTAAAAATACCGAATACGACTAGGTTATTAGTTTCTGTCTCACATCGAATACGGATATCAGAATTTTTGGGTACAATCATAGGTGGATCTAGAGGTATTTCTGTTGCTCCTCCATTTGTAGATGCTGTAAAGCAACCTACTTGTCTAAATACTTTACCTACCTGTTTAATCTCAGGATAAAAGTCTACAGAACCTGATTGTTTTGCGCTAACCGCCCCATAGAAACTTGTCATAATAAAGTAATCATTTTTACTGAAGGTAGTTGCAGCTTTGAAGGACTGTTGAAATCCTTGCGGAATATCAATGTGTATCTTGGTTGCGTCTGTAGGAACCCCACCTGATAAGGCAGTATTTTCGTATGCTACAACACGGCCAACGAGTTCTGTGCTATCGCTGTTGTAGATACGAGATACACGAGCTAGGTCTGTATTGAGAGCAACCGTGTTCTGACCATTTAGTGTCGCAGTCTGACTAACGAAAGTAAACTCACTGTTACTTAGTGTGTGACCTTCAATCGTAACCTCTTGGGTGTCAGATGCAGAGGAGGAGGATACGTGGGAAATAGAGTTTGTAGAAAGGTAAGTCTCATTTCCACCAACACTCCAAACCGTTTCTAAACTACCTGTGCCTAACTGTGCTGAACGACCAAACTTAACAAGAGACTTTGCCTTACGGTCAATAGAGACTTTGTCCCCATAAGTCTGTTGTATTTCACGCTCACCTTGGACAAGCCTTCCGTCAGGAACTTCATAAGCTCTGCGTGTCCAACCACCAATCATTTGTTGTATTTCCTGTGTTTCTTGGGCGAGGATTGCATCTGGGTCAGAAGCGGCATCTATGTCAGGCGTTAGAGTGACAATGGAATTTGGTGTTAAGTCGTGGACTTGTGTTAAGCTTGTGTTATCTAAGCTTGGAGTGCCACTTAGTAAATTATCTGCAGTTAACGGAGTAATCTCAGTAAGTGTAGTATTAGCTACTAGAGATGTTCCTGCAGTAAATCCATCGGGTGTCAGGCTATGGATTTGGGTAATAGCTAAAGTAGCTAAAACAGGATTGCCAGATTCAAAGCTGACTGTTCCTAGATCGTGATCTTGTACTAGTGTGACACTAGGAACTGAGGGGGGATCTGTTTCTAGGGCGGTAGTCGAGAAGGTTTCTGCTTCTGACATTGCCAAGTCAGATACAACAGAATTACCTGTAAGAATATCTGACGGTGTTAAGTCGTGGACTTGGGTAAGTGAAGCGTTAGCTACTGAGGGAGCTTGAGCAGCAATGTTACTTGCCGTTAGCTCTATGTTGACTATGCCCCCATCATCGCCTAAAGGACTAGAGGCTAATGGGGAGAAGCCTACCATTTATTTACCTGCTATCCAAATACTATGGACATAGCTATTGATTTACCTGTGGATGCCTTTGTATCCAACTGAGTTTGAATTGGGCTTGTTACATTAGTAACGTAGTTCAACTCAGTCGATGTAGCTGTAATACTTAAATCTGATAGGCTAGATACAGTACCAATACCGCCCCTTGGTAAAGTTACATCAGCATTACCTGATCCGTCTTCAGCGGTTATTGTGATCGAACCTGACGCAGTATTTAATTTCAATCCCATTGTGTACCTTAGAGTGGACGTTTTTCTGAGTAGGTGTTAACTACTAACTGTGCATTAACTGGTATCGTCAGGGTAGCTGCAGAATCTATAGTAGTTCCACTACCTGTTTCATATTCTACACTAGCATCTAGAGTCTGATCTACATTTATTGTAGTTGTAGTGTACGAGTAAACTTCATTAACAGTGGCAGATACAAAAACTTTTGCATCGCCTGAGAGAGTTATAGCTGATCCACTATTATTGGATTCTAGTGCTCCTCTGGTCAGTGTTGTCCCACTGGCAGTATAGATACCCCTGCCAATCTCAAAGTTGTCTCCGTCCTCTATGACGTAAGAAAGAACATCACCATCTGTCACACCTGCATCAGCGAAACTTTGGTATCCTGTCTCAGCAGAACCTAGAGTTATAGTACCTGTCCCAGTTGTGCTAGTGGACATCTTGGCCCTGTTAACGAGTTTGACCATAAGCCACCTTATGCAGGATCAGGAATACCGATTGTGAATGAAGCTAGAGAGAATGTATTACCCGATGTTACGCTCTGAGAGGCGCTGAGAGAGCCTGTGGCAAGCAAACGAGAGTTTGAGGTGTCAACTATCGCATAATGCGTTGCAGTGCCTGTGCCGCTTACAGAGCCGTCTGAGATAGCAGCAACAACAACTTCCCTTCCTCCACCGCTACGATCAGTAGGGCTAGCAATGGAAAGTGACGTAGAATTACCTAAAGTATGGGCGCTAGTCGCTTCAGCGTAGGTTGTAGACTCTTGTGACGTAATATCTATGCGGTTTGCCTCAGTATCTAGTACTGTAAGGCCATTATCAAACACTCTATCTGCTAAACTAGCCATTTTCAGCTACTTTCTTTGGTGGAAGCTCTGCGTTAGCCAACAAAGCGTTAACTATGTCTTCTTGGTCGCTCAAATCTATGTTTGCACCGTTTAGGTTGCGTAAATAGCTACCAAGTTCACGTAAATCGTGTGGAGCAACGTCTCCTGCACAAATTTTAGGCATTAAATCGAAGTTTAGGCCGTTCATTTGCCATAAACGCTCAACAAGTTGCTTATTTAGCACATCAAAGATAGAATTTATGTAAGATTCCATAGATCGGAGGAATAAATCTGTCTTTGACTTGCTAAGAGCGTAAGAACCGTTGGCTCCTGCCCCCAACATAAGAAATTCAGCCATAACACTACGTGCAATATCGTGTTGATAGCGACTTATGATGGGATTTATGTCAATATTTCGAGATCCGTTGGAAGCAATAAGCTCAACGTCAACAATACGCTGATTTGTAGGCTTACCTTCGGCATCACGATAGACATCTGACGGCAACAAGGCGTAACCCTGCTCATTAAACTTAAGATCACGTAGAATCTTCTCCATTTGCGATCTAACAGAGGCTTGATCTGCTGTTGCGTCAGGACTTAGGTATTCTGCAGCAATTCTACCAATCGGTACACCATGTAACTCACGTTCAACTGCTATCGCTTCGATGTTCTGGAGGTTTTTAAGATATTGGTAAGCAGAGTATGCATTACGCAGGATAGAACGTCCAGATGGGTCGTTGTTCGTGTTTGTTGTCTTGTAGTGTAGTATTTTTGTAGACGGTATGAAAAGAGTTTTAATTCCGTAGTTTTGTTCTTGGTGGACACCTAGGACATCTCCTGTTGTCTTATCCACCTCGAACCGTTCTATTGTCCATTGCGCTCTAGACGCTAACTTACGGACACCAATTCTTCCATCAGAGTGCTTACTGTATTTCTTCGCACTTCTATTATCTGGTCCAAGGCGTCTTTTATATACAACCTCAAATAATGAGAAACCAAATGTCAAGTGCGATAGAGCCTCTGAGATGTGATCATCAACAGAATGTTCCATGTCTTCTAGTACAGATTTTACGAAGTCAGCTTCACGCTGTGCTTCATCTGTGTCGTTTGCAGGTTCAACATAGAAATCAACATCTCTAAGAACCTGCTCTGTGGCGTACATGATTGCGCCAATTGTGCTATCGTTGTCTCGCATCTCACGAAACTTACGAATAGCTCTTTTACCTTTTAGGTCTTGTAAAAACTCATCAGCACGGATTGTTCCTTGGCGAGTGTGCGTACCTGCCTGTCCAAGTTCAATCTTGCCTAGTCCTTCACTTAAATTCTTCATCGTTTATCCTAAGTGTATCTGGCTAAGACCTTTAGCATTTGAATAGGAAAGGCGAAGTGTGGGGTTCGTAACGCCATTCAACATAAGGTCAGTTAAGGCCCAAACACAAGCGTCTAGTCGATCTGGGGAACCCATAGAGCCTAATGGCTCCCAAGTTCTCATTTGCGTTTCCAGTTCGTCCAACCCTTTAGCATGTTTAACTTTGCCTCTTTCATAGAGCGCAGATATAGGTTCAGCCCTAGCCATTTTTCCTCTAGAGGCGTGTACAAGCCTGATAGGAACTGCTTCATCCTCTGCTTCAAGAGTTCTGCGAACCATATCACCGCCTTGATTGCGTTCTGCAACAATACGATCAGCACTATGTGCTTTATACAGTGATATAGCTTTTGCAGCCCACTCAGCAGGGCTATACCGATCTGTTGCATCTTCAAGAACATAGCCAATTCCATTTACATCTATACCTGCAACAATAAGTCCTGTCATATCAGATTCCGTCTTAGACGTAACAGCAGGATCTATTGAAACAACAATTCTATTTAGTTCGGGAATGTCTTTTTGTTCGATTGTACATTTGTCGAGGACTTCGGTTGTCCATAAAGCTCCATCAGCCTCCTCCAACATCTCTGCATAGAGTTCCTGATTACCAAGTCTTGTTCCTTCGTATTCTTTTTTAATTGTTTCAAGGAAAGGTTTGGCAAGGTTGTCTATGTTATCGAATGTAGAACCACGAGTAATGTGGCTCTGAGGTGAAGCTATCAAAGCCCTCATTAATTTAGTGGGCTTCGGTGTGGTAGTTACCATCACTCTTGGTTTGCGTCCAAGTCGTAAGGTAAACTGTAGCATGTCCCATACATCTTGTTGGTTACGCCATGCTGCAACTTCGTCTGCCCATGCTGCGTGAAACTGAGGTCCACGTAATCTCTCTGGGTCTTCCGCTGAGTAGAACTCGACTTTCGCTCCGTTCTCCCATGTGAGTGTCCTGTTTGTTGGTGACCAGTTTGGGTATCCCAATTTACCGCCACGATAGGTCTTATCGCTCTTCCAACAAACATTCAGAAACCCTGATTCACCTTCAACCATAACCCTACGAATATCAGAGTTAGTAGGAGCAACTGCAGCAATGCGCTTCTTTCCACTTTTGACTTGGTGTCTTACCCATTCAACACCTGCTCTAGTCTTTCCCCAACCTCGACCTGCAAGAGCAATCCAGATATTCCAATCACCATTTGGTTCTAGTTGCTCTGGTCTAGCCCAAAACTCCCAAGTGTGTTGGAGCTCTTCTGTTTTCTTTGGGCCTAGTTGGTCTAAAACTTCCTTGAGTTTCTCAGGGGGTATTTCTCTAAGGTCAGTCGCTGTTATTTTCATCGGGATCATTCTTGCCTAACAACATCATCAAAGTGTCGATAGCACCTTCATCAGTATCGGGGTCTTCTGATTGCTCAACTTCATTGATTGTCTGTGTAGGTGACCAACCACCTTTAGAACGTAGGTAAAACTCTGCAGCTTTGAAATCACCATCTAGAGCTTGCTGCACAATAACAGAGCCGACTTGTCCAACAACATCAGCACGAGTTTCGGCAATCAACTCTCCATAGATCTTATACAACGTAGCAGTAGAACTGGGAGCATATTGATATTTCTGAATAGATCCCATGATGTCTTTTACAGACACACCATTACGGATTCCATCCTTTATCTTCTTAGCAACAAGTTCACTGTAAGGGAGTGGTGGTTTCTTGTCCATATTCTTTACTTAGTTTAATTGGTTGATCCCACTCATCGGCAGAACTTTACTCTGTCAAGTGAGCTATTGGTACAGTTTGTTCTGGTTGAATGAGATCAACAAAGAAAACTTTCTGTATACTTAAGTATTATACTTACGAATTATTATTTATAAGTTTATAATCTATATGTATATATATTTATAAGTTTAAAACTTAAGTATTATACTTAAGTATGTCTCTCTACTTATATATATGTACTTTTTTTGTTGCTTTAGACACACAAATTTTATTTTTTTTATAAACCACTGTTTTCTAACGAATCTTTCTTGTTGACACACAGGTACGAATCGTTACCAAATTTTTTATTTTGGACATATGGGTGGTTACACCCCCACCGAATCACTTTGCGTATTATACGGAGGGTCCCACCTAATGTCAAACATTATTTTAGATTCGGGGCAGATTTATTCCAAACTGTTGCAAAAATGTCACAAGGTTAACCATGTTGCACAATTACAACACATAAGATTAAAATTAGGTATTGACAAAGGTTTTTACTTGACACAGCGAGCGAATCGGCAGCACTCAGGCGAATCATTTCGTGATCACAAAAGAATAATCAAACGTGATATCTTATATTATAACACTCGATAAGATATTGAGTAGGCAACAAAAAAAGACGGCCTCGAAAGGCCGCCAGTTGAGGGAGTCATTCTATAAAAGTATATGTGCTATTCTACTAATTCTTTAGCTTTACGTTTGGACGTGCCATGCGCCACGATAGCAACCGATTTACCTTTTACACTGTTACCACCGCATAACTTGCATTGAGCGCATTGGACTCGCTCTCCTGCTTCCTTAGATGCAGGACATAAGATTTCTTTACCTTTCACCAGTTTATCAATTGAGCTAATGACTCTGAATGTTCTCTCATTACGACTCCATGCAGACTCTGCTTGTTCTAGATTATCGGCACTTGTCATAATCGACTCTGGCATTGTGTTTGCTTGGTGAGTATATGCGGTCACATATTCCGCGCCACTAGTAAGCGAGTCCCAAATAGATCTATTGACGGCTAATGGATCACCGTAAGAACCTAAACGCACACCGCGTAATAAACCTATGGCTCTCAACTCTTTATGAGTTGTAGCACGTTTATATATGCCGCGTTTGTAACTCTTATATATGTTATTAGGTGCGAATATTAGGTTAACATAGCATGTCCTATTTAACGCTTGTCCTGTTGTCTTATCACTAGCGACTCCCCTATGTGGACAATTACCGCAAATGGAATAGTCTTCACCAGTCCTAGAAGCTGTTACTGGGTCTATATCCGAACGGATTATCCATGTTTGGACCATTGAACCAGTCTTTTTGTTGCTACTATCAATTGTGGCAATAGCTACAATAGGTTTGTTATCAAGTAATGATGGACCCTCGTATATGATATATCCGTTACTCATAATGCCAGTTCTCCAATTTTTACTAATTCTTCAATATAATCATTAAGTAAATAATCGCTTATAACTTCTTCAGGTAGCGTCTCGTATTCTAAAACCACAACTATCCACCCTTTTGATTTACGCCTAATTCGATCAACAAAATAAACCTCACAAACGTCAACAGAAAATATGCAATCAATAATTTCATCTACTTTGTTGGTGCCGTTCATTTTCTCGCCTTCCTCATCCCGAACGACTACAAAAATTGACCTATCTAATTGAGCATGTTTAATAATTCTTTTTAGTAACTCTCTTGCTTTTCCCTCATGTAACATTATTTTGACTCCCCTATTGTCCATTTACCTATTTTATTCCCGTTACTATCCCAAATTGCTTTCATTCGTTTGGTGTGCCAAAAGTCTTCAATATCTCTTGATATATTTTTAATTGCTCTAAGTAACTCTTGCTCTGGATCGTGTGCAAATGCGTCATTATCCATGTTTATTTCACATTTAAATTCCATTATTCGATCCCCCAAAATGCAATTATAAAACTAGCAAACATTATCACTGACCCAGAAACTACTAGTGCTAAAGCTTCGTCGCTATCTAAAACTTGTGGCGCTATCACCACCAAGAATCCAGATACTACAGCGCATGTTAATAATATTATATGTATGATTTTATTTCCCATTATTTTGACTCCGTTTTCATTTGTGTTTGCTCTTTTTCATAAAGCTTAAAAAACCTTTTAACCGCTAATTCTTTTACGCGACTCTGCATATTTAAAAGTTCGTCGTGTTCCGACATATCATTTCCTAAATAGGTAATACTATTTAATCCCCAAGCCCATCTATCCACAAAATCGTCAAGGCCCAATTTTTGATTGTCTATTGTTACTGTTATTTTCATTTTTTGACTCCGTTTCTTTTGTTGTGCCACCATTATTGGGATGATTCGCAAATAGAGTCAAATATTTATTTTACTATTATAATGTATAAGCAAAATGCTCTGAGAAGCCCGTACAAGCTCCCTGAGTAGCCTATCTGGTTTCATGACTCATTATCCATAAAAAGTGATTCTATGCACTCAGTGGGGCTAATATCGAATGTTCACTTTTGTTCTAATCGAAATTTTCGCTTGACACGTCAAAAACCGAGAACGAATCATGAATCTGTAGTGAACAAAGAACCAAATGAGAACAAAAGGTGAATCTGGCTTGTCAAGTGTTAAATTGTCACATATGCAAAAACTGCATAGCAGCTATGACTTGACTCACACTGTTTTGCGTTTGGCAAAATCGAATCATGTTAGGAATTTTTCATACTGATTCGTTTTGGCGGTTATCTGATTCGGTTTGTCGAGTCAAGAAAATATCGTGTCAAGTAAAATTATTTTACGAATCGTTGCATAATTGTCACACTAGAGAACGAATCAGGAACGAATCAGGAAACTGGAACGAATCGAGAACGAATCATGAAATCAGAACGAATCATGAACTGTGGTATTTTTGTCACACACCCCCCACAGTGGAAATTAAGGGTGACCCCCCACAGTGGAAATTAGGATTTGACATCGGTTGCGAATCAGTTCATACCTCCAGTGGAAATAAGGAGAAAATAAAATGAGATTATACATGAACAAAGTTGGTGAGTGGGTAGGCACTCAGGCAGAGGCTAAGAAGATAGGTGCTACTATTGTGGAAGTGCCAACGGACAAACCTAATTTACTTAAGTGGCTCAATGGCTTCACAGGCGCAATTGATGTTGCTGCACAAGAGGTGATCGAAGAAAAGAAGACAATCCAGAAACTACCTAAAGCTCATGCATGGGATACAATTGGAGAGTGTGCAGACAAAGCAACCATAGAAGATATGACGGTAGCATTAGCTAGATATATGGATAGAGTTCTAGACATAGCAGATAAACAAAAGGAGAGTATCAGTGGAAATTAGGCAGAGTAGAAGACACGAGCTAGCAGAGATGAGGGGTGCAGCCGACAAGTATTACGGCAGACCAAGAAACCCACATATTTGGTTAGACAATCTGGGCCGTGTTATTGTTGTTGAGCAGGATATGACGCCAGAAGAAATTAGGAACTACGAAAAAGGTTACAGTCTACAAACAGATCGGAAGGAGTATTGATATGACTGAAGAAAAAACAAGCGTGTTTGATCATTGTGATGCTAAGATATCGGTGTATGGTATCGACAGGGCTTACTATGTGGATGAAACAAAAGAGTTGATAGTTGAAATACCATTCTTTAATTCTGACTATGAGGATAAAGAACAGTTTATACTAAAGGTTAACAAGGTCGCTAATAAATTAGCTGATGCATATACGCATTACGACAGACATGTTAATATCGAAATGACGTTTATCAATAAATATTGTAATGAGTGATAACATGACACCTAAATTTGAAAAACTGGTAGGTATAGCTAACAGCCTATCTAATGAAGAAATATGCAGCTTAATTGAGGTTTTATCAGATAGAATGTCGGTGTATATAGGAACACATAATTCTGTAATGTTAAGCAGTGGAATACAAAGTGTCTGCCTTAACGGATGTAATGTTCAGATAAACCTAGACAGTTCTTACTATGAAGATCTTAAAGAGTGGAATGATTTTGAATCTGCAACGCTTAACAATTGACAATCAATGCGAATCACTTCACAAGGGTATCAATGGAAATAAGGAGATAAAAATGTTTATACCTAAAAGCAGAGTACTAGAGACACTACAAAAGATTGGTTACGATAACACGTTTCATGTAACCTTCCAGAAGACTGATGGTACGGAACGTAAAATGACATGCACAATGCCTACGCCAGACAAGCCACAGTTCGAGCTAAAGGACAACATGCCTGTAGTGGATTTGGACAAGGGGGCATGGCGATCATTCAATCTGTCACGAGTAACGGAAATAACTTTATGATAGGTCTAGAGTGTTTAGCGGTTGCGATCTTCTTTGAGGGTCGTGACCAACCTCTGATGGGGCAGTACGCTATCGCAGAGGTCGTAATGAATAGGGTAGAAGATCATAGATGGCCTAATACAATCTGTGGCGTTGTGTTTGATGATAAACAATTCTCTTTTACCCACGATGGAAAATCAGATAAGATAGAGAACTACACAATAAATAATCAAATAGAATGGGCAGCAGCATTAACGGCTCGTGCGGTAGCCTTAAAGGTTTTCGAGAAGGATAACAGTGCAATGACCTCTACCCATTATCACGCCTTAAGTGTGCGTCCCTCATGGATAAAGCATTATAAAGAAGATGGAAGGATTGGCGATCATGTATTCTATACCGCCCCAAATGGAAAATGAGTTGATTAGGATGGGTATACTCCCCCCAACGGAATTAGAAGCCTTAGAGGAATTAGTAGACCTTAAAGTAGAGTGTATGAAGATGGGTTATTTTAGGAGTCCATATAATGAAGAAGGGGATATTGCGTTCTAACCCAATGGCAAAAGATTTAATGCAACCTAAATATAAGCAGAGGGTTGTAACGGAAAAGAAAAAGATTATATATAGAAAACGTAAGCATAAAGGAGATAGTAATGCGTATAAAAACAGCGAAAGTAGTTGACCCTGCAACTCACATGCTAGTTTGGGATGATGGCTCTGTAACAATATCTAACATTTTCAGAGGGTCTTGTGAGCTAAACAAAGATCAAGTCAATAGGTTTGTTGAGTTGTGGGAACAAACAGTAAAAGAGCATGAGGAAGGGGAAATACAATGACACCAAGAGAAGCAGCAGAGATAGAAGCTAAGAAAACATTCGAGGGCTTCATAAAGTGGTCTAAGGTTTCATTCTACTGGATCATGGCGATCTTAGTTATCTTAGCATGGTGTAATTTTGGCGCTGATACTGAAACTGGTAGTCAGTACAATGGTGAGGTTTACGCGCCAACTAATATAGGAGAGTAAATGATAGAGGAAGCTAATCTGAACTGGTCGCAATGGTGGATCTTAGCTATGATAACTTTGAACACGCTAATAAACACCATTGTTTTCTTTAAACATAGGTTCAAGGGAAATAGAGATGATTGAAGTAAAATATATAAATCACATGGGTGATGATCTTACTGTAGTAAATGCAGCTAGAGTAAGCTTTAATAAAAACTCTGAGCTTGAGTGTACTGACATACAGCGCGGTAATTATGAAATGAAGGAGGGAGATAAAAACCTTATTCGATACCTAGCAGAGCATAAACACATAAGTCCGTTTGGACACTGCTTTGCAAGCTTTCATGTCAAAGCTCCTGTCTTTGTTGCTCGACAACTGGTGAAGCATAAATTCTTACGATGGAATGAGATTAGTCGTAGGTATGTGGATGATGAACCTGAGTTTTATTGGCCTGAGAAGTGGCGTGGACGTAGTAAAAACAAGAAACAAGGCAGTGAGGGTGTGGTAGATGTAAATGGCATAGCCCCATTTGGCAAAGTAAAGTGGGAAACACTGGAGTGTTATAATAAACTTTTAGAGGCAGGAGTTTGTCCAGAACAAGCACGTATGATATTGCCACAGTCTATGATGACTGAGTGGTACTGGTCTGGCTCATTAGATGCCTTTGTAGACATGTGTAATCTACGCTGTAAGCCTGACACACAGGCTGAGACAAGCTCTGTAGCTTATGCAATAGATACATATATGTTAGGGCTATACCCTATCTCTTGGGCAGCATTGAGGACATAGAGCATGAATGATAAAAAAATAATAAAAATGTGCATATTGTTAGCTAGAAAATACAGTGACCCACAGGAATTTGATGACCTTGTTTCTGAGGGGCTTATTAAATGCCTTGAATTAAAAAACTCTGGAGTAACTAATCCTAAAATACTGTATAAGTCAGCAGCGATACAAATGAATGAATACTATAATATTCGCAAACACACAGTTTTTGTTCCAGTTCAAGGAAAAGCAAAGGGCCTATCAGGGGAAAATGATTCTATCAATTGGACTGATATTGCTATGTTTAATGCTCTGAGGGCAGAGGTGATTGAGTTAAACGAAAATGTAGCTACCACCCCCTCAGTGGAAATTGAGTATGAACAAAAAGAGTGGATAAGGCATATAAAAAGTATAATGGTTGAGGTTCTTGATAAAGAAGAGATGAAAATAATAGACATGAGGTATTTTAGCAAC
>Ga0098051_1000269_pt1 | contig 21488 bp, 14 predicted proteins | sample 14BtaG_FD_77069 | JGI IMG/M metagenome (GOLD analysis project Ga0098051, IMG submission 77069) | Marine viral communities from the Subarctic Pacific Ocean - 14B_ETSP_OMZ_AT15311_CsCl metaG | ecosystem: Environmental > Aquatic > Marine > Oceanic | place: Pacific Ocean | collected 2015-01-18 | reverse complement strand
CACAGCAGTTGATTTGGCGATCAATCACCAGACGTCCAAGATGTATGTCTTGGATAGTCAGGGCAACGTGCACGTTTACGACCATGAGCTCTCTTCGTTCTCGGTGTTTGACTCCACCGATACTGAGACAGACAGCACGTACATTGAGCTGGTTCCTCTTCGTCATCGAGCAAAATTCGGAGATACCGAATACCTTTATACTCACTTCGCGCGCTTGCGCCAAAGTATCAATAAGATTGAGATTAAGCGTCGCGACCCTGCAGGAAATATTGAGTACTTGCAGTTGGACAAAAGCACCTGGGGTGCGGCTCAAGCATACATTGCTGCCGCCAATCCCAGCGCTGCCCTGCCTGAAAGCAGTTGGCAGGACTTTAGATTTGCCACTGAGTACAACCAACTAGGACAGTGGGAGTACACGCTTACGACTGTCAGCACGGTTGATACGACGGTATACGTCACGGCTGTTCTTGTAGGAAGTATGACGGCGGATGTGTCACTCTCAACAGCTGTGGTCTCTCCAACTGCAGTAGGGTTCAGTAAAGAAGGATATCTTGGCGTAACCCAGGGTAGTGAGGTAAAATACTTTGAAGAGTTTGTAGACGGGTGGACAGCCGACACTCGTACTGATCGCATCCTTATGCGATCTAACTATGACTCACTAGAGGTTACTTACTGATGGGTACATATGTCCCCGACAGAACTGCCCTACCCGTTGGGCTTGATGAAGCTGGGCTGCGTCTCGGCCTGCAGCGACTTCCGGAAGAGTCGCTGCATAAATATCGTCAGCGTTTGCTGCACGAGGCTCGCGACCCTGCCAACCCAAGTCAAACTAGTTATATCCGTGGCGTGGGCAGAAAGATTGGCGCTCTGGATATCCCAGTGTTTGACATTGAACTTGTACTCGACTCTAATGATGCGCCTCTTGCCTCAAGACCCTTTCTTGAAGTTACCAGCACGCATCTAAGAGCCTACTATGACTACGACAGCAAACTTTATGACGTTGAGGTCTTCTTTGAAGATCGTGCCGACGGATGGTGGCTAGAAGATGTTCTAGCTGCTTTCGCTGCCAGTACGTATTTTACCGCTACTGCTCTGGCTGATTACAGTCAGTATCTGCGTAGCAGAAACCTTCGCTTTGGCAACACAGGGCGACACAGGGCGACAACTCAGCTATTTCCTAGTTACCAGAATCGCCTTCCGGATTCTAATCTTGTGGAAATCTTGTTTGAGAATCGCAACATCTTCTCCAATGAAGTCGATAGCATCAGCCTGGTAGTTGCCGACGGGGATTTCTTTGTCGACTACAACGCAGGCCAGGTTTTTTCTCATGCCGTTGCGCAGGGTACATGTAGTTACACCTACGCTGAATTTCCCTACAGAATTCACTGGCAGTCAGTCAGTGTTGTACCTCTTGACGACCCTGACCTTAAGTACAGGCACAAGGACGAACTAGTATCAGATGACTCAGGTGAGCTAGAGCGCGCCCGCCTATCTCCTGAAGGAGCTAGTGTATACAACCGTGTACTGGCAGTACACCCGCTTGGGTGGGGTGAATGATGGAATACAAGAGTATTGTCCTAGAGGTCACCAACTACGTTGAGCCCACAGATAAGTATGTGCCGCTGACAGGCGTCCACTCTGTTGAGACGGATATCGATGGTTGGCAGTGGGACCGCCGACGTATGCCGGGGGCTTCTCTTGGTGTGTCTAGGTACCTTACGTACTTGGGAGGCCATGAAGTTGGCCTGCTGGACGGCACCCAGCTTGCTGACTGGCAGAGCGGAGTGCTGGACGGAATTGAGTACCACGACGTAGTCAACGCTCGTGTAGGCGACGCCCTGACTTGGACGCCGCGGTTCTCTACCGGCTCCTTCAGTGTTTACTGGGATCCTCGAACCTTGTACTCAGACCACTCTTTCTCTGCAGTAGCTACTCATGTAGATGGTGACGTCAGAACTTCTTTGGAACTAAGAGCTGATGCTGTACACGACAGCATCAGCGCCAAGATCTTCTGTCGTCTCGACAATTACGAGATCATGGCTATCCGAGACATCCAGCTTGTTTCCGAATTCACTGGAGTGCTTGAAGATCAAGCTCGCGTCTCTCCTGGCGTACTACCTGATGTAGACTGGAGTTTGGTTGAAACTCGTAAGTCCGAAATGGCAATCGATGGCAACACCTTGGTGTTCAACCAGCTTTTCGTTATTCGACGCGGAGTAGACTCTCTCGATCCAGTTATCATCGCAGATAGCTGGGAGAACCTGGGCAAGGGCCTCGCGAATGGGCGCTCGCTGTTCTCTAAGTACTTTCCATTCAGGTCTGGTTCTGTTCGACTTGTCTCCATCGATGCTCTTGGTGTCGTCACAGAATGGACAGAGAAGACTAATCTCAACTTCAGCACTGCTGGAGACAATCACTTCTCTGTCAATTACGACCTGGGTGTAATCCAGACTGGTGGCTACCAGGCTCCGAATCTTGTCTTGACCGAAGCTTTGTTTCTGTCTGACACTGAGGTGTCAGTGGTGATTTCCAGCGACATGGATTCATACCCAGAGCAAGGTATCATCCAGATTGGTTCGGAACAGATTTACTATCTGGCTAAGACAAGGAAGGCATTCATCGACTGCATTCGTGGCTACAACGGCACGAATGTTGCCGAGCATGCGGTCAGTACGTTGGTTGAGGATGTTCAACACGGAGCTGCCTCAACTGACACTTGGTACTGCAAGTACGATGCTGTTCCACGAGTAGATTACGAAGTCACAGACTACGCTTTGCGTTCAGCGAACTATAGCGCCTGGCTTGATGTGCGAGCGCTTGTGAACGTCAAGGCTAACAACATCGTACAGATCGTCAGTCAGGATGCAAATCTTGCTGAAATCGTACTGTCTACTGATAGCGAAATTATTGGTGGCAATTTGTACGGCCCCGTGTTCTTCGGCACAGACACCAGCAAGCTTACTGCCACTGCGTATGACAGTGCCGGAAATCCTGTAGAGGACATCCGGCTTACCACCTACATTAAGAACGGGCCTGGTTTCCTGAACGGAACCCTGGCATCGTACTCAGCTGACAGCAACTCCTTGGGCAAGACCAATTGCTTCTTTAGCGCTCCCTATACTCAGGAGAGCTTGGATATGGATGTGGTCAAAGTCGAGCACGTGGGCGCCGACACCCACATGACTGTCAACTTTGATACCGCTGTCGTTCCTGCGGAAATCTGGGTGTTCCAAATTCTCAAGCACGACCCGACACTGGGAACGGTTGGTGACGCCGCTACGGCGTTTGCTAGCGGCTCTGCTGGAGAACCATACGGCCTAGGCTACATTGATGTCTGGACCAGGACCGTCGAAGACTATGATGGTGGCGTACTCCGATTGCAAGACAGCTTTGGCGTCTTGCGCAACTTTGGTATCCGTCAGGCAGTCAGACAAGTAGACGGAAACGATGAGCCCTACACTCGTTTCTATCTTGACACCGCAGTGAATGCTGGATGGGTTGGATCAAGCAATCCAGTCTGGCTTTTCCAGTCGGGAGCTGTCGAGTGGGACCCTGCGCTTGCTCGGGGTGCCAGGGTGATTCTATATGAATGGAGCGACTCTGTTTCGCATCCTATTACCAAGGCTGCTGGTGCCTGGACACCGCTTCACCCTAATGAAGTGGTGGGCGATGTGCTTGTCTTCAAAGACAGGCAACTCGCCATCCCTGATGCTGTGGACGCTACAAACAATCTGGGAGCCTACGTTGTAGTAGCTCCGTCTGAGAGCAGGTTCGGCGCTTATGGCCGCGACCCCTTCACTGGGAATCTCATTACATCCAATGACATCAGGCTGCGTTTGCAGCTACCGAACAGTCTCATTGGGGTGGATAGTTCAGGAACTCTTCCAATCCCTTATGGATGGACTTTCATCACAGAAGAGTTTAATATTGGTGCAGGACTTGGTGGCGCCAACTTCATCACGATCAACCCAGCGGCTACTGGGGTCAATCAATTTAGTCTTACAGGAGTCATCTAATGGCTGACAAGCTACAGCAAGGCATCTCTGTGCTCACCAGCTTTACTGCTGGTGAAACACCTACCGCAGAAAAGCTATCGTCTATTACTGCGCAGCTACGAAGAGCTGCTGAGCAACTAGAGAGGGCGGTCGGTGACATTCACGACCAGAGCTATCCGTACAGCACTCTTACTACAGCTCGCCTGTCGCTAGCTTGGGGTAGGTCAGCAGCTGATACCCCAGTCTCTGGGGCTGCCACCAGGGCGTTGGACATTGCAAATATCGCAAGGCTAATTGGTCCTGCATCTAACTTGAATCCAGAAGTTATCGATGGGACTCGAACTGTTACTGAAGCTGTTCCTGCTAGTGTAAATGAATTTTCGCTTAAGTATCCGCCCAGCAGCACAGCGAGTATTTCTTTTACCAAGAATGGTGCCGCCGAAGCGTTCTACGACTCTGTTTCAAGCCCAACGGGGCTTGATGCTGAAGGCGACTACTACGTAGATGCTGTGGGCTCGGTATGGTGTGTAAAGGCTACTGATAGCACTGACCCTGGCGAAGTGACCTACACCATCGACCCAGACGAGTGGATGGGGGGCCCCAACTATCTCGGTGCGCGCTTCAATGTAATTCCAGACCCGAACCAAATGTCCGGCAGCGGGTCTGGCTGTACGATTGGCATCTTGGACGCGAACGGCCGTAGACCTGTTACTTGCCCAACTGTTTCACATGCACAGCTGGACGATGACATGAACACCAGTGTGCTAAGTGCGTCTGATGCCAATTACGGCCAGCAACTTAAACTGCCTTTGATTCTCACTGAGAACTACTCTGTAGGAGAAGTTATTCCTGCCGGGTTCTTGTTGCTCAAGAACTGGACTACTGGTGAGGTCTACTCTAGCGCTGAGTATCTCTACAATGGGGAAACCAGTGTGCTGATTGGAATCGTAGACATTACTACCGAAGTTGATCGCGGCGATAAATTCGTGCTGATTACTGTTGGTACTGACCTCACTACATCTATCTATGACCTTCAAAGAAAGATGGCTCATACTCATGATCGTAGCTTCGGTGAGCCTCTTGTGGACCTGAGTGGCGTTGGTGGTTTCACGGCTGGTCCATGGGGCTCGAAGGGCTCTTTCACAAAGTCTAATGTGAAAGGCAACTTTGCGCCTCAGTACCTACACAGATACGGGTACGCGAGTGGCGAAGGCGAGTGGAACGACAAGAACGTAATGCGTGGAGACCTCGTAGTAGGCGAAGGCGTCACCACGCCGGGTACGTACCTGAGTGCCTCAGGTGTATTGCCGACAACAACCACATACAAGCTAGCTTTCGGCCACCCAGACAATGCTTGGGTGCGCTTGAACAACTCTGGCACTCTAAGGATCAGGAACTCTCTTTCTGGTGGGAACCTGGACGTTTACTCTGATCAAGTCAATCTGCTTGGAGACTCTACCGTAGTCTCCAAGGTTGCCAATAACAGTCTTGGTGGTAGCGACGGTTGGTTTCAGGTAGGAGGCAAAGGCTACAGTTTCAAGTACAGTGACAGTACTGCTGCAGCTGGCGTCAACGTAAATGACAGCACTACTCGTCAGTTTTACATTGAGACCGATAGTGTTTCTGGGTATACCGGTGCATGTGCGACTCAATTCAAGGAGGTCAATCCTAGCGCCAAGGGGGTAATGGAGCTTTGGTGGAATGAGATTCCTGACGATTCCTTCTCCTTCTTGCGTTTCAGAGGGAATGCTGCTTCTCCTGACATTTACGGTTCGATCCGAGGGACGGATCTCAGTACAGATGAAGTCTTTTATAGTCGGCACAGCGCCAACTATGATTACTGTGATGAAGTTGGAGGAGCGGGCGCGGTTACGGCTCAGGCTGCAGGCCATGTGAAGTACGTATCTGGTGGAGCCGACTACGGCGAGTGGCTGAGAGCTGGTGATGTTGCCGAATGGGACCCCTACTTTGAGCGAATCGAAAGGAAGTCTACTCACCTTGGACTTCCTGAAGGTTTGGTCGTGTACGTACGTGAAGGGCAGTTTTACGCTACTGGTCCCGGGACTCCCATGGTTATCACCAACAGAGCCATTGTGGTAGGTAACGAACGTCCTGATGTTGGACCAACTAATGAATGCGAAATTCTCTCCTTCATCGGTCAGATTCCAGTTATGTGCTATGGTGCTGTTGCTGACGGGGACTTGCTGATCCCTAACCCAGAAGAGCCTAATACATTGATTGCTGTACCTGCTGACGAAATTACCTTTGCGCAGTACAGACAGGCTGTTGGTACCGCCTGGGGTAGCACAGACCACGAGGGCTTGAAGAAGGTTCAGTGCGCTATCGGCAAGAAGTGAGGTGAGACATGAGTCAGATGACTCTCGAACTAATTGCTTCTATCAACCAGACTTATGGTGAGGCTCGCTCCATTTCCTTGGAGCTAGTCAACCATGTTCATCAGCGAGTGGAGCAGTTCCGTTATCTTGATGACATCAAGCCTGTTGCTGTCGCCTTGGACTACATGGAAAACCAGGAGTTGGATAGTTGGGTGCATTTGCAGATTGCTAATCGTACCTACGGTATCCCCACGAACTCAGACAAGAACGCTGAAGTGCGAAAAGAATGGGTGGTGTCAACAAGCACCTCCCTGTCTGCAGAATACAAGGACATCCTGGTTACGAACCGAACTGGCGTAGATACCTACGGCGAGTTGCGTCCGTTGTTCTACCGCCATGCGCTCCCTACTGGTGTAGTCGAGTGCAACCTTGAGGTTGTTCGTCGAGGAAACGTCCAAAAGGTCGACGGAGGCTACGAGGTTTCTCTAGATGACAAAAGCATCTATACGAACTTTGAGAACTTCTTTGATCCAGATACGGGTGCGTACACACTGTTCTACGTCACCTGCACCCAGGATGATGGCAGTACCGTACATCAGCTACTCAATCCAGTGCCTAGCGCCAAGCCAGCAACCTGGGAAGATATTGATCTAGATACAGGGAAGCTGACTACCGCGTATCCAACCTACAGTTCAGAGCGTAACGCTAGTGGCTACACCTTCTACATGAACCAGGGGGACACTTGGTATTGGCGCCCTGTTGAGGGCTCGCTCATCCAACCGCGCCTGCCAGCCGGGCGAGATCCCGAAGACCCCTGGCACTTGCGTTTTAGTGCAGGGGATCTTAGCGCGCTAGTCAACGGTCGCGTGCGACGATACTATGTACCTGAGTTCGACCAACAGAACTACAGCCCTAGCAAGCCATACATCTACAGTCCCTACGGTCGACTACTGTGGGTGAATGACCGAGTGCTAGCAGCCACCCGAAAGAATATCGCTATCGACCCTGAGGCTGGTCTGCACATTCACATCTTCGTAAGTGACTTTGAGAACAATCTCATTAGGGTGCTCACTACAGATGCATCTCTGCAAGGCGTAAGGTTTAGCGATACTGATGTCTTCTACGAAGCCGATCAAATCAGAAGCTACGACAATGCTGGTGGGTTCATCTCGCTGAACACCAAGCTTCATGCCAGCCATCAGATTGCTGCGCAGTACTATTACGAAGCTGACGATTACGAATACACTAGACAGGACATGAACCCGCTGATGAATAGTGATGTGGGTGACAAGATGGTTGTGTTCTACATGGTACCTGACTGCGACCCTGACGATCGTGCGATCCACCACCTGGTTGTTGACCAGGAGGGTGTCATCCGCGAGTGCAGTCAATCGCTTGGATTCTCTTATCCAAACTTCCAGCTATTTGAAGTTGACGGCTCAGTGAATACAGGTTCGGTGATTGGATTGAAGTACGTATCTGATATCGAAACCGATACGTTCCTTACCAGGTACACCGCTGGGTATCAGAATGATTTTGGGTATGGGATTCTCGCCGAGGTAGTTGTTCTGGATCTCGATGATGTCCAGGACATGAAGGTGTATGACGTCCGCGCTGAAGGCGGACGTCTGCGTGACGCTCAACAAGCTTCTGCTCTCAGGGCAAACCCACGCATCCTGCAGAGTGCCGCAGGGTATGGTCCTGACGGTCAGGAAGTTCCGAAGCACAAGGTGATGCTGCTCGAAGCGCCTTTGTCCATGAGAGACGACTATGGAGGCAAGCTGCCGAAGGCTCTTGCCGAGGAGTTGCTAACGCGCCATCTTGATGGTTCTTGCTATCCAGTCATCGACTGGACCTATCCTGCACCCGACCTTGTCGCCCAAAGTGTATCGTTCCCTGACGTCCAGTTGACCTGGACCTGGGAGGGTCCAGGCCTTACGTACCGTGTTTACCGCAGAACCAACCCTGTCGGAGAATGGCTAGAGATCTATTCTGTTGCAGGGGGAGCTTCTCCAGCATCGATGAGCTATACTGATGCTGATGTAGATGCACATGATGTTGCGTACTACACGGTACGGGTTGAGGAAACAATTAACGGCGAGGCTGTGCTGTATCCTCGCACACACCAGGTAGCAGTGAAGGTTGTTCTATGAGTGCATCAGATTTGACTTTTGTGTCGGTTGCGACCGGCAACACCATTTATGATCCAGAGATTATCAATGGTGCGCCTATTCAGATTCAGGTTACCAACTACGGTGATGACGACCTGACAGGTTTGGGTATTTACATCGTACCTGCCACTAACGTTGGTGACGTTGACAATCCAGCTGACTTCCCTCCCCAAACAGATTACCAAGATCTGATGACCTGGGGTCAAAAGACAAAGCTAGGTTTGGAAACTCAGGGCGGACTAAAGCTTACGCTTACGCAGAATGATGGCACGTTCAATGACTACATCACTCGCGACCAAGGGGCCAGTTACGGAACCAAGATTCCTTTCGTTGACTTGGCATCGGGAGACTCGGTGTCATTCACCATTGAGTTCGAAACCCCTCCCGCTGTAAGTGCCAGGAGATTCTTCATCGACTTGAAGCTGGAGTAAGCAATGCCTATTGAGCAAAAAGATGGGTTCAAGTCTGCTCAGTACGTGCGCCGAGCAGCTGAACGCCGAGCAGCTGACGTGCCTCACTATTCAGCTGATCGGGCTGACCTTGATAAAAAGACTAGCGTAATTCTGTCTCAGACAGCTGGAGCCACTGGTGGGTTGCCTCCGGTATTTCCGGGCAGCTTCATGGATGCTGCCCGTTGGACTGAGTTTGTCAAAAACTCAAAGATGACCATGGGCGTAATTGCAAGCCAGGGCGACGCGCTAGAAAGCGAGATCCAGCAGTCGGCTGATAAGAACTTTGCCGTGCTAGACGATCTTCAACGTGAAGCCCAGGCCCTAGATGCCTACGTCACTGAAGAAGAGATCAAGATCAATGGTCGGTACAGTCGCGTTCACTTCAACTCGTTCGTTCGACCAGAGGATTCCCCTCTTTCTTACGATCAGTCTGACTGGCTAACAGACTACAAGACTGGGCTGCCTTTCACGGCAGCCAATATGTCTGAAATGATTGCTGGCACAGGACTTACGCTTCCTCTTCGCCAGCGTGTTGCTATCCCGATTGTTGATGCTGTCCTTGTCGGAGAAGAAACTGACGTTGGTGACACTAAGGCTCCCATCGTTAGCACTCCTGCAGTGAATCTGATTCGGAACGATCGTGTGTTTAGGCATGTCATCATCAGGACAGATCACGACGATACTTCTCGTAAGTACAACCACACCCCCTCATATTGCACCTTCCTTCTGACTTTTGCTTCAATGCAACTCGTCAATGAATTGAACATTCGCCCACTAGGTCATAGTACCGTATACGTTGACGATATCTCGTACCTGAATGAAGCAGGTGAAGAGGTCCAGCTTACTGAAGTTGAGCTACCATCAGAAGTCCAGCTTACGGTTCTATTCGAACCTGTTCGGACAAAGTATCTTAAGGTCAGGCTGCGCCAGTATGCTCCGGTGACACGCACAAAGCATGAAGCTGGTGACTTGCGAGTGCGAGAACTGAACAAGCTTTTGCGAGGAGCTGGCTTCAGCCAGCTGCTAACTGAGGAGACTGAGGAGATCCAGGGGCGAGTCTATGACTTCTCCATGGAGTCTGTGTCTGCTGGTCTACGGGTTTATGAAAACCTAGGGGTGTTCCGCAGCCAGCCTGTCGAAGTCGAAAGCCCTATGGGTGTTTCGTACGCAGATATTGTGGAGACAATTCAGATCTCGAATGACAACAGGACTTATGGCACTCTCTTCTTCCTGGATGAGGGTGAGGTACTGCTGGAAAGATATCTAGGGGTAGACCTTCAGTGGCTTGAAGGCTCTGGGGCTTTCCGCGACCTCATTCCGCTGCCGGACACTAGAACGGCTCAGCGCGAGTTTCTTCCCATCTTTAGTGGAGAGAGTAAGGTCAAGCTGTTCCCTGATGTCATGTGGAATATTACCAAGCGCGACATTAGCTCCTTGGGCTGGTTGGTTGGCATGGGTGTCGTTGTCTTTGACGACCCCCATGAAATCGACAGAGTTGTCGGTGAAAAGCAAACCGACAGGCTTTGGGTTATCAGTGGCCCTGGTGAGGCCGCTCAAGATTACAACTACAGCAGTGTCGAGTGGTATGTCGTTGACGAATACGCTTTGCTTTGTATTCCCGAAGACATTGCTGGGCTATTCGTCGGCACCCTTGAGTACAGTAAGATCACCCCATACGTATTCATCGAAGCAGACCAGGCTGCCCCAATGTCCGTCTACCAAGAATCACAACTACTTACGGTAGGGACCGACTATCAGATTTCTTTGGATCGCGGCAGCACCTGGCTTAGCAGCTGGCCAAGAGACAAGCAGTGGATTGCCGCCAAGGCCAAGGCCAAGGCTGGAGTTTTCAAAATCCGCTTCACAAATCCGAAGCACACAGACTTGTACTGGATTGATTACCGCCCGCTGAGGAATCAGCAGCTAAGTCGCAAGCCAGGAGTTAGCTTGAGGAATGGTCGCGTGGTCTTTGACAAGCGATTTGAGGGAACTTCTGGTACACTATCTTCTGTAATCGTCAGCCGCGCCGACAATGTCAATCCTTATTTGACACCCGTCCTTCTTTCGTACTTTCTGCGAGTGAGAGAGCATGTCAGTTAATTCAGCTATTGATCAAAGCTACTTGGCTCAAGTAGATGCTCTTGCTCGCCTCCTGAGAGGTTTTGTTGGTCGCCGTCAAGCGGCGCCCACGCAGTCAGAGAAGGTACTAATTGAAGCTCAAGCTGTGCAGCTTTTTGAACAACTGCTCGAACTAGACTTCAAGCTGGAGCAACTCCGAGCTGGCGACTACCCTGAGTACGAAAACTTCCAGGGTGATTACTCGACATTCAACTACTTGCTTCAAGTAAATCTGGCCAAGCTTCGCAAGCTTGCAGATTTGTTCATCAAGCACTTCAACAGCCAGCAATACGCTCTGGCAGACTTGCTTGGCAAGCTCAAGAGAATCAGGCAGAAGCGCGCAGCACTTGCTCTGTGGAACAACGAAGATGCAAAATTTGTTCTTGCCGACCATTTCCTGAACCTGGACTGGCTAGACAACAAGCACACTGCTGATGCGAATTGTTTTGTGGACACCTCACAAGGCGTCCTGACCCTACCTGTCAGAGACCAGCAAAGTCTGCCTTTGAAGTCCATCACTATCGGGACTGGCTCTAACGGCCAGCCCGGCAATAGCGATGAGGCAGTAACTGTAAACAACATCAACCCTGACTACGCAATCAATGGCGACCCAAACAACTGGTTTGAGTACGAGCGCCTTGATAGCGGTCCGCTAGAACTGAGTCTAGTAGTAGAGCTCACCAAAGCCCAGGTCGTGAACAACATTACGATTGTTCCGCTCAACATTGGCCAGGCGTACACTTACGTAGTGTCTGACATCTTGCTTAGTACCGCTGGCAAAGGCCAGGTATCAGCCAAGGATCTTGCTGGGCCTCTGGACAAAGACCGAATGCTTGTTCGCAGTGCTGGCAACGACACAGAGTGGGGCTTCACATTCCTACCTGCTCTCGCCAAGACGATCACCATCAAGCTTGTGCAAAGCCATCCACATGCAGTCAAGGTCGCTACCAACAACGGAAGCGTTGTTGAGCGCAAGCGCTATGCCCTAGGCATCAGTCGCCTCGCTGTGAACCAGCTGAAGTTTGACAGTGTTGGTGGCATCAACAGCGTTGAACGAGACCTGCCTGCTGGCTTGTACCTTACTGTCCCCACTGTTGATATCTGGCCACCCAAGCCTGAGCTTTTTGACGCTCTCATTGAAGTCTCTTTCGACGGCGGAGAGACCTGGCATTCAGCAGAAAATGTTGATGACTCAATCGGTGAGTCTGTCCTGATGGATGGTACGCAAACCAGTATGGTCTGGCGCCTGCGCATGCTTCGGGATGACAGTTCCCTCGATAATGCGACCAGTTTTCTTCCTGACAGCAGTCCGGTCAAGAAGACCAAGACGCTCATGAAGGCAGTCAGTGTTCACAAGAGCCCTACGACCATCACTCTTCCAGAGCGACCAGCCCGAAGTGAAGTGTTTGCTATCCAGCCACGCATCGCAAGACGAGGTAATCGCTTCAAGCGCATTTACCTCGGCAGGGGTTCTGGGAAGACCACAAGGTTTGAGCTTCCGTTCAGTCCTATTGGTGATGGACTTGATGCTGATTCGCTCACCGTCTATGCAAACGGATACGCTTACGAGTACGTTGAAGACAACAATTCGTTGACTGCAGACCAATGGAGCTTTTCTGATGACTTCCAAGAGATTGAGCTAAGCTCCGATCTTGCTGATGGAAGCAAGGTGGAGATGGTATTCGATGAGGAACGCATGCTGTTTGAGCAGCGTGCGGACGGTTACTACCACCAGATGGAACTTCTGTTTGACCCAGACGAAGACAACATCAATATCACGTATCTACCTCGCAGAGCAGCTCGACACACGAAGCTGCTCCCACGAGACAAGCGAATCATCCATCTGGGTGTCAACAACCTTGACACTGATGGTTTTGTTCTTACGAGCGACAAAGGCACCGCGCATGTGGCCGTAACCACTCGCACGGCTCTGGCTTCTACTGCCAATAGCTACATGCTCGATGCTGAGAATGGAATTCTGTGGCTGAACAGTGAGCTTGATGATGAAACCGTCAGGGTTACGTTCGACCACTCAACTGGTCAGGCTTTGAGCACAGATGCATTCGACGTTGTCTTTGCTGATGAGAGCGTACGTCCCTGGGGCGTGAGGATCGCTCCTGAGGACTTTCAAGCAGCAGAGGAGACTGACACAGTGGGTGGCGCCCTAAAGAAGCGTGTGAACGTCCTGACGGGATCCTTCACTGCACGCACACCCAAGATTGTTGGTGCTGCTGATGCCATGACGTTGACTCACGACTATGTCGTGAAGGGCAGCCTGCGAGTTAGCTCTGACATGTTTGACAGAACATACGTTAATGTCGACCCACAAGAAGTTGACTTTGTTGACGGTCGATCTGAGTTCCTTGGACTTGTGCCAATGAACTCAGAGAAGACTGTTGAGCTAACGGCCGATGGCATCGACGACACTGTCAGCTTTACCTTGGCAGCAGGAGCCTTGTGGTACGAGGGCTTTGAAGTTCTCTTCGGTGACGCTGTCGTGTTTGCAACCTCAGTTGGAAGTGCGGCTGCAGTAAGTTCTACTGGAGAGTACCATGTTGATGGTGCTGGTGTTGTTACCGTGTACGTGTCCCCCGGAGGGACACTTTCCGCCGGCATCACTATTCACTATTACTACCAGGACCCAGAGTTTGAGCCAGCCAACAAGTTCTCTGTGGACTACAAGAGAGGCGTACTCTACGGTGGTTCGGATCTCCAAACTGGAGCTACTGCGAAGTACAAAGCAAGCGCCTACAGAGTGGCGTACAATGTGGCACAGGAAGTTGATCGCTATTCCTACGACAAGGGTGCGAACAGTATGTCCGTCAGGACCGAAGGCCTAAAGCAAATCAACAGTCTCGTTAAGCTTATCTGGGCAGAGAAGACCGAAGAGGAGTCGTTGCGATCTCTGCGTGATTACTTCAGCCCTATCATTTCGCTACTAGCGTTTAGGTTCACCTGATGACCAGTACTCCTTACAAGAATACCTTGAGGCGAAGGGCGATTCAGCGTTTCGTCAAAGAGAACCAAAGGTCCCCGTCGGACGCTGAACTCAACAACCTTGTTGCGGCCGAGGAGGCTGCGTACCCTACTGTGGACCAGGTAGGGATCGTAGGGTTTGACCTTGACCGCCCCAAGTACAAGGACATCTCAAGCGTGCAGCTGGAGAACACAAATCGCATGGCCATCCATGACGATTTGACTACGCTGAGCACTCGGCTTGATGACCTGCTTATGCTTCTGGAAGATTCACACCGTGGCTTCTACGCCACAAGCAAGCGCATTGGTCGCCTGCTCAACCAGACTGAATCTAGACTGGACAACTTGTTGCTTCTCAATGGCGCTGCTGATGCGTTCATCACAGGAGTAGAAGAGACTTTCGACACCCAGGAAACTGTCGACCAAACTCTATCTGACGCCCAGGTTGAAAGTAGTTTTGTCACCCTGGGTCGTACTGGGTACACCGCAGTCGACTTGGATCACTTGAAGATCACTACTACTGTTGCTGGCCAAGCTAACATCGTAGGCAAGAGCGCGAGCAGTCCAGTAGCTAGTCTGAAAGAAGACGATGGCACTCTCTGGGAGTACGTTGTTTACACTCAGGACCAACAAGGACGAGTCACACTTGTTCTGTCCCTGGAGCTTCCTGAACCTACTTATATCGGTGATATTCGTCTAGCCGGTCTGCCTATTAGCGTCAACAAGAAGATGACTGCCAGCTGTTTCTACAGCCTGGACGGTCAGGCCTTCACTGCTCTAGGAGATGTTGAGCGCGTAGCTACTGCCGAAATGGCTTGGCAACTTGGCCTAGACAAGGTCAAGAAGATTCAATTCACCTTCAGTAAGGATGCTGCTGACTCCAACACGACCAGCCGCAATCGTTACATGTATGTCTTTTCACTAGACTCCCTCAAGATCTATGCGGATTCGTATAAGTCTAGCCAGCGCAGCTCCCTTGTCTGCGGGCCGTATGAGGTAAAGGATGACCAAGGTAATCCTGTGTACTTCACTAAGGCAACCCTTAGTGCCTGTACTTGCGAACCGGAGAACACTTCAGTTTCTTTCTACCTGTCTCAGGATGGCGTGAACTGGTCGGGTGTATCTCATGATGGTGACGCCGGGAATTACGTATCGTTCTCCGATGGGAGCGCTACTCAAGCTAGCGCGTTCATCGATGAGTCTCTTTCAGCAGGGGCCGTGTTGGATAATGTCAGCACCATGAAGGACTTGGACTTTCAGGCTGACGGGGTAATCAACACATACATCGATAGCTCTTATGTGGATGTTGTTCCGCTGCAGAGTGTGGTGCTAAAGAGAAACGTTATCGTAAGCAGCTCGCCCACCGAGCTGCTTGGCGCTGTTCCTGGATGGTCTTTTGAAGAGGTCACCCAGCAGTACAGCACTACGATGTATGTTGAAAGTCCTGATGGACGCTACTTGGACCTTGGTAGTACTAGTGCGTATGTGAATGGCTCGCTTGTTAGCGGCCAGATCTATGTGCCTCAAGGTTACAGTACTTTTGCTACCTCCGATGCTAACTGGATCGAGTTGGATACTAGCCTTGCGTCAGTAGACGCGCTAGAAGCAGCCGACCCACTCTACCCCTTCAATCACAAGTACTTGGTTGAAGGGTTCCCCTACCCTGACAGTTTTGTTGGGGACCGAATCTACCAGGGTGCCAGCGAAATTTTTGGTGACCTAATGGTCTATCGGTCTCCGGAAGAATTTGCTTTCGCAGAAGTAGGCGACGCTTTGTTCTTCAAAATGTTCACTATTGAAGATGTGAACGGAAACTGGTACATTAAGGTCAAGGTCGACAAGACTGATGCCACTTGGCAACAGGAAATTTTCAGTGCAGATTGGGCCGTGCAGTCTGCAACAACAAACAAGTTGTACGTGAAGGCTCTCCTCGGGACTTCAGAGACCGGTAGAACCCCTCGGATCGATTCCTTTAACGTGAGAGTGATCTAAATGGCTAACAAGCTTACCGATGAACTTCAGAGCCTAGTCCAGCGCTCCGGTACAAATACCGGACGCATGCGCACTGAGGCTGAGCGTGCATCATTCAGCGCCAACGTTCGAAAGGACTTGGCATCAATCGTCTATCAGCTAAACGTAGTTTACTACGAGCTGGTGAAGACTCTCAGCAGCGAGGTCGGCGCCAACGCCTTGGACCTCGGTCTGGCTGGTAACACCGTCTTTACTCATGTCACTGCAACTGAAGCTGATGCTGAGGCTTACTACAGCGCCGACCAAGCACGAGCTCGTACGATCAAGGAGACTATCGACGTCCTGCTCTCAGAGATTGCACGGTTGGAAAACGAACTACAGGCTGCATTGGATTCAGACGATTACGATGACGCGGAGCTTCGTGGACTAATCCAGGGCAACAGCCTGGACTTGCTTCAGCTAGCTAGGGACTCGATGGGGCCTAACTACACGCTTGATGGTGATGGCGAACCCGACCTGACCTACAGCTTGAGTCAGGCTATTGATGCTATCGGCGCCTTCTTCTCTGGTTTCCCTGGTACCGGCAACTCCTACAGTGCCTCCTACCCCACGATGTCTCTCACTGTGCTGCTTAGTCAGGTAACCATTGATACCACGCTGCCTCAGAGCACAATCACTGGTCTTGCTGCTGATCTTGGGTACATCCGAACATTCATTGGCATGGATACCTCTGGCCCAGAGACCCCTACGTACACTGATTGGTCTGCCAACGTATTCATTACCAACGGCTGGAGTCTGGAGCGGGCTATTGCCGAGCTTGACACCCAGCTCGGCGCTCATGCTTCTCGCCATGAAAGCGCCGGAGCAGATGAGCTTGATGGCGACCACCTTGATATTGACTACGTTCCTGCGAATTACACAAGAACTACCGTCCCTATCGCCAATGTTGTCGACCACCTAACAGCTCACTTGAAGGGTATCGATGATGCTCTTGCCGGAATTGCCACAGTCACTCTTCAAGACACTTATGATGCAGGCGCTGCAGGCGCTGCAGGCGTTGTCCAGCTTCTGAACTCTCAAGGCAACATCGTTATCAAGGATGATGCTGGCAGTCCACTAGCCACTCTTCTTGAGTGGCGTGATCAAGCCAATGCTCTTATCGGCACTCTTCGCGACACAGGCATCGAGCTACAAGCAGATCGTTCGCTTGCTATGAAGCAGTCAACTGTTGACCCAACAGCTGTAATTGGAGAGGGTCGACTGAACACTCGCCCTGACGCTACGTCCGCTGATACAGAGTTGCACTACCGAAGCTCTAACTCTGGAAACCCTAATGTGCAGATCACCAGAGATGGCATTGTCAAGGAACTAGAGGTTGGACACACGGTTGTCTACCCTGGCCAGTTCCAGGTCTTTGCTGCTGGTAACAAGCCCGCGCTGGTTGTTGAAGAGATGACTGACTTTGTTGTTCAGACTCTGGACTTTGACCCTACTACACAGGAGACTTGCTACACATCTGTTCCTATCCCTCAGGACGAGCAAGGAGACAGGCCTGCTAGAGTTAAGTTCGTTGGCCACTTTCTCATGAAGCCAAACGGTGGAGGCTACCCTGGTGGCACTGGCATGGCGTTTGAGATTGCAATCTCTGACAATGTTGGTAACGGAACTATTGGCAACAAGGCATTGATTGATCCAGGGTGGCAGACCCCCTTGGTACAGTTCGACAACACCTTGGGTGCCGGTCAAGTTGACAACTTGGTCGTGCTTGAATTCTCTGTTCAAACTCTGGCCACCAATCCCCTGGGTATCTTGAACATCAAATTGCGCAGAGATCCAGCGAATGCAAATGACAGCTGGGATGATGATGTTGGTCTAGTTGCGCTACATGTGATTTGGTATAGGTAATGCGCCGACAGGTCACTAGGCAGGCCTTGCTTCGAAAGAAAACTTCTCAGAAGGCACTGCGAGGTTCTCCTGTGGCTACTCACAGGAGAAGTCCTGGTTCGTTCTACGAGACCATTGTCTCTAGGGCAGGGCAGGCTCGTGTATGCGTCATCCGCAAGGTCGGTGGAATCGGAGATGTTCTGATGGTTACACCAGCACTTCGACAGCTGAAGAAGGACTTTCCCAAGCTGCACATCACCTACGCCATCGACATGCATACGACGGGAAGTAACATCTATCATGAGCTAATGAAGAACTGTCCGTTTGTGGACGAGCTGATTGATGCCAGGTACGTAGATCATGGCACCTACGATGCCACTGTGGATGTCAGTGCAGTCTGCTTGAGGTTCGAACGGCAGGAACTTCCTGCCATCAACAGAGTGGACTTGTTTGGAAGAGCCATGGGACTGCGTCGCATCTCGGATCGACGCAGCTGGTACAAGGTCGAAGACGATGAGAGGCGTTGGGCAGCAGCCCAGTACGCTCACTATCGTTCTGGCGGCAAGAAGATTGTCATCCTACATACGGCCTCTATGGAAGAGAAGCGGTGCTGGCCGATCGAGAAGTACTTGGAGTTGATTCGACTAGCTGAACAAGATCATCTGCCAGTTCAATTTGCCGTCCTGGATTTCAACAACAAGTACAGCGGTTGGGCCCAGCACAGTAATGTGCTGAATGTGTCCGCAACAACCGTTAGGCAAATGGCAGCTCTGATTTCTGAAGCTGACTTGTTCATCGGGCCTGACAGTGGCCCGATGCATATTGCTGGAGCTCTCAACACCAGGTCGTTGGTGTTGTTTGGTTCTATTCCGCCGCTTGCCCGTATCAACTACTATGCCTCTCATGAAGCCGTTACCCTCTCAGGACTTAGTTGTCTGGGATGCTGGTACAAGGCCTGTCCGATTAACACAAAGTGCATGAAGGACCTGCCTTCTTCTACTGTATACAACAAAATGAGGAGTCTGCTATGAGCAGCTATCCACCCAGAACAATTCGAGCCTTGGAGCAACTGAGGCTCGTCAGTGGCCTTGAGGGAGACATCATTGAGTGTGGTGTTTTTCGCGGCCAGACAACTATCGCTATGGCGATGTACCTGAAGAGGAATGGCATCGACAAGAAGATCTATGCCTGTGACACCTATGGCGGACTCCCTTATGACGGTGGAGCAATCGATCCAGATCTTAAGGCTGGTGAGTGCACTGCTGACTTCGACACCTTTTGGTCGAATGTAAAGGCAGCTGGTGTTGAAGACTACATCATCCCCATCCAGGGCCTTGTAGAAGAAACTCTGCCAGCAGAGTTCGCTTCGCATACTTTCTGCCTGGCCTTCCTGGACCTGGACTTGTATGAGCCCACTTCCTTTTGCGCTAAGTTTCTGGCCTTGAAGATTGTGCGTGGAGGAGTCATGGGTTTTCATGACTACAAGTTTGAGCGTTGTCCGGGAATTGAGATTGTAGTTGATCAAGAAGTAGACAAGAACCTGTACCATAAGTATGGTGACACACATGGCAACTGTGCATGGTTGCAGCGGAGGAGATCATGAAGTCTTTGATTTTGCTGGCCTTTCCCAGATCTATGTCGTCGTTGATTGCCTCGGAGATTGGGCTGGCGCTTAAACACGAGCTTCCTTACCAACCCTACCCTGCTTCCAAGGAGCTTCTCCATCACACTACGATGGGTCTGGATTGGACAGAGTCGTACGAAAAGCGCAGTGGAAAGTTCAGACAGTACAAGATTGACCTGAACAGATACTCGTCAGATGGATTTCTGAAAGATGTCCATCAGCCGTACATGGTGGCAAAGTATCTTGAGACCTACTCGGGGTTGTACCAGCCGTTGTTCTTGCAGAGGGAACTGACTGATGTCACGTACTCTATTGCGAAGGCAGGTTGGTGGTGGCCTATCTTGGCCCTTGGCAGGCGTGGTCGTGACATCTATGCGCGCTCAGTAACAGAGTGGAACCAGCATGGGTATCTTACGGACTACCATTTCGCACATTCTCTGCCAGCTCTTGTTCGTGGACTAGTACTTACTTATCGTGACTGCTACGCGTCGGTGGAACATGTCCTTCGATACGAAGATCTTATTCAAGATCCTAATGTTCTTTGGGACAAGTTGGAAGAGATGGGGTATGAGCCACGTCGAAGAAGTTATATCGACAACGACTTTGTCCAGGAGCGCGAGCGGATTGCGGCACGTAGATCAACTGAGCTGTGGAACGTGATTGCTGGAATCGTCGATCAGGTGCGAGCTAGTCTTTGAAGTCCCTGATTATCACATCATTGCCCAAGTCCTTCAGTACACCGCTTTACAGGATCGCCCGAAGAGCTCTCCCTTGGTACAAGAGCGAGAGTAAGGTGGCACGTCATGGTGAAGTCTTCAGCTTGATGCCTGACGGACTGGAGAGACTCTATGGTGATGGTGACGCCCTGGCTGTAGCACAGTTTTTTCAACAGTACTCTAGTGGCTATCTGGTCAAGGATGTCCTAGCACCAGGTGTCATGAAGCACCTGGTGAATGATTTTCACTTGCTGTTTATGCGCAGGCCTGTTGAAGATCTGTTGTACTTGCGTTTGTACAGACAGGCTTTTAAGTGGGAGCTTGGTGTTTTGCCGCGCGACCTTCTTCAAGACTTCATTCCAGTAGACTATAGAGCAATTAGTTCAGCAGACAAGACTCTTGTACAGAGAATGAAGCAGGAACTAGCCGACGGACTCCTCTGGGCCCAGCTGGAGCTCTCTTCAGCAGCCCACCAGGTAGTAGAGTTCGATGACGTCACAAGGCAGCCAGAGGCCCTCTGGGCCTCATTGGACGCGTTGGGTCTAAGACCCAACAAAGTGAACTACATCAACAGCAGGTTTGTACAGCTGAGAGAAGAGAAGTTGAAAGTACGTAGTACCAAAGAGTATGCAGATCTAGCCACACTGCTAGATCGCAGACGCCCTGTAGTCCATAGCCTCTGGAATAGTCTTCAGCAAAAGTCAGGTGATATACTTGGGGAAGTCCGGGAGTAATCATGGCCGTAAGCACAGAGCAGTACAACAGACTACTTGCACGTCTGACTAAGATTGAAGAGAACCTCAACGATTCATTTGTGGCGCAGGAGCATTACGTGACGATGGCTCAGGTACATCAGTTGCTAACGATCTTGAGTACGCAGATCGCTGACCTCAGCACCACTGTAGCCTCTCTAGAAGATAGAGTAGAATCCATTGAGGCTGAGCCGCTTACTTGAAGTGGTTAAATAAAAAGAGGGGCCCTTACGGGACCCCTCTTAATGGTGTGACTGGTGGTTATTGATTGATCGCGTATTCGCCACGGCGAACAGGCATAATCTCGTAGTACGGTTGCCAGTTGTCGGATTGAGGACTGAAGTCAGTCTCCTTTCGTTCCTTAGCTACGTACAGTCCGTCCTTGCGAGCTTCAATGTAGATGAGCTTGCTGCGGAGTAGTGCGTCAGAGATTTGCTCTGAGAGCCATCTCTTGCCCTGTGCGGGCTGTTCCCATACGGCATAGCCGTTGGCT
>Ga0098051_1000268_pt1 | contig 21506 bp, 25 predicted proteins | sample 14BtaG_FD_77069 | JGI IMG/M metagenome (GOLD analysis project Ga0098051, IMG submission 77069) | Marine viral communities from the Subarctic Pacific Ocean - 14B_ETSP_OMZ_AT15311_CsCl metaG | ecosystem: Environmental > Aquatic > Marine > Oceanic | place: Pacific Ocean | collected 2015-01-18 | reverse complement strand
CCCTCAGCATTAATTCCAACACCAGCAGTAAGAAGTCTCTCAATATTGGCACCTTGTCGATCCAGATCACCAATACGGTCAGCGAAATCAACAAAGTTTGTAGAAGCTTCTGAAGTAACTGCTGCCACAAATTCTTCATAGCGATTAAAATTGATTGTCATATTGTAAATTGGGAGAATTTATCGAGTCTGGATTGTTTGGTTGAGATTTCTTCGAGTGCTTCGTATGTCTCGTCCTCTTGATCGGACGTGATATCACCTTCAGAATCATCAACATTATACAGCTTCATTTTTGATCTGTCAATGCCTACAGTGAAGCGTCTGTAATAAGCAGCATCGTTGTATCGGTTCTTGAGTTGCTTGACCATGATCCGACCTGACTGCTCTAACTCTTCAGTAGATATGAGAGCAAGCATAAGATCGGCAGTAGCGGGAAGACCAAAAGATTCAGAAGTATCTGTAAGGTCAACATCACTATTACCAAAACCACTCCTAGTAGTTTGAGTAGCAGTGAACACAGGTAGATCATGCTTGACCGCAAGACCACGAAGTTCTTCTGCAATCGCTTTAACATAGGTGTAAGAGTTAACAATATGTCCCTTATAGCGAGCAGAAGCACAGATATTTAGATAGTCTATAAACACAATGTTAGGTCTAAAATCTTTCTTCAATGACAGGTCACTTAATAGTGACTCAAAGTGTCCTACGTGTGCAGCAGCAGTAGGATACTCTTTGATAATCAACTTACCTTGAGACTTCCTACCAATCTCATTAACTCTAGATGTAAAGATGTCTTCTGGTATTGAACCGATGTCTTGAATATTAACATTCAATAAGTTGGAGTCAATACGTTCAGCAATCTTTTCTTCTGCCATCTCCATTGTAATGTACAGCACATTAAATCCAATAGAGAGACAGGCAGCTGCCATATGACACATGAATAGTGACTTACCAACACCTGTACCAGCAAGAGCAACGTTGAGTGTCTTGTTAGGAATACCACCCTTGGTGATTAGATTCAACTTATCAATGTCAAAGGGAATCTTGTGCTCTTCAAGGTGATAGTAATCGTATCTATCTTTTACATTTTGTACGTAGTCGTGTCCGATGTTTTCGTCGAAAGATACTGCCAGGGCTTCTTGTAAGATACCTGGGATCGCCCCTGGTGATACCTCTGAATCGCCTCCATCTGCGATCTTGATCGACCGTAGGAGGGCATTGTAGACTGCACGTTCCTGACACCATTTTTCAGTGGTGTCTGTGAGCCATCTGGTATCGACCCATTCGTCTGTGAAAGTGTCGATCTGCGAAACAGTCTTTTTATAAGTTTCTTCAGTGAGATCATTTCTTTGTTGCAAGTTGATGATTAAAACTTCCTTGGTAGGAAACTTATCATATGTAGAAGCAAAGTCGCTGATTTCTTCAAAGATGTATTGCTCTACTGGTTCTTGAAAGTATTCTTTCTTCAGGAAAGGAACTACTTTACGAAAGTATTCTTCACTACACAGAAGATTCCTCAAGATCGTCAGTTCCAGTTTCTCCGTCATCAAATGCTCCGTATAAAAATTCGCGTTGTGCCTGTTTATCTAGTTCGGCAAGGACTTCTGGTGTAAAGTATGCTTCTGGATCTTTTAGGATTGCCTTTGCATATACTTTCTTGCCGTCGATTTCATAACGACCAGCAACGTTTTTCCACAGTCCTGCTCTCTCTCCTAACTCTAACAGACCATAATATTTTTCAAGTCCACGTTCATCGAAGAACAGTCTTGTTTCAATCTTGGAACCTTCTCTCGTCAGACGAGACTTTTTAGCCTCGCATTTGATAATGTTTCCGATGAGATTCGTTCCATCCTTCTCCTTTTTCTTTCCGAGATATACGATTGTGCTAGCAGAATACTTGAGTCCGCTACCTCCACCCATCTCTTTTGTAGGGACATAAGAACCGATGACATCATAGGTGTGATTAGTAACTAACATAGGTATATTTGCCTTACCAAGTTTCAATGTAAGAATCCTGAAACAAGACTTAATCAATTGCGATTTTGTCATGTCACGAACTTGCTTGTCGTCCGTGGCGTCTTGCACTTCTTTGTTGGTGGCTAGCATACCAAGAGAGTCTAGCACAAACATCAGTGGTTTGCGATCTTCTTTAGGTTGCTCTACATATTTGTCTATGATCCTGACTGCTTGAGTCCTGAACTCCTCCACTGTATTGACAGGGAAGATTACCATACGACTAGAATCAATACCACGACTCTCAATCATCTGCTTGCTAATAGCAGACTCGGTTTCAAAATAAAGGACGCCAGCGCCAGGATCAATATCAAGGAAATTACGAACGACAGAAAGACAAAAGAAAGTCTTTCCAGTCCCCGATTCTCCAGCAAGAGCAGTGATCTTGTTGGAGGGAATACCTCCAAAAATGCTGCCACTAACCAAGGCATTAAAGATATAACTACCAGTATCAACAAAAGTTTCAACGTCACCAGCAGCAATACCATCAGATGCAAGAGAAGCAAATTCATTTTTGCTGTCCTTAATTACTTGTGATAAAAAATTCATATTATGTGAATGATAAAAGTGATACTGTTTTTTTACTCTTCCATCCAATGCATTTTAGTACATTCTCTAACGGACAGAAGAATGATTTCTCAAATTGTAGATTGTAATCGATATACTTTTCTACATTGAGTTCGGTTGGTATGCGACTCATAAAAGAAATAACGTTTTCCCCAATAGGATTTGGTTCTTTTAGATACAAGAATTTAATCTTCTCTCCTTCTTGAATGCGAGCATACTTGTTCTCCACATTATACTTGTTAATATAGAAATTGTAAAGCAACGCTCCCCTAACATGAATAGGAGTTCCCTTTTCGTAAATGTCGTGAACACTTTTGTATTTGGAAAGATTATTTACACCACGAGGGAATGCAATGTTTGCATACTCTTCTTGACGACTATCTTTTTTAACTTTTTGAATGAATTCAATGACATCATCGTTAGTACCATTAATAATAATGGCATAAGCTTTCTTAAGTTTATCCCGAAAGAATGCTGGAGTAGATGAACGTGCCGTTTCCATACCACAGATCTTCATCTTGGGCTCAGAATAACGCACACCCTCACTATCCCAGACGTTGAGGATATATCGCTTCTTGGCAGTCCAGATGCCACGGTTAGCGATGTTCTCCCGCTTCATCTTCATCTTCTGCGAGTATGCCCGAACATAAGTGGCGAGTTCTTGGTAAGAACTTTCAATAAACTTCTCAAATTCCACCTCACACACCTTGTCAAGGAACCTAACAACGCTCTCATCATCTGTCTCTCGTCCGGCGAATACCTTCTGCACCAAAGGACCGAGGTTAAGATACATAGAATCGGTGTCGCAAGCAATAACGTAATCAACATCATTAGTTTTCAGAACTTTGTTTAAGTAATCATTGGTCTTGTTACTAATCCAACGAATAGACAACTGACCAGATGTTGTAATCGCTTCTGCAATCTCCAGACGATAGTATCGGAAGTGTTCGTTACCGATAGCACCATAAGCAGAGTTGAGTTGGATCTTCCTTGCCATCTGAATGTTGTTACAGCGAGAGATTTCTTTCTGCAACTGGATGGTAGGAGTCTTTTCATACTGCTGCTTGGCAGCAAGCATCTTCTTCTTGTAGATGGTACGTTCTTGATAGATTTTATCCATCAACTCGGGCAAGAAACCATGGGTCTCTGTGGTGTACAGGGTGCCGTTAGGACACACTGTCTGCCCCTTCAGGTCAGACAGGTCTATCTCCTTGTTCAGCAGTCTCTCAAGGTTCGCTGACGGGTGTTTGGTGGGCAATAGCGTCTCTGGCGAGAGATTGTACTGCATGATAAGGTGTGGATATAGGGAGTTGAGGTCAAAAGACACAACCCAGTCATAGATCCCTGGAATAGGTTCCTTGACATATGCACCAGCATACTTATTATCCTTGGTGCTTTGACGTTTAGGTGGAATAGCAATGTTTCTACGAGCAAGATAAACATAGATGATGTTATCCCACATACGAACCTGTGAGTAGACATCTTCAAAGTTTACCTTGGCATCGTATGCCATAACTACAGCAAGTTCAAGTAGTTTCATCTTGTCATCTAGTTTATCAACCAGACGAACGTCAATGATGTTGTACTCTACAAACTTTTGCCAGTCATTATCGTAGAACTCTTTGAAAGTATCATACTCACTGTGATCCAGTTTCTTCTGTCCCAGTTCCACAAATGCAATGTGGTCCAGACGATACGATTCTTGGTTAGTGTAAGTAAACTTACGATACAACTCAAGATAATCTAATGTAGATACCCCAGTGATATCATAAGCAATATTCTTACGACCTTTAATCCAAACTTCTCTGCAGTATATGTTCTTCCAGGGAGACATAAGTCTTGCTGCTTTGTCTCCAAGCAAACGTTCAATACGCCTGATAATATACGGCATATCAAACAGTTGTACATTCCATCCAGTAATAATATCTGGATAGTTTGAAGACCACCAGTGAAGGAATGCTTTTAACATACCTTCTTCAGTCTGGAAGTGCATGTATTGCACATCCTTCTGGGTATTATGAAACGGACGAGTACCGAATACAGAAATCTTACCAGTGTGAGAATCTTTGATACTGATCAACAGTATTTGCTGGTCAGCAGCTTCAATATTAGGAAACCCATTCTCTGCACCAGTCTCAATATCAAGAGTAAAGACTCGAATCTGATTGACATCAAATTTCATCTCCTCGTCAGGATATTCTTCAAAGATATACTGATTCAAGAACCTTGTTTGACCACAGATCTCAAAGTCAGGTATCTCTTTATGATCTTCAATGAACTGTTTGGCATCTTTGATGGTGCCTTGCTGTATGGGACGGACGCATTTACCATCCAGTGTTTTCCAATCAGTAGGTTTCAGTGATGGCAAGTATAGAGTAGGATTATATTTTACTTTGTCCTCAAATGCCCTACCATCCTGGTATCCTCTTACATAAATGTTATTTCCAGATTGTTCAACACTGGTGTAAAACTTCATTAGTCCTCTTTGTCTTTCAAATCATAATATTGGGCAGCGAACATAGCACTTGGTTCAGCAATCAAAGAAATTTCTGATGACCTTACAGTAAGTTCGCGGTCGTCACTGTATGGAGGGAATGGTAATGCACCATTCTCCGATACTTCACAGGGATATTTTAGCACACAGTCTGGATCACCAAACTCTACATCAGGGATCTCTTCGACTTCTGCAACGATCCAATGACCATCAAACTTCAGGAGTTTCAGCATCTTCAGTACTTTCAGTAGGAACAAAACCGGTTTCGGCAGACACTTCAGTGCGAGTTGCTTGTGCTTCAGCTGCTTCTGCCTGTGCAACAGTATTATCATACGCTTCTACTAGTCCATCATCAGGAGTACCGATAGTAAGGAGAGTAGAAAATGCCACTCGGAATTGTGTATCAGAAGAGTAAGGGAGCCACTTTGTAAATCTCACCTGAACTTCTTGATTAGAAGGATCACCGACAGTTTTTTCCACATTCAAAATGTATGGGCGCTGCATAACCAGACAAACTGGTTTTCCTTCAGGGTCATTGTTCTCTCGGACTTCCTGAAGTTGAGCAATTACACGTTCACCTGTTGTCAGGACAACAATTGATACTGCGGACATAGTTTTTTAGTAACGAACATATGTATGATAGCATAAAAAAAGAGGGGTGTCAACTGGATTGTGCCAGTTACCCCTCTGTCATACGACGACGATATACCCTATTTATTCAAGCAACAATTCTTTTTTTGAATCCGCAATAATATTGTACACTGTTCTCTTTTGACTTTCTGGAATAATTTTTTCAAGTGATACCTTTAACAACCCATCTTCAAAACTAACATCATGAACTTCAATGTCTTCAGATAATTGCCAGGTATTACAGAATGATCTTTTTGATAATCCTTTATGAATATATTCTACTGTAGAATCTTTTGGCGTACTGACACTGGTAATTTTGAGAATGTTTGATTCTGTTGATACTTCAATTTCCTCCGGTTTAAAACCTGCAAGAGCCATTTCAATTTCGTAATTCGCATTATCGTGTTTGATAAGGTTGTAGGGTGGATAACTTTTATTGTGACTGGACATACTATCTAGTCTTTGAAAAATTTCATCCATCCCAACGTAGTGAGGCACATATAAATCCCAAGTATTATTCATTTTTAATCTCCTTTAGTAAGCGAGTTTTTTATGAGTGGACCCCGAAGGCATCCATTACTAATTATAACAGATCATAAAAAAACCGGGTAGTAAGACCCGGCATATTTTATTCGGTTTACTTTATTCTTCAGTCTTTTTACGACCAATGTTATATTTGGACTCAAGTGTCCATTCATCTTTGTCTTTAAATGCCAGTACCTTGATCTGGTTGAGAGGAGCAACATCTTCAATGTTAGCTGACTCTACTACAGCAACTAATCCCCAATCAGAAAGAAGTTGTGTAATTCTATTGCGTCTTTGCAAATCATTAAGAGTAAAATTCGTTCTCTTACCATCCAAAGCAAACAATTCTTTGAAGTGTACAATGTAATACCTACCTTGTTTGTGTAGGATATGACATGATTGATATAGTTTTCTTTCTTTTCTTGAAGCAACACCGATGCGGGTAAGAGTCTCACGAACCTTCAGAAAATCATCAGGTTCAGACAGACTCACTTCTACCATATCAGAAGGTTGCCACTGTACTTCAATTTCAGTATCATTTGTCATTTTCGTCCGCCTTTATCTAATAGTTTTTTAATCTCATCAAGTTCAGAATTCGTGAGAATTCTTAAAGCGGCGACTGCTTTATTATGACTATATCCATAATATTGCTTAACCAATTCAAGATGCTCAAGAGTTTCTTTTCTCACCCACGGCGTAAACCGCTTACGAGGCTTCAAACTATTTAGGAAAAAGTCATACTGCATCTTTTTATCTAACGAAGGATACTTATTCATTTCGTTAGAGTAAAGAATGGTATCAGTAAAACCAGACAGACACTTGTTAATAATAAAAGGAGGATACTTTTTTACAGCATCCTCGTTATCAATTAAAATATTCTTTTTTGATTGATTAATGCTATAAAGATAATCCTTTAATTCCATATTACATTTTGGCAGTTACGCCCATCACTTTTGCATTTGGGTTACGAGCAAGAGCAACCTCTCTTGCTTCTGAATAGTTACGAGCAATGACCTGCTCCTTGAACACGGTTCCTGCTACGTAGAGGGTGACTTCACACTTCATAGTTGGTAAGGACGAGTTCCTTGCGAGACGCTTGATCTGTATTATAGCACCCCACACTCCTCATGGTGTATGTGTGTGCAAATTCAGCAGCTGTCCACCCTTCCTGGAAGCGGTCTCGGATCAACTGCGACGAATTGTAGCTAATAAGTTGATTAGAGATAAAGCGATCACAATCAGAAGCAAACTTGTCGTGGTCGAATCCTTTATGCATGCTTCCTCGCTTACCATAAAGATTAGATCCGATCTCATAGGGGGGATCGAGATAGATGAAGGTTGACTTGCTATCGCAAAATAGTTCTTCATATGATAAGTTAGTAATTTTCCAGTTTTTAATCATCAAGGAGTAGTCAGGAAGTTTTTGGATCCCTCGCATTGAGAAGTTGGAATCGGATGCCTGCCTGCTAAAGGATGAGGACTCTGTGAGACCAGAAAAAGAGCACTTGTTAACAACGTAAAAACTAACAGCACGAGATAGATTGGATTGATTACTTGGTGTTTCATTTAAATAATCTTTTGATTGTTGAAAGAGTACTCTGGCAGATACTGGTTCTGGATGCCTCAACTTAAGTTCTGCAAGTTGATCACGCAACTCTACCCCATTCTCCTGGAGTTCTCTCCAGAAGTTATAGAGTGGTTCATACAAATCATTCACCCAGATGTCTACTTTTGGATAAAGTTTACCGATCTCAATGGCAACACTACCACCGCCCAAGAATGGTTCACGATATTCTTTTACCTGGGAAAGGTCTGGGAGGTACTGGAACAGTTTGCTTAACGCTCTGCTCTTTCCGCCGGGGTATCTCAACGGCGTCTTCAGTGACTTCAAAGTTTTTGTCATTATATTTAAGGTATTCACGAAAGATGTGTTTCATTTCACGCTGCGTCATACCACAATGATCAGCAGCATGGGGTAGATTCATTGTAGCATAGAAGAGACCTTCGTTTGCTTCTTTAACATTCTGTGGCGTCGTCTTCTTCATCGACATTTTCAAAATCCTCTATTTGATTTGCAGATACTTCATGCTCACCAGCAATAAGATACCAGTGATGTCCTGCACGTTCACCAAGATACATCATCTCATCTTTTGGAAAAGCATTTTCTCGCATTGCTGCTTGAATTTTCAGATGTATCAGTTCTTCCTGTGTAGGTACTTTCATCAGAGAATAAGTTTTTTCTGTGGTGTAATTACTGTCGAGAACATTGATTCATACTGTTCAGCAATATTAGGATTAGGTTCCGAAATATACACTACAAAAGATTTAGGAACAGTGAATGTCACATCTTCTTTTGCAAGTGGGGACCAAGGTGCAAATCCAAGTTGTCCCTGTCCTTGAGGTACAGCAACAATAGCACTGCCCATAGTAATACTATCATCAGTATCTTCAATCAGATCACAGATGACATCTTCGCCAGAATTTAGACGTACAAGTTTGGTGTTCATTTTAGGTTTCAGTGTTTAGTTTATTTGAATTCACAACTCATCATGACTTCGGTAAGACATGCTAGCAGATTAATTTCTTGATCTGCAACAAAAGCAATTTGATATTGATATTTCGCAAGAATCAAAACTGCTTCAGGGATAGATGATCCCTTAAGATTCTCATAAAGAGAATCATATATTTTACGAATGACGATAGTTGGATCGTTGTCAATGTTTTCCACAACCCACTTTCGGACTGTAGTAAACTCTTTGTTCTTCATTGCTCGAATCAAATCATTGACAGATACGTCAGCGATATCAACCAAGATAGAAGAGTTGATCTTACCTGTTGCTGCATGGCGTTGACATTCGTTAATCAAACGACGCCAGTCAGGATAATAACGTTGGATAAGTTTAACAAGAATCTTGTCTTCACATTCAACTTCATTGTCTTTCAAGATCTGTTTTAGACGGACAAAGAATGCTCCTTGCAAATCTAACTTTGCATCATTCTTTACCCGGAAATCTACAACTGTGCATCTAGAATGCAGTGGATCAATAATCTTATTGGGGAAGTTACAAGTAAAGATGAAACGGCAGTTACTATGAAACTCTTCCACTGCTGCTCTCAAGGAGAGTTGTACATCAGTGGTCGTGTTGTCTGCCTCATCGATGATCACCACCTTGTGGGGTGCCCCAGAGGTCAATGAGACTGTTGTAGCAAACTGCCTCACCTTGTTGCGAACGGTGTCCAGGAAACGTCCTTCATCAGATCCATTGATCACAATGAAAGAAGCACCAATCTCTTCGCACAATGCTTTAGCAAGTGTAGTCTTACCAACTCCAGCAGTTCCTGCCAAAAGTAAATTAGGGATCTCACCTTTCTCACGAAATGCTTGAAAGCATTCTTTGATGCTCTTGGGTAAGATACAATCCTCAAGGGTGTGAGGACGATACTCTTCTACCCAAAGAAACTTTTTATTCATCATCTAATAATAATTCAATTGGTTCAAAAATTTCTGTCAGTGATCCTGTTCTTGATATACACTTGGGGTGATTTTTGAGGTTACCTCTAACATAGTCACCCTCACCTTCTTTACCTTTAGTAGTATACACTATAGCAAAGTCATTGTCTGTACACCATTGCATAACCCACAATAATGCAGCACCATCCATTTGTCCAGTAGTAAGGTCGGAAGTTAACATAACAGTTTTTGCATAACTTTGACGTTTAAAAGTCATAAGAAATCCAACTTTATCTGGTCGCATCCAATCAGGGAACGACCATTCTTTCAACCAAACACATCCATAAGTATCACACATATGCGGACGAGAAAGATCATTGTAAAGTCCACATCCAGATTCTGATACATGAGGACAGGGTTGACCTGGTATTACCTTATGCTCATTCACTTGAAGTGTAATAGTTCCTCGGCAGCATAGTGTACATTCTCCACAGTTTTTGATATTCATTAACGAGGTTCGAGTGCTACGTAGTATTTAAGATCAATACTTTGATGTTGCCATTTAGTGATCAACTGATCGGATACTTGCACATTATATTTTCCAGGATGAACACGAATATTTTCGACCTTCATATACATTTCAAAGTCTCCAATACTTTCTCCCTGTAATGTCTGACTATAAACATTACCAGTATCATTCTCACGATCACAAAGACTTAATGTGATAGTTCCATCAGCAGAAGCTGTATACAAAAGATCGGGAAGACCGTAAACTGCAGATGCTTTTTGTAAAGAGATTAGATCTTGGTGTTCTAAATTAAAACTAAAGTCTGCATTAGGAAAGATAATATCTCGGTCAGGAGAAGCACTCAAAGTAATTTCTGGGTCAGAAAAATAATACTTTGCTGACCGTCCATTACCATTGATGGTTACATAATTAGAGTTTCCAAATTCTAAAGTAGCATCATCACCAAAAAGAGAAAGACCCCCAAGGAATTGATTCAAATCATAGATACCAAATGTCTGTGGAAATATTTCTTCACTGTTATATTCGGCAATAGAATTTTCACCCACACTAATAGTTTTTAGTACAGTACCTTCACGAATCAAAATAGAACTATTGATAGTACAAAAGTTTTTTAGAATCTCGAAAGTTTGTGTGGAAAGGTTAACTGTGCTCATTGAGGGTAGGATTCGGTAGTGTTTGATTTGTCAGAGAAGTGGAGCAGCAATAATGCATAGTGTAGGATTTTGATAATGTCCCTACGTGCAGTTCCCTTACGATCATATCGAGAAGCATACTTCAGGATGTTAGAGCGACAGAATGCTTCTGCATCACCACAGGCTTCAATCAGATCTAACGTCTGAATTGCATCATTGCCTGCTGAATAGTGTTGTCCATAAGTTCCCGCGATGTAATCACTCAACTCTTTTAAAAGAGCATCTTCATTGTATTTTTTTGCCATAGTCATCAATCAATATCGGTATAATAGCATCTATCAAGCGTTTAGTCAATAGTCTCTACGGTTTCTGCCGTAGCATTCTCATCGATCTTATCATAAAGTTCAACAAAGGACTGCTTGGTTTCATCATCGAAACGATTAACACAAACTTCGATAGACTTCATACGCTTACCAAAGATAGCATAAGCACGGATGATGTGTACCAGACGACGTGTTGAGATCACTTCATCGATGCCGCCATCAGCAAACGTTTTGCGAATGACATCTGCCCATGTAGAAAGTTTCTCACAAAACTCACGATCTGTCAACCCCAGATCAAGAGAAATGCCCTCAAGGATACGCTGTTCAGTTTTAGGAGTAGGATACTCTTGCTCAAAAGTTAACGCAAAACGCTCAAGGAAGGCTTCGTTGAGAACGTTAGTTCCAATAAAGCGACCGTCATCGCTGCCTTTACCTTTAGTATTTGCAGTTGCAATAACATTGAATCCAGATTTAGGGTTTACGTAACGACCAGTCTTCTTCAGAAACACACCCTTACCTTCGAGAATGGATTGGAGACAGAGGATTTTGTTAGAAGCAAGGTCAACTTCGTCGAGTAACAAGATTGCTCCGCGTTCGAGTGCTTCCACGACAGGTCCGTTATGCCAAACAGTTGACCCATCCACAAGGCGAAAGCCACCAATAAGATCGTCTTCATCAGTTTCAATAGTAATGTTTACACGAATCAGTTCACGGTCAAGTTGAGCACACGCTTGCTCAACACTAAACGTTTTACCATTACCAGACATACCAGTAATGAAAGTTGGATAGAAAATACCAGACTTGATGATCTTCTTCACGTCAGTAAAGTTACCGAACGGAACAAAGGTGTCATCTTTAAGAGGAACAAGATTCTGTTCAACAGCAGGCATAGCAGCAGGTGCCTCGTATGTTTGCTCAAGGCGTTCCTGTGCAGTCAGTTGCCAAGTGCCACGCTTGACATAGAAGTCACGCAAACGCTTGACAGCAGTAGGATATCCTACTCCAAAATGAGCAGCAGCTGCACGAATATTGTCAGTATTAATTTCAGTACCATACTCATTAGTAAGGTACTCGGAAAGTTGTGCGGTAGTGAGATCAGACTTGGCAGGCATGATGCGTTTCGTTGATGTAGTTATTATAGGGCATAGGGGCGGGATCGACCACCCCGGATGGACAGTTCGTCAAGCGACATACTGGACGAAAGAGTTGAGGAGTTTCTTGTTTGTGGATTTGCTAGAGAGCATTTTCTTGAATGCTTTAGTAATCTCACCTTTTTTAGCACCAGACTCAACTTCAAATTCAGATGTTGCAGTCAATGCATTAGAAGATATAGCATACAGTGCTGTAAAAGATTTTGGGTCAGGAATGATTGCTGACTTTTCTTTCTTCCACTGTTTCTGAACTTCTCCATACTTGTATATGTTACCGTAAGTGCTTACGAAAGAAGATAGTTCTGATGCTGTACCGATACGAAACCCGATCACATTAACACCAGTGTTTCTGTCTCGCAATTGTTGAACAAACACATTCGTGTTTTCACTCCACCCTTCAAACTTACTATAGGTAATACCTGTTTTCCTATCTCGTAGACAGCAGTCATCGATACGGCGAGGACGAAGGTAATACTCTTCACTACGCTCATTATAAAACTTACGACCGTATGCTGAAGTACATGATTCTCCGTCAGTCAAGATACAGACATTAACTTTCTGAAGATCATTCTGTTTTTTGAATTCAGGAATGAGGTAATTAAGCATCACAATCGCTTCATTTAAAGGAGTGCCGGACAATCCAATACCCATTGTACTTCTATACTCAACGTAATGAGAATAGGTATATGCTTCTCTAAAAATATTAAGACACATCCGTTCATAGTCTTTAGAGTTAGAACGAGATGAAATAAAATTCATTAAGTGAAACATACCTTTATTCAAAAAGATTTTGTTCTCTTCACAAATTTCACTAAAGTAATCTCCATCGTTGATGCTTCGGTATTCACCCAAAGCACGTCTAACATAAGAATACTCATTTGTAAAAGCATAAACCTCAAATGGAATCTGAACTTTCTTACAGAAAGAAGTAAGATTCAACAACTGCTTTACTGTTGCCAGAATATTAGTTGACATAGATCCAGACCAGTCAAGTAAGAATAACAGACCATGATTCTTGCCATCAGGTACAACTGTCACTTTCTTAAAAATATCCTCATTGTACTTATAAGTATGAAGCTTTGAAGTATCAAGCACACCAGTTTTAGATTGGCCAGCACGAGCATAAGCGTCAGCAGACTTACGGCATTCAAATTCTTTTACCAGATAGTTTACTTCTTTCTGAGATTGCTGACGAAATTCTTTATACAAACAATCTACGTTTGTATAGTAAGAATCTCTATCGCTAGGTCGTTGACTATCAATCCAGTCATGGATTTCAGTCCAATCAGCAACGTAATCTGAAACAGTTACAGATTCAGGAATCTCAATATAAGTAGAATTACTACTGTATTTATTAACATTAGTAAACTTTTGTGAATTTTGATCAAATGCTTTTTGAGTTTTGGATTCGCTATCAGCGGTTACTCCACCTTCACCACGATCTACCGTTTGAGTTCCTGAAGATGTTGGGGAGTCATCAGTACCTTCACCATCTTCTTCTCCTTCTACCTCATCACTATTATCTCCACTATCACCAGAAGAACCTACAGTATCATTTTTCTTTTCAATATTTTCAATTGATTCTACTGTAGGTTTTTGTTCTTTACAAAAATTGTAGATGTCAACAGCAATCTGCAGCACCTCCTCAAAGGTCTCTGCAGTCATAGTGCGAGCAACAAACATAGTTTCAGATGCATCAAAAGGAATCATTGCATCAGCACCAATCTTACAACGAAGATTAATACGATCAATCAAAGTATATGTACTAACGTCAGTATCACGTATTTCAAAAAAGTTTTTTTCATTCAACTCTTTGTATCCACCAGCAAATGATTTGCGAAGACCAGGATACATACGCTTCATCAATTTTTCAATGCGAGCATCTTCAATTACATTGACATAATCCATAGGACAGTCAGCAACAGCAGTCCAGTCTTCATTGGGTGTGAAGAGAGCGTGTCCAACTTCGTGACCCACCAGCAAGTCATACACAGTGCCAGAAGCATAGTCCCAGTTGGGAAGAGTCAGTACACGGGTATCCACATTGAACTGTGCTGTAGAGCAGTTGCGGTGTTCCACCACAAGGTTCTCTGTAGCAAGCAGACGGGCGAGGTTACCTCTGATCTCTTGGCGTGACATGACTCTCTTGCGTTGATGGACATATCATAGCAAAAAAGGGAGACCCTGCGGCCTCCCCTATGACGCTTCTGCAACTGTCTCACGGACAACGCTGAAGTTCTTTACTTTCTCACACTGTAAAGTTCTTTCAAACTTTCCGTCGAGATTTTCTTTGTGGGAAATGACAAACACATTAGTGCTATCATCAAAGTTGCGAAGGATCCATCCTAGTTCACCTGTACCGTTTTGATCAAGAGAACCATCAAAGATCTCATCTAGGATAAGGATGTTAGTATCAACGCTATTCTTAAGTTTAGCAACACTACGCCAAGTAAGCAACAAAGCGATATCAATACGAGCTTTTTCTCCTTCCGAGAAAGATTCGTAAGAGAAAGTATCTCTGAACCGCGACTTGATGGTTTCTTCAAAGTTTTCATCCAATGCGAAGTTAACATAGAAGTCCATGTTCTGAAGATATTGGTTGATGAGTTTATTCATAACCGGCAGATACCTTTTAATGATTCTGGTTTTGATACCATTATCTTTTAAAAGTTGTGATGCTGCCATCAAAGTATCACGTTCTTTTTTGATTGACGAAATTTGTTTTTTCAGAGACAAGTATTCTTCTTGACAATATTTTAACTGTTCGTGAGCTTCAGATGAATCTGATTTATTAGTTCTTAACAATTCAACCTGATCTAATAAATCTTGAATCTGTTTTTGTATTCTATTGATTGTAGAATTTTGAATGGCAATATCAGAATTAACTTTAGCAATAAGTTTAGAAGTTGCGAGATGACGACTCTCTCTTTCTTCCTCAAGTTTGATTGCAATATCCATTTCCTCAAACCCTTCATTGAGTTCTTTAATAGAATTCATGATAGAGTCAATTTTACTATTCTTTAGTTCTTCAGTAATTGATTGACTACACGTAGGACAAATTTCGTTATGAGTAAAAAACTCGTGCTGTTTTTTATGAGCAGAAAATTTCTGTTGAATTTTTCCTTTCAAAGTATTTAATTTTTTTAACTTGGTAGGAGTAAATGCTGTACTCTCAAGTTCTTTGCAATAAATTTCTGTTTGCTTATTGAACTCTTCTACTAATTCTTGAGAAGCAATACGTTCTAAATCTAATTCACTTATGAACTTTTGTTTTTCAACAATAGAGTCCTGATCTCTTTTGTTTATCTCATTGATAAACTGTTGTTGCATATTAATTTTTTGTTCAGCAAGTTCTACTTTGTAATCCACGTCTTTCATCTCTTCCGTAGATGTTTTGACCTTATCTTTTAGAACAGTATTCATTATAGAAAAGATTTGGATATCCAAAATGTCTTCAATAATATCACGTCTTTGAGTAATAGGAAGACGCATGAACGGAACAAAGGTAGAAGAACCAAGCACCACAATCTGTGTGAATGACTTGTAGTTCATCTTAAGGATGCTCGTCTCCAGTTGCTTTTGATAATCATTATTATTACTGGATTGATCCAGCATCTGACCGTTCTGATATATCTCAAACTTTGCTGGTTTGATTCCACGCACTACTTTGAATTCATTTTTACCAATCAAAAAATCAATTTGCACTTCAGTATCTTTTTGATTGATACTGTTAACTAGCATCGGTTTGTTGATCTTACGAAATGGTTTCCCAAACAAAGAAAATGTAAGAGCATCCAAGATGGTACTCTTACCTGCGCCGTTTGATCCTATAATCAGATTAGTTTTCGCAGCTTCAAGATCAATTTCTGTAAACACATTACCTGTTGACAAAAAGTTTTTCCAACGAAGTTTTTGAAAAGTAATCATTAGGTATCAAGTAGGGGGAATAATAAAATCATCGATAGTTATTATAGCATACCCGTGTTCTTTCTCTTCACAGGCTGCAACAATAAGTTCTTTTTCTATTTCTATAATTTGTAGTGTTGGTCCGTTACGTAATTCCAATAGTTGTATAGCATAACGTTCGGCGTCGTCTTGATCTTCAAATATAGGAATGATGCGTTCTCCTGTAGAAGAATCAATTAAAGAAAAAACTCCTTCAGGTTGGTCTACAAGAGAAAGAACATATGTTTGCATTAAACTAGTTCACAACTTTCCATATATAGCGATCTCATAACTTTTTTAAGAGAAGATTTATCTACGGACATCTCTACCTCATCGATATATTCATTCAACAAAGTCAGAGTATCTTTTACTTCGAGATCAATGTCTTCAGTTTCATCTTCTCTTACAAGCGTTTCTACAATTTTAATATCATACACACCTGCAGCATACAGAGAGTCAATAACTTTTTCAAACTCATAGTAATCTTTCTTTTCTTCTACGATTACTTTCACAAAAGTATTTTTGAACTGACTATAGTCTAACTTCATAGTTTTATCTACATCGTTGTAGTATACTTTTTTGAAGATTTCGTATGGGTTCTTAACCATACGCAATTTATTAGATGCTGGTTCGTATAGATGAAACCCTCTCGTGTCAGCATAATCATTCCAGAACATCTGGTAAGGATTGCCAAGGTATGTAATATTACCTTTGGTTGACTTGTGATGATAGTGTCCAGAGAAGACTTGCTTGAAGTTCTTATAGATCTTGGGATCCATACCATGCTCCATCTTCATACCTGGTGTTACTTCAAACCCGTCAAGCTCAAGATGTCCCATAACTATTTGGGCATCTGTAACTTTGAGATGCGCCATTGTCTCTTCTTCGTTTTGTTTATTGATCCAAGGGACAAAACAAATTCTTGTACCCTCAATAGTAACAGTACAAGTCTCATCGTAGACACGAATATTATCATAGTCACCTAGCAACAGATCAGGAGAGTTGATGGAGTTTGTGTTTTTATAGTATACACAATGGTTGCCCAGAATAGTATGGACTGTGATTCCCATCTCATTCAGTCTATCAAAGTAGTGAGTACGAATTCGATTCCAGACATTAAAGTCAATGCCTTTGCGGTTATCAAACGTGTCACCTAGGTCGATGATCTCTGTAATACCTTTCTTCTCTAGCGTAGGGAAGAACACATTATCGTAGAACTTAAGGAAGTAATTCCAAAATATTGGAGAACCTTTACGACCATCTAAATGTTGATCTGTAATAAGTGCTACTGTCATCTGTTCATTTTAGTTTCAATATTTTCTTTGATGCTACCCATATCAGAGTATGAAGCATTCATACCTGCCATATCACCTTCATAAGTTTCTGTATACATCACTTCTTGATGTCCAGATCTTTCAAGGATCTTACTCTTAATTTCTAACTGACGTTTCTCTTTCTGGATACGACGCAAGAAAGCATAGTAAATGATTTGGGTAAAATAAGCAAAAGGGTTGGAAGACTTCTCTGGATTAAAGTTGTCAATATACTGTAGGCAGTTCTCAATGCCGTCACAGATCATATCCTCTCGGAACATGTAGTTGACAAAGTTTGGTTTGTATGATAGATGCGTGGCAATCTTAAGAAAACATTCACCAACATAGTTTGGAACTAAAGGTTTGCTCTTTCCTTTATTTTTAGCAACCTCTACCTTACGTTTGTATTCAACAATAGCTTCAAGAAACTCTTTATTATTTACGTAATATTCAGTCTTTGCTTTTGCCATGTTGCTTTTATTTGTTGATATGATTATATCAGAAATTCTTATTCCTGTCAAGCCTCTTGACAAAAGACCTAAAACCTAATAGAATAACTCTGTTAAGGGTGAAAGAGCAATAGTATCAGCTTTTATTAAATAGAGATTCTAATTTCTTTTTAGTATCTTCTACTGAGCCCAAGTATCCCATTTCTTTTGAGAGTAAATTACTATTAGATTCTTCATCTGAATTTAATTTATTTACATTCATAATGTAATAAGCTAATATCCTTTCATCCAATTCTGAAATAGTAACTACGCTATTCATTTCTATAATGAACATATCATCATACGAAGAGGAGATCCATTCCTTTAATGAGAATCCTTCAATGTTTCTACCTAATTTTTTCTGTGATACTTTTTCAACGAGAAGAGGGTTATCTAGTAACAAAGAATCTTCATCTGTCATGTAACAGACTTTAGAAACTATCTCTTCTCCTGATGACAACTTTATTGTCGCATAAAATTCTTCTTCCATTTATTACCTTAAATTTACTTTAATTGTTTCATACTTAAAGTTTTCTTCCTGGTAAATTGCCATCCTTTCGTATAGATGTTTGAGCGTGTAATTTTCTCTACTACCTGAAATGTCGTCAGCAATATCATATAGAGTAGCAACCTCTTTACCTTCTCCCTTCCTTAATACTCTACCAATACTTTGTAAGTTTCGGACTCTTGATTTAGAAGGTGATGCGAAGATAATATTGTGTAATCTTTTGATATTAATACCAGTGCTGAATGTTCCATAAGAAGCAATGATCACTGCATTGTCTTCTTTCTCTGTGATGTTTCTAACCAATTCTCTATCTTCGGTATCGATACCGCCGTGAACAAAGAATACTTTACGATCATCACTAACACTATTATTTATCAGTTCATATAATGGTTCACCGTGCTTCTCCACATAGTTGAAGAGAACAAGAGTGTTGCCATTAATATCACTAACAAGATTTTTGATTAAGTTATTTCTTTTTTGGTGAGTTACTATGTACTCCATCTCTGCGTGATAGTCTTCAAAATATTGATACTCGTGCTTACATACTAAAATTTTAATCCTTAAACTTGAAAGGTATCCCTGCTTAATCAGATCATCAGTTTTAGTAACTTTGTCACACGCACCAAACAATCCTTCCAACACCCACTTATGAGTCTTGCTACCATCTAACGTACCAGTAAATCCAAAACGGTACTTGGCATTATGTAGTTTGGTCATGATGCCCGTCAGACTCTTCGATTTAAATAGATGTGCTTCATCACCGATAACACAGTCAATGTCATCGAAGTATCTTTTGGGAAACTTATAGATTGATTGCCAGGTAGATATGACAACTGGTTTATCAGTATTCTTATCTTTGCCTGAATAAATGGTGTGACAAAACTCGGTGGCATTCCATCCATAGTCGCTAAAATCTTTAATCATTTGTTCTACCAAAGAAGTAGTGGGAACTACTAGTAGAATCTTTTTACCTGTAGCAACATAATATCTCACAATACTGTAGATCATTAAAGATTTTCCTGACCCCGTAGGCGAGAGAAACAATCCTTTATTATATTTTAATGCTTTGTATACGGTGGCATATTGGTAGTCTCTTGGTGAGTACTTACAAATTTTATCCATATAAACTTTAACACCACCAGGAGAAACTAAATCATTAACTTCTTCTGGACTACCATACCAATCATTATTTTCGTATGATAATCTATACTTCCTTTCCGTACACCAAAGTTTTAAATGTGGTAGTAGACCATTATAGAGATCACCCGTACCTGGAGAATACAAATGAATCATTCCATCCCAGTATCTAAATCTTGGTTGACGTTTTAGAAACTTTGCTTCTGGTAGTTCAAAGGAAAAGTAATCTGCCAACTCTCTGTGAGCGTGGGGTTCGCAAGTAACTGTCAGATAAACTTCGTTCTTTTTCTTAACAGTGATGAGGTTAGACATCACGCACTCCCGTTAATAAATTTTTCCCATTCAATGGCGCTCTTAATCTGAAATCCCCTATTGGAGATTTGTCTCATAACTTGCTCAAGAAAATATAACATCTGATCGATAAACTTTACTTTAGCTTCGATGTTAATAATCTCATTGTCTGCTTCCATATAGACCTTCATTTTTTCTGCGGTCTTGATAGAAGCACCAAATGGTTTCTCTGCATAAACTTTTGCTTCTGCTTCTCCACCATAGTATTCTCTTTTTTCTTTCACCATTCTACGAACTTCAAACTCTAAAGAAGTTTTGATCTGGGAAAGATCTGTATAGTAATTTAAATACTTGTTATGTTGAAACGGAATCTCTAATGCAAGTCTTGCAAGATCTTCTGAATATTCTTTGTTTTTAAACTGGAAATCGATTTGTGTATCTTGTTGCCACTCTTCTCTAATTTTAGAGAAGCGTTGATTTAGTTTGTCAAAGTTCATATAATCCTGAAGTTTTTATCACGAATAGTATACCGAGTATACTTGAAAGTCACGTTAGATGTGAAGAAATCAATGTCCTGTGATGAAGCGTCGAACGTTAACTCTGTCAGAGATATTGGAAAGATTTTTTCAAAATCAATAACAAAATTTATGTTGTTACTTGAAGTATGAATTTCTAGTTGGGCACCAGAATAACCAAGACCTTCTACTTCACCACCAGATTCTGCGTTGCCGTTGTCTCTAATCCAGTTCCATATTGAAGTGTAGTTTGCCATATCTTCGTCTACAATAAAACGAAGTTGTAGGTTACCATATGTAACACCACCACCAGCAATAATAGGAACTCCCCTAAATCTTGTCTGCACTTCTGTGAAGGGCATCTCCACATCAGGAAGATTTACTGCTTGGCAAAAGAAATCAACACCAGAAAATCTTTCAAGTTTTAACTTGAATCCAACAGGAGTTAAATAGTTTCTATTTTTAGGTTGTTCCTTGTACCAATTAGCAGACATGTCAGCGTCCCAAGCACTACTATTTAGCAGTCATTGAAAACTGTTCCTACTTGGGATCCTAGTTCGGAACCTGCTTTCTGTCCTAGCAACAGTGCCCATCCACCTGCCAACCAACCAACGTAGGGGATGGTAGCAACGGCAGGAACAGCAACACCAGCCGCGATAGCACTACCTGCCATTGCACCTTGAGACCGTGCTCCAGCGTCCGCCACGATGCACGCGATGTCTTTTGCAGACTTTCCCTCGCCGTCTAATACAGCACCTCCTAGGTTGCGTGTGCCGTCCATAGTGAACTGGTCACGACGCCACTCGCGACGACTCTCTGTGCCGCCTCCAAACAATCCTTTCTTATTGGTATCTGAAGATAGAGATCTTTGGGATTCTAAAATAGCAGGATCATTTGCTTTGTATTCAATTTCATATCCATCTTTGCCAGCTTTGATTCTGTATGATGAATAGTCACCATGTGGAATATTAATTGTAGGAACCTGTGGAAGGTCT
>Ga0098051_1000267_pt1 | contig 21513 bp, 8 predicted proteins | sample 14BtaG_FD_77069 | JGI IMG/M metagenome (GOLD analysis project Ga0098051, IMG submission 77069) | Marine viral communities from the Subarctic Pacific Ocean - 14B_ETSP_OMZ_AT15311_CsCl metaG | ecosystem: Environmental > Aquatic > Marine > Oceanic | place: Pacific Ocean | collected 2015-01-18 | reverse complement strand
TGTAATCTATATTCAACAGCCTCTTCAATGATCTCTGGCCATTGTTTCATAGCTTGATCTAGTTCTTGTTGTGTAAACATTCTTTATACCTTTCAATTATTTCGTCAGTGAGCCAGTTTTTATCTTGATAGTGTACAGGATGATATTGATTAACATTGTTAATACGTATCATTGGAAGATCTATTTCTGTCATTATCATTTCAGTCCAAGATTTATCATCAGGCCAGTCATTGATTGCATTTTTCATATGAGTAAAGTTGATAAAATCACAATCAGGCAATGTACATAGTTCAACTCCTAGTGTCTTTGCCGCGATGGCATAAACTACGTCAGTTGATGCTTCTTCATAACTAAACCCTTTTAGTATATTTTCTTTAACTGTTTCCCATTGTTTAAATACTTGTTCTGCTATTTCAAAAAATTCACTAGCAGTTTCGCTATAACGAAAGTACATTAGTCCGTTGTAAACATCCGGCAATTGATTAGCATCAAATATTTTTCTATACACTCTCGACTTGGCTTGTTCACCTTTAAAATTTCGTGTACCTAGACTTAACACTATGTCGCGTAGCCTAAATGCGTGCCACCAATGTTCTATACTGCGTGTAAACAAGATATCGCTTTCTACTTTTATTGTTTCTTTGTAAGGACTTAGATTAAACACTTGCCATTCATTGGCTAACTTCCACTCATCTTGTTTGGCATAGTCCTTGTCTAGAACTTGAACATGATCAAACACTAGTCTTTGCTCGTCTGTGATTTGTTTGTTAGTGTCTTGATCAACAATAACACAATATTGACTACCAGGCATAGTTAACTTAATACTCATGGCCTGTGCGTATGCTAGTCGTAGATAGTCTACTCCGTCTGTGTTCTGTGCTATAGTTAAAAATCCTCTATCTATTGACATATGTCATCCAACAGTTTTTGATGGCTATCACCTAATAGATAATCTTTATCCATGATGTGTAAATTCTGTCTTGTTATTATGTATGCCTTGCTATCTTCTCTCACTATCAGTTTGTTGTTTTGTGTTTCAATCTTTTTGACTGCATGATCGATAGTTAACATACGCCAAGGTATGCCTGGACTGGCGTGATATCCTGAAAGAATGTTATCGGCTATAGCAAAAGCATAATCATTACGGAAGTTATTTTCTCTTAAGTGGTATAATTTTACGTAGTATTCGTAGTTCCTTTGTATCCTACCAACTAAATTGAATAACTGTTTGGCTTTTTGGGTTTTTTTAAATACTATCGCAGTTGCCCAGACAAATGCTAAACTCAATACACCCATATCTCCGTCTTGGCTATGTGTTGGTGATTGGTTGTTTGACATTATTTTATAATCGTCAACAGTATCTAAAATCTTAATCAAGCTGTTGTCAAATATCAAATAGTCACTGTCTAACAATAAAGTTTCATCATAAGGACTAAGTTCATAAGCACGATATCTATCACCATTAAACCATTGGCTACCGTTTTTATATCCTATCCTCACATTGGTTTGAGGACTCTGCATATCAGTTATAATAGTTACAGGTAGTTTTAGATTATGTTCAATCAACCGTGAGGCACGTTCTGCGATTTTAACGTAGTCAACACTGTCAGTGTTGTAGGCAAATAATAAAACGCCTCTAGACTTTGCGTTGTCGTTTAAGTTCTGCATACTCAATATGCCACGTATTCATCACTGAGTGATAATGTTCTTGGCATTTAGTTAGAAACTCTTGTCTATTGACGAGGATTGGATTGTTGTATGTGTCTTCTATAAATAGTTCTTCGTCATTCCATGTTGAAAGGAATGCTATCAGTTCAACAGAAACTAAAAATAAACCACCGTTGTGTGCTACGTGCAAGTCTGTCTTAATCTTTTCACGTAAAATTTGTTTATTAGTCTGAAAATCTGTTGCCTGCTTGATTTGTTCTACTAGTTCATTGATTTCGCTCATACTACTATTTATCGGCCATTAGTTTGGGTCAAAAAAAAGCACCCCTTAAGGTGCTTTTAATGTGTGTTTTATTATGCTAACGCAGGTGTCGGTGTGCCTGCGGCATTAGCCAAATAAGTTGTTGAAGGATACTGTATATCCACTCTGTGACGTAAGCCCATTGAGATAGTGTCGTCCCAAGTTTTGTTAGCAACTGCTAGATTTAATCTAAATCTAACTACATTTCCTTTAGCACCTCTGGTTGTGGCTCCTGCGTAGTATACATATAATCTGGCCTGACTGGCAGTGTATGACGAAGTAGTATCAGTTACTCTAATTAATAATTGTTCACTGGTAGTAAGATCGTAATAACCAATCGATGTAGTATTGGTGTTTAGTGTAATACCTGAACCAGTACGCCCACCGTTGTCTGTAGTTCTAAAGTTAACACCACCAATACCGTTAACTATACGTGTCACTGAGTTTTCACTACCACTGCCGCCACTACTGTATGTGCTTACTCTATATTGTAGTTCACCACCTGCGTTAAAGAAGTATCTGGCCGCGTCTGACGAAGAAAATGTCACTGTTACGTCATAGTTTGTACTAAGAGATAGCCCACTAGTTGAACTTATTGTTTCGTTTAAGTTACTACCTGTTGTTTTTGTACCCACAGCGTGATGTGTCAAATAAGTACTATTAATTTGGTCAACTGCTGTTGAGACATTACTAAAAGCGGCAACAGTTGCTCCAGCAACGATACCAATGTTTGATCCATTTGCTAATTGTGTCTGGGACTGGTGTCCTAATGATTTATTTAAATGATAGACAAAGCCACTCCACTGTGCCGCTGTGACTTCATTGGTTGCAGAAACTGTACTGAATGCACTAACATCCTGTCCATAGCCTTTTTGGCCTTCACCAACTCCCCAAATTATAGCGAGGTTATTAACTGCTTCAGTGTAAGTACCACTGGTGTTACCTCCCCATGTCAACCAGTTGTAGTCCTGGGCTTGTATAGTTCCTCCGGATGTGTATGCCATGTTTCTATCTTCCTAAATAAATTTAATTAACTGCTTATCTTAACGATAGCTTCTACTGTGCCTTCTTCTTCTGTGTTCTTATTGCCTAGTGCTCTACCAATAACATTGAATGCTGTAATTTCATCTCTGGTGGCTGATCTAGCTAAGCCGTTACCAGCTGAAACTAAACGATCACCTTTTTCTACTGCACCAATTACTCTGACAGGTACTCGTCCGCCCATTGCTATCGGTGGATGTGTTTGATTATTACCAGCTGACCCATTCATTAAGAATCCAGCACGTGTACTAATTACACCAAATACTTTATCACTTAAATCTTTCATGGCCGCTGTTATTTCTTTTACTCCACCAAGTTCAACAACTGTTCCTGGTGAGTAAGAATCATCTGCTTCAAAACGCTCAGCCAAATCCGCATATTCTGCAGTAATAGCAGTACCACGGAATGTTTTTGCAAACACGTTAGCAAAATTGTTAGTACTAGAGCCAAGTTCAATAGTGTTACCAGCTGTTGGAAGAGCCTGTGCCGCTATCGTTGTTACTCCGTTTAATTGTAATGTTGAGCTACATGTAGCCGCACCACTTAATGTGGTTACACCTGTAACTTGGAAATCATTTGATGTTGTAACTTTAGCAGTTGACCCTGTAATACCAATTGCTTTGGTACTTACGCCACCTTTATTAACAAATAAATTTAAATCTTTATTACTTGTACCATTGACTGCATTAATATCGCCACTGCTTGAAGAAATTGTTAAATCACTTCCGACCAACAACTGTCCAACAGTTAATGCATATGACGTACTTGCCGCTTGATCGCTACGTAAAAACTGACTAGCTGTAACACCCGACAAAGTTGATGCATTAGTTACTGTACCAGTAAATACCGCTCCCGATATTGATGAACTCAAATTAAAACCTGGAACTACTGTAGTAAATCCTGAAATTCCAACAGCCGGAGTAAATGTTGCATCTTTACTCAATATCGCTGTGACTGTGTTACTAATAAAAAACTTAACAACTACATGACTTGCCGCTCCGCTGTCTAATATTGTTTCAACAACTGCGCCTGATGTACCTGATGAAGTTGTATAGCTAGGTCCAACTGTTATAAAAGCACTTCCGCTCCACACCTTTAACTGTGCATTAGCTGAGTCATACCATAAATCACCAGTGATTGGGCTTGCTGGTTGTGTAGTGCCACTTGCTGAACTTGAAACAGGTTTCCACAGACTGCCAGTATAAACTTTTAATACAGAATCTGTACTGTCATACCAAAGTTGTCCTGCTAACGGTTTGGTAGGTGCTGATGAATTATTAAAATTTTCTAATAGTTTAACGTAGTTTTCATTTAAGAAAATACCATAACCAGCATAGTTTTTACCAATTAAGGTTAAACTAGTTGCTGAGCTATTGACGGTTCCATCTGTAACCGAAGCTAACGTTGATCCAGCTGTTGTAGTAATTGTATATGCCATTTGTTAGTACCTAATTATATAATGTTATTTATCTTTAATCTTATGCTTCGCGTTGGAACCAAATATCGCCATCATTTGAACCTACATCATTAACTCCAGCATTCGGAGCCGCTGTGCTTACCCATTTAGCACTTCTATGTGAGCTATTGCCCCACCAAGTTGTTGCTGTTTTAGCAAACTGTGTTGTTGCTACTCTTGCATTACCAGTACCATTGTATGTGTCTGGTTGTGTTATTGCTGTAGCACCGTTTTGTAAATTTATTCCACTTGTGCCTGCTGTATATGTAGTATATCCACCGACAACTAGATTAGCCGAAGTTGCACCAACCCAGCTATGTGATGTCCCTGAATAAATCTTATATTCATAAACACCTGAATTGTTTTTGACCCATTGTGTAGTAGCAACTGTAGTATCTGCAACACCAACAGCTTGCGTGGGAGCAGTTAGATTACCAGTAAATGCACCAGTGCCAGTGACTGCTAAAGTACCACCAATTGTGGCATTAGTTCCGATTGCCGCTGTGGTTGATGTTGTTACTCCGACAAATCTTGACAAGCCAGCCGCGGCATCGATACTTAATACACTTGTGTCTGTTCCACCAACATTTGCAAAAAAGTTGATGTCTCCATTTGTTTTTGTATTTCTAATAGTTGCATTGCCTGTTGAATCTGTAGCTACTGTAATGTTGCTATCCAACCCAACAGTTAAATTAGCTACAGTTATTGCTCCTGTAGCAGTATCGTTTATATCACTACGTAAATAACTTGTCGATGGTGCTCCACCTAGGTATGATGAGTTGTTTGCTAATCCCCAGAATGTACCACTAGCTACATTAGTATTAGCATTGATACCTGTTTTAATTGTTGCAAATCCACTAATTGCAGGTAGTGGAGTAAAATCTGCATCTAAACTGATAATTTCTGTTCTTGCATTATTTAATTTTACACTTAGTACCTGGTGTGTAGCTGACGCATTGTCAGTAATCTCTTCCCACAGAGCACCACTACCGTTTCTCTGAGGTCCAACTAAGACCCAACTAGTCCCGTCATATACATAAAGTTGTTTGTTAGTAGTGTCAAACCATAAATCACCTGCTATACTATTAGCTGGTGCTGAACTTGAAGCTGTTGCATTAGATATAACTTTAAATGCTGTCCCGGTATAAACGTTTAGTCTACTAGTACCAGTGTCCCACCATAGCTGTCCTGCCAGAGGATTGCTTGGACTTGACGATTTCGCAAAATTCTCTACTAGACCAACCAGGTCGTTAGCAATAAATTGTCCATAGTTACTATAATTACGTCCAATCAATGTTAAGCTAGTAAAACTAGTATTAATAGTTCCGTCTGTTATAGTACCTAGCGAAGTCCCGTCTGTTTTAGTTATGGTGTAAGCCATTTCCTTTTCCTAAATTATATGTCTATGTTAAATTTGTTAATGTCTGTATTCTTACAGTGTAATCAATCTGTATCAACCTGTTCAATGATTTTTGCACTGGACTAAAAATCACATGTGTTAATAATTTTCCAAGTCCTACTCCACTTGAACTGTAGCCTTTAAGTCCTAGCTCATCAAATACAAAATCACCGTTCAGTGTTTGACTATTATCAAAAACAGCTTGCCCACTGGGCTCACCGTAATCTAATAAACAGCTAATCACGATATCAGTATAAATTAACCCTGGAGTATGAATAACCTCTATCTTGTTTCTAGTAGGATCAGCATTTGCTGAATTTGTATTATCTACTATCTTGTAGTACTGTGGACTGTATAAATCTGCATTTTGCACATTAGTATTTGTAGGTAGATATGTAATAACACCGGTTGGGTCAACAGTGGTACCACCGTTGCCAAAATGCATCTCAGTGATGAATTGACTGTCTTTGTTACCTACATTAAGTGCCAATGCTTCACTCATATTTTCATAGTGAATAGCATTGCGTTTATCTACATAAACTTCATCTGAATCAGGGTCAAATATTTTAATATGCCCTTGTAGAAGTATTCCACTTTTTTCATCAGGTTGCTTGTTTTTTGTTTGATTATCCATAGAATCTTCTTGCTTCTTATTGTCCATATGCTTATTTATCGCCTATAATCGTCCAACAACTACTTCTATAATGCCGTCGGCTCCTTGATGTTCTTGCAATGCTTTTCCAATAACAGTGCCAAATTGTGGATTATTTGTTGCTTTAGCTTTACCGTTACCTGCTGAAACTAGCATGTCTCCTTTTTGTATTGTTCCTTCAACCTTACACGGAACTCTTCCTTGTAATGCTATCATTACTACATGGTCTGCTACAAGATCATCATTCATTTTAAATGCTGGTTGTGTTGAAACTATTCCTGCTACTCTAACAGTTTCATCTGAAGCTAGTGTGACTTCATATTCTCCACCAAACTCTAATACTGTTCCTGAGTCGTAGTCGGTATCTGACACATATTTTTCTGCCAAATCAGCGTATTGTGCTGAAGTAGATTGCCCATATATCACTGCAAATCTATTTCCTGTTTGTCCAATATCACCTACTCCATTGGACCCATTTTTGGTAACACTCGGAACAGTAAGTGTGGTAAATGTTCCAGTACTTGCTACTGCATTTCCGACCGGTGTTGAATTTAATGCTGAGAATTGTGCCAGGCCACCTATTACATTTCCAGTAAATGTTCCTGTCGCACCTGCAACAGTGCCAGTTACTGTTGCGGCACCCGCATTTACTATAGCACCACTAACATTAGCTGATGTATTAATAGGCACACTTGCCGCCACTAAGAATGTTGCTGTGTTAACATTACTATAACCGCCAGCCGCGATCACTTCTTGATCAACATAACCTTTCATTCCAACATTGGCTTGTGTTACTGTTGCATTTGTAAATCCTATCTGACCAATGTTAGCAGTTGTAACTTTGTTGTCGGTGTAGCCTATTTGCCCAATGTTAGCTGTTGTAACTTTGTTGTCGGTGTAGCCTATCTGACCAAGGTTGGCAGTTAGTACTTTATTATCTGTATAACCTATCTGACCGATATTGGCTGTTGTAACTCTATCGTTAGTATAACCAATTTGTCCGATATTTGCTACCGATACTTTGTTATCTGTATAACCTATTTGCCCAACGTTTGATATATTAATTTGTTGTCCTATATACCCAATAGTCCCAATATTAGATATATTAATTTGGTTGAGAGTATAACCTATCTGACCAATGTTAGCAGTTGTAACTTTGTTATCTGTATAGCCTATTTGCCCAATATTTGCTGTTACTATGCCAGCAGTAACAATAGTATTTGCTACAGTAACTAAATTAAGTGTGTACCCTATTTGTCCTATATTAGCTGTGTTTACTCTAGATGTTATAACACTATCTTGAACTGTGTTAGCAAAATCAACATAACCCTTCATGGCAACGTTGGCTGTTGAAACTTTATTGTCAGTGTAACCTATCTGACCAATGTTAGCAGTTGTAACTTTGTTGTCGGTATACCCAATTTGTCCAATATTAGCTGTAACTATAGCTACCTCAGTATTATATATTGCAGTCGCTTGTGCTGTTGTGTTTGATATTAAATCTGTAATCTCAGTTGGTATAGTACCAAGCACATAAGTTTTTAAAGCACTTGACGTTGACTTTACTGTTGAAAATGTGTTCCCAGCAGTTTCAACAACAGGGATAAAGACAGAGTCTGTATACGCTGTTAAATTTGCTAGTTCACTTATTTTAATTGCCATAATTTCTTATCCTATGTACACTATTTATTCCGTTGTAATTACGTCGGCTAAATCCTCAGTTATGAGAGCATCAGTTCCGAGTTCTGTTGTCATTGTTTCGCCAGGTAGTTCAGCTATTTCTGCTTCACGATCAGCGGCCTGTTCTTTCAAGAACAGTATTTGTTCTGTAGTTCCACCATTGAATCCTGTTCCGTCGGCGGCTGTTCCTGTTCCTGGATTTTGCCAAGTGTTTGATGTAACAAGAGTTGTTCCTGCTAGAATAGTTCTTACATAAGCATTTCCGACTGTTAGGTTACTAGCTAAAGTAACATTTCCAAACCCACTGTTTGGTACTTTCTGTGTTCTGTCGCTACCGTCAACAACACTAGTTCCATTTTGAATCACATTTGTTATTGCTGTTTGCCAAGTTCCCCGTCTTATCTGACCTATTGCATTGGCAGAGAATATAGCTCTAACATTAGCAGTATCAAATACTGCATTAGCACTAACGTTTGCTGTAGTTACATAAACATTGCTATCATATCTAATAACAGCAGTATTGCCGTAGGCAGTGTTTGCTGTCCAATTAACTACTTCTGCACTATAGTTTCTCCAGAAGTGTATCCTTTCTCCATTAATGTATACCACACCTGGATCATTGAGTGCTCGATTAGGAGTAGATAGTACACTAGCATCAGTTACAAAAATTTCAGTATCGTCTCTGGCAACTTCTTGAGCAGTCGTTGTACTAAAGTTATCAGCGATCCTTAAGAAGTCTGTTGTACCATCTGCATAAGTTTGTATTCTGTAGCCGACTGTAAGATTAGCGTTTGCATACGTATCAATATTTGCTGTAAATATTTTCATATTCAATGTATCAAATACTATTCCTGGGACTAGCTCTTCTGGAGCATGACTCGACCAACGATCAACATACTCACCACCGTCTACATTAATATCTTCTGGCCTACTTCCCAATGCAGTGTCTGTGTAAGTACTACGTATGATAGTATCAACAGCATATTGACTAAGAACTTCGTTACCATCTTCATCGTAGTCTACAGCGTCAAACACTGTCGAGTCATATGGATTACTTAAAGAACTTATAAAGTCAACGGCTGTTGGATATACTGATTTCCACACCCCGTCAACTCTGATATTACCGTTAGTAATTGATGTGTCACTTAACACAAAGTCTGCTGTTGATTTTATAGTACCTTGTACTTTAACTGCTGACCATACTTTGGTTACAGATAAATTAGCATCTAGCACAGGGTGTTCAACTTGTGTAGTCAATGCTATAGTACTTGACAATGGTAAAATACTGACATTAGACCATGTACTAGTATTCGCCGCAAACACATTACTGCTTAGAAGTGTACCACCATTGATAAACAAATTTCCTGTGTCATTGAAAGTAAAATCGTTGTTCTTAATAAAGTAACCCGATGCAGAACTATCTATATTACCTTGTATTGTTCCGAGAGCATTACCGTACACTGTGGCATTTGCACCAGTGCTTGGTTGAGTAATATGATCTCCAATGTTAGCAGTGAACACATTATAGTATGGATATATAGCTACGTCACCGTCTACAGTAAACGGATGGCTAGCTACAAAGTTTACTAGTACGTCAGCTTCGGGCTGTATGATTATATTACCTGTATGACCAGATACTAAACCGTGACTACCACTAAACGTAATGTTAGCTACAATGTCTCCACCTATACCTGGTTGTTGGTTAAAGTTTAATCCTTGTACTTGCACTCCAGGATATTCAATACCTGGGATAAGTTGGTTTAGATCTTTTGCCTCCATATCCGACTGTGGACTATAGTATGCCATGATACGATCGTTAGCATTTTTAAAATCGGCCGCTGGATAAACTGTATAGTTGTCAAGTACAAATGTATCACCAGTGGTTACATTTGCTGTTACCTGGTAACCAACATTTCCAAAACTAACAATAGTATTAGCTTGGAAGAATGTGTTTGTTTGCCATGGTTGAACTTCTGTACTATATGTGATTCTGTCAAACTTTAATGTACTATCAAAAGTTCTTATTTTGTTATTTTTTAATACAGGATAAGCTGTTGCTAGTATTCCTTGCTCTGTTGACGTAGTAAATCCAAAGCTAATTGCTGTGTTAGTAAATGCACTAGTATTAGCTGTAGTCATAGTAATTTCTAAATTACCACGATCAATATTTTCTATAATAGTATTTGCGGCAAACCCTACATTAGCGGCCATACCAACAAACAATCCAATGGTTGAATTAACAGTATATGTATTTGATTGTATATTTGCGTTACCACCAATTACAGTAACATTACTAACAGTTGTTCCGTTGATTGTCACTGTCGGAGTTGATGTGTAGTCTTGCCCTTCGGTCACTACAGTTATTGCAGTTACACTACCAGTATCTCCATTTATAGTCGCTGTAGCAGTTGCTTGTATATTACTTCCGCCACCTGATACGGTTACTGTAGGTGCACTAGTGTATCCACTGCCCACATTGCTTACGATTATACTATCAACAACAAATGTTCTATTATTATACCAGTTTGGATAATCAATATTAACTAGCCCGCCATTGTTAGGAAGATAACCGGTACTCCATAATTGAGTATCTTTGGTAATGTACTCTCCGTTTGGTGATCGGAAAGTTTCTAGGTCTTGATCATAGTAAGGTGCAAGATCAAAATCAGTTATGTCACCGCCGAACGGATCGTCACTGGTATAGTTTGTTAAATATTCTCGTATTTTAGTTCTATATGGTTTTACTTCTTCTATATAATTTTCATAATAAGTTAAATTATCTTTAACGTAGTTAGCTGGTTGTCCTAGTGTTCGAAGATATTGTGTTACACTAATGAAACTAGATTTGAATATCCAATCTACACTTAGTTGTTCAGTGAATAGGTAGTTAACCATTACAAAGAATAGTTCATTGAATTGTCCTTGTAACTCTCCAATGAATATATCATTCCTTAATGCATTTATAATATATCTTGTTTCAATATTTGGACTTTGGTCAAGTCGACCATCATCATATCCTTGGTTACTGTAACCAATTTCATTATCAGCAAAATCGCCTAAACTTTCATTTAACTGTATTGTTCCGTTTTCAATACCAACAACTTCATAACTACCTGTACTAGTTACAGTAAGCAGGTTCCACCCACCTCCTGTGCTTGTTGTTACTTTAACCTTAATTTCGTCACCGACACTTGCTGACAATCTTAGTGCATCAGGTAAAGTATCAACCACATACTCAATAACTTCGTTACTGTCATAACCTTCGGCGTACCAATCGACATACGACCAATACAGACTAGTTTTATAACTTTGTATTCTCAGTAATTCCCAGGACTTATCACTTGCAAGCTCGTATAAAGTCCATAGATTATCCTCTGCTGTATTTTGTTTTACTAAAACTTTATACCCGGTGGATAAGATATCTGTGTTTATATATGGTAACTCTATTTCAGTTTCGATAGCAAGATCATATTCATTTAATTTAATATTAGGTTCAGCCTCTTGACTAAGCATATTAGTTAAATCATACTGTCTTGCTATAGGTTTGGTAATTAGTATAGCATTAACATGAGTAATTAAATCACTCATTGCTTTTAATCTATCAATGAATATTGTTTGTCTTGGGCGAACATCAATACCGTATCTGTCAGCTGGGCTTAGTGTAGGATCTGGTACTGATCTTCCATCAGCATCTATACCTGCAAGACTGTCTATCATTTTATTAACAATTTTGTTTGGTATTAAATCAACTGGATTTCCTTCTTGTATCAATTCGTATTCAGAATGTATAAGACTTGAATTCTTTAGTATGTCATAATCAAGATGTAATATAGTATTTGAAGCTGACAGATATTCAGACACATTATAAACTATAATACTATTGTTTTGTATAATTGCTGAATAACCAATGCCTTGTGATTTAGGATTTGTTATGTAGTCTGATATCGTTTGTATACTTAAATTTCTATTTTCGTCAATACCTGTTATGCTAGTTTTACCAATGACCCAGAAGTAATAGACACTTTCGATAATGTTTGTTGTAGGATTAACTTTAGATATCTCAACATAGTTACTATCGTCAGCATATTTAGGTACACCATCAAATCCAGCAGTAACATATGCACTAGGTAATACTGAACTCTCTACCCACTCGCATATTTCTACTATACTCCCTGGGAATAATCTACCCCAGTTAATACTACGATATTCTAAACTTCCTTGTTCATAATCAATAAAGCGTACTTGTTCTAAGTTCCACCAAACTTGATTTACTTGTGCTTCGTTCCAATTAAAGGCTGAGTTAGCATTTTCTCCGCGATTATAAACAGCAGGGTCATATTCTGTCTTAAAGCTAATTTCTTGATCTGCTACACCTAATATTTTACCTTTTGCTGGATCAATAAATTCTAAATTAGTTAATATAGTATCAGTTAGCTTACTGTATAAGAATATTCTATTAACGGTGTCAACATCAACTCTAGGCTGTTGATATCTAATTAAATTCCAACCTCTTGTCATTTCTGGATCAGAGAATATGTAAACACTGCCTGTGTCTAGTCCTTGTGTGTCATCTCCGGGAGCAGACACTATAATCTCTCCGCCCATAACATCTATGGCGGCGCCAAATCTATCACCCGAATTTAATCTATCTGTTGGAGTTTGCACATTACCATCTAGGTCTGGAACTATCAATTGCTGAGCAAATGCATACCTGCCTGGATTTTCTACTTCGTCTCTAGGATCATCATATAACTCATAAACGTAAGTACTGCCACTACCAACGATATCATCTGTAAAGATTGTACTATCATCATCTAATGTTAATGTATCAGTATCTATTGTAAGTGGACTCTTAGTAGTACCACGTTCACTACCAATCACTAACATGTAAGCATTTTGTGCCAGCACCACTTTGTTACCAAAGTATTCACCTTGGGTGTTATATGGACTTACTATGATTTGCATAAATGCAAACACTTTGATGCCAGCATCCACTAACACACCGTTATCACTTCCTGACAGTATCCTTAATAAATTCTTGGCCACAGTTGAGTCTGTGTCTAATTTAAGATATCCATCTTCGTTACTAGCTACTAGTCCAACAATTTCGGCTGAATTAATATCGTTAACTAAACTGTCTAGTGTTGTTCCTGTAACTGTTATTTCAAAGTTATCTAAGCGTATAGTGTCGCCTGGTGTAAATGTTGGATTTTGTATATCACCGGTATTAGTTCCATACAGTCTGCCTCTATTATGGAATTTCCATACTGCACCTGTATTGTAAGCTGTTCCATTATTATAATATGGTGCCCCTACATAAATCGCACAGTTGTTTGAACAAATAGTTAAATCAGTACCAAATGCCGCACCTTCTTGTATTGCATCAGTTCCACCTACTAGGCTATCAATACCTGTTAACTCTTCTAGTAAATTAAATTCGTTTGTTTCAATATAAACAACTTTGCCTATAGCAGGAGGGTTAATAAATGTTAATGTGGTTCCACCAATAGTGGGCGGAATATAATCTTCAACAGTGACCCCGTCAATTTGTACTTTGTGTACCAAATCAATAGTTCCTGTTGTTGTATACGTTATTGATCCTGTAGTCTTAAATGCTTCAATTACTCTATCGTATACGTAAACAGCACCAGCACCTTGGATCCATTCGCCATCTACAAAAACATTAGCATCTGGAGCGCCAACACCAAGTTGGGCACCATCGAGACTTGAGTCCATAGAAGAACCAAAGGAACTACCTGTTTCACCTTGTATAGTATTTGATAATACATAGTAAGGTGCTTGTGTTATTACATAAGTATCCTGTGATAAGTTACCAGTGAACGTAATTACATTTCCACTAAGTGTATAATCTAGTTCTGGAATAAATGTTCTGTTTGAATTCCTAACCAATAATGAATCAGCTTGTCCGGACACTGTTGGGGTAAATGATGTTCTAATATTACTAATATTAGATACACTGTAAAGATTGGTCGCATATAGACCTGAGTCAATCGAATTAATACTTACATTTGCATTGGCATTTCCGGTGTCAAATCCAACGCCAGGGGCAACTACAATATTTGATCCCCAGCTTGATCCAACAAATGTATTGCCAGACGAAATAACTTCAGCATTTGCACCTGTTATAGGATATGTAATTCTATCTCCTGGGAACGTTGCTGTGTTTGAATTAAGTCTTAAAGTGTTGCGATTATTAATCGACACCGTATCTTTTTCTTTTGATACGTGTGTGTTTAATCCGTAAACATATACTCTGTCATTGCCTGGAGCACCTACATATAGCCAATCACCATATTCACTTAGTGATACACTAGATCCAAATCTATCTCCTGTGGCTGTAAGATTTTTACTCCATATTATTTGTGGCTCTTCAAACTCTGTAGTTCCGGCTGGTCTATTATAAAGATAAACTAGTCCTATATTCCCGTAACTGCCCGGGGCACCAACAACAACTTTTTCAACTGCTTGGTCAACACAGCTACCATATTCTCTTGTGGTCACTTGTGCGTTACCAGATTTGGGTATTAAAGAAGTGGCTACTAGTAAATTACCTGCATAGTCTTTATTGAAGACATTAACTTTTCCGGTTACTTCTTCAGTACCACCGCTATAGTAAGGTGTAGTGTTTGCAAAAGGACTTCCTACTGTTGCTAATAATCCGTCATAGCTGAGTTTAACTGCTGTACCAAAGCCATCATTAGCTTTATATTCTGAACTAGACTTTAATAATGTTTCTTTATAATTCCAAGGATTGGTTTTTTCGTATACTTTCCATCCGCCACTGGCTACATCATACGGTTGTCCTTGTTCTACTGTGGTTGCGGCATCTTCATCAATCCATATCTTATCACCTGTGCGCCACCCTTGCTTAGGGTTGGTTAATCCAAAGATTCTTGCATCTTCCATAAATCGGAATCTTAGACTATCTAATACAAACAGTATTCCAAGACCATTGGCTGTGTTTAAGGTATCTAAATTTTCACTGTTGCCAAGATACTGGCATGTAACTCTCTTAAGATCAGGTACACTATATACTTGATAGAAGCCATCAAATTTATCATCAAACCCACGTATTAAAAATATGTTGTCTTTAATGAGACCGTGCTGTTCGCTTGATGTCCAAGTAACATATCCATCTAAAGCATTAGTTAATGTTGTTACTTGATTATCTGATTCAGATACTCTATAGACATTCCAGTTACCAGTGAAGTCTTTAGCAGTCCATATTGAATACCCTGTTCCTATATCATCAGCTAATACGTTTAGTGTTGAGTAATCACTAATATCATATACCGTCGCATCTATGTCATCTATATTAACGTAACCAGCAGTTAATATATCGTTGTCGTAATTACTTGCACTGTCTCTGTTTAATGCAATGTTGCCGTTAAATTTAGCACCTTGCTGATCAAAGAATTTATAAAGTTGACTTTGATTAAATACTGTTTCTCCGTTTCCGTCGTTTGCATCATTGGTACCAACAAATTTTATAGTTGCAGGATTAACTGATATTGCTTTTTCATCAAGAGCTATTTCAACAAAAGGATTACTTGCTATCGCTCCGTATTCTCCTGTACGTATAGCCCACTCTTCATAATAACTAATTTTACTACTCAGTGTATCAAAATCTGCTTTAGACAGTGCATCAATTGCATTCTTTGTGCCTTTTTGTCCGATGTAACCTTTATAAAATTCAATCTGTGTTGTTTCGGTTAGTCCTAGATCGTCTAGATACTGTCTTGGTTTATACCCAATCAATCCGTGACTGTATGCCATTTGATCTTTATCTTTAATCTCGCCATAGCTGTCGTAATAACTTTGTGATTCAACCGCGGTGGTTGAAAAGTTACTAAGTAGTCCTGATTTAATTTCTGATTTGGATATTTGTTTCCATGTTGTAAAATTAAACTCTGTTGCTCCTGGAACATTTGTTAGAGCTACGTAGTATTGATCTTTAAATTCTATTAGTTGACCCTTAAGATAATCAACACCAACTTGCCATTCTGGCACTAGTTCGTCGTTATAAACAAATCCTGGAGCATACAAACTACCGTCCCAAAGATTAGTTTTCTGCCCAATCAACTTTAATCTAAATTGTCTATTACCTAGCTCAGGTCGATATATTACATCATTGAATACTGTGGTATTATCAAATACTAGTACATGTTCGTACTGTACCAAACTTAGTTGAACCAATGCTAGCATATTGTCATCTTGCAGAGTAACACTAAAGTTATTGCTAGTACGAGTAATCTGATAGCCAGTATCTTTTACTATGTTAAAGTTTTGATCTACAACCTTACTTCCGTATTGGCTATCCTCGATCCCGTCAACTATGTTATTTTCTGTAACTACTTTTATACTATTTGTAACAGGACTTAAAACTAATATGCTACCTTCTCTCCAACCTTGTTGGGCCCAGAATAAGAATTCTTTGACACTCAATTTCCAGTCGCGTGTTTCTGCGAGATCACCATCTCTGTCATTGAATGTAAATCCTTGTGCTTTTAGATATCGTTCATAACCTATTAGGAAGTCGACTACTTGCTGTTGTGTTTTAAATTCATATCCGTACGGAACAGTCAGCTTTACATTTTGATAATCATTGAATATCGTTCCTGACTCATCTTGCACGCTGATACTATACGAATTATTGTTGCTGACACTTGGAATAATAGTAAAATAAGGAACATGTAAATCATATCCTCTAACAGTAAATCCATTTGTTGCTTTTTCGACTATAACGGCTGAGTAAGTTATTTTGTCAGTTGGTGCTGACTTATTCAATAGTAGATCATAATTTTCATCTGGAATCATGATACTAGTACTTGTGCTCGACGGTGAGCTCTGTTCTGCTAAAATCTGTAAATACTTCTTATCACTGAAACCTGCCATCTTGTATGCTAATTTTACATTATAGTTTTCTAGCATTGGATTAATTTTAACTGATGGTGTTATCCCGTGACTTCTTAAATAGTCAGCTATCCAGTTCAGATATCCAGCACCTCTATTAATAACAGTTGGTATCAATGGGTCTATGTATCCATTGTATACAATCTCATCCTGTTGCACATGATGTTTGTCAGTTAGTGTTAAGTACTGGTTGACATCAGTATTGTAACGAATATTATAAGTGTCAATGAATCTACCAAAGTAAACTGCAGGCTTCAATACTGCCATAGCCTGCTGTAATACATACGGGTAATCACTACTACTTCTCCACGCCCATTCAGTAGGTCCTAGTTGCCCTATCGACCAACTAGTTGCGGCATCAGTTGAGTTTGATGCTAGAGCTACTACTTTTTCTGGGCTTAATAAGTATCCGTTTTGGTCCACTGGAATAATTTGGCTTAGTCCTGGACGTACATAATTTGTGTCTATACCAACACCCGATCCCATGTCAACCAATGACCGTGGTCCGCCATATATTTTACCAGCTTCTAGATCATCCCATAACAGTTTGTTTCCGCCTGTATATGGGCCTACACCATAACGTTCCTCCCACCAATCAGGTTGCGATGAAAATCCTAACATTTCCCATGGGCGTTGATGCGGGTATATCGTGTCATAATAGTACTGATAAATTGCACGCCAGCTACCAGGTAAATATTCTCGATCTAGTCGATCAACAAATCTTGAGTAGTTCCACGAAAACGGATCATTACTTAAAAATGTATTGTTGGTTGAGAAATCAACTCTGTTCTTTCCTACCCATGTCATGAAGCCCGTTGCCACTGCGTTCCATACTTCAGAATATGTGTAATCGCTATCTCTAAACTTACCAGGTAAAGCTGTTAGTAATTCAGTCTGGTACGTGTTTGTATCAGGTATTTTAATATTGTTGTATATACGTTTTTCTAATTCAAGAAGAAGATTATCTCTATAGTCATCAAATGCTGGAGTAATACTGCCATCATGCCCTCTAATTACTGTTATCGCACTTCTATAAGTATCATCTAAGATTAGTTCAGGTTCAAACTTTGGATACGTTCCTACTTTACTTGGAGTTTCTGGAATATAACATCCGTCAGTGTTTGCATATTCAACTATTGTAATAATATCATCGACTGCAAATGTCACATAGTTCGAATCAAAATCTACTGCTGGTCTTGTAGTATCAAACGAATAGTCTCTTCCTAGTATTAGTTGCGTTCCGTTAAGGTATACCAATACTGCTTGGTTACTTAATGTTGTGCTTGAAAATATACTAGTAATTTCGTAACTTAGTACTAATGGATCAAACACTTTATATGTTATTGTTTCTCGCAACGTTCCGGTTGGAACCATGTCACTATAATGCCACGGAGTTGAAACATTTTTATTAAGATTTATTTGTGCTATGATTGTGTCAACACTAGCAACAGCATCGGCTGAGTCAACTCCAGGAAGTGATACTGCTAGTTCAAGGAACTTGTTTTTAAATTTTGCGTACTCTCTTTGTGCGAATTGTATAGAATCAATGAAGTTTGCTTTTTCGTCAACTAAGAATAGCTCAGCATAAGGTATTGGTGCACTGTGTTGAAGTATACTACCGCCTTGGCCTTTAATTGCAAGATCTCTCAGATTTGATTTTCCAAGTATGTCGCCTACTAGTGCTGTACTATTTTGTCCAAGAGCCACAACATGGTTTCTAACCTGCCCAAGAGTTAATGTCGTTATGTCTGTGTTCTGTGCATTTAGATCTAAATTCAAAGGAACTTGATAGTATGCTTGTTCACTGACCTGTTCACTGTACACTAATACATTTATAATATCACCTACAGCCAATGTAGCTGACACAGTTATTCTATTTGTAGCACTAATGGACCAATGTGTTTGTTTTAATATCTTTTGATTTTGATAAACTTTAACGTAAGGTACAGTGTCTGTAAATCCATGAGTATCTTGTTGTTTAGGGGTAATGTCTAATGCAAAAGGATTATCAGTAGTGGCTGTATATTCGAACTCAAATACCTGATACTGTCTACTAGGTTCATTGACTGTTTGCCAGGTATTTTTAGGTTTGGTTGTTCTGTCAGTTTGTATGTTCTGCAGATAACCGGTGTTTACATTAACTTTTTTAGTTTCTAATCCAACCACATAATTAAATATATCAGTGTTGAAATAATTAGCAAAGAGTATGTCGCCTTGACTACTAAAACTTCTGTAGTTTAATGGGAATCCTAATATCTTGTCATTGGTTCCTGTAGTTCCTCTGTCGTACCCAAATAGTTTTGTTCCTACAAAACTACTACGTGGGTAGTAATCAAGATTACTTAAACTTTTGCCTGCAGTATCATAAACATCAAACAAAGGATCTTGTTGTGTACCTGTTTTTTGTTGTGCTAGTTTCCATTCAGTTCCGTTATACCAGTAAGAATGCCCTTTAGATGCACCTAGCCCAACTACGACTGAATCCCATTCTTGACCATCACCATCATCGGCTTTTGTTAATTTGATATGGAATGTGCCTTCTGGAAATCCTTCTGCATCAACTTCATATTGAACTAGATTAAGATTATATATTTTATTTCTTACTAAAGGATCATTATCATTGGCAAATAAAACTCTCATGCCGTCAAACAATGTAACTCCAAAAGCAGTTGTTAATACTTTTCCTTCTAGTTCTATAAAAGCATCTGTGATTTGAGTATCTACTATGTCGACGTGCCTTTTGCCAATACGACCGTGATTGAATAACTGCAAGTCGCCTTCAAACTGTACTATCGGACGCTGAGCACGTAAGTCTTGTGAAAGAACTAATACCTCGTTGTTATAAGTTGCTGAAGCTTCAATGATTGCACTATGTACCCAGCGATTACTACGTGACCATGCATTTAAATCAAGTGCGTCTCTTTTTATAGTGATGTAATCTGGGAATATAGTATCTGCAAATGCATCATACACCAATGTGGCTGATTGTATTCCAGTACCTGTAACTACCTGACCTTTTTCAACTGCGGATATTGAATCAAGTGTTGTTATTTTTGTTGCACCGATAGCTATATCAGTGTTTACTTCAATGGAATTATCACCAACAGTGATTACAGTACCTGCAGTAATTTCTGCTGTTGTTGCTTTAGTAAGCATTATCCTTTGTATTGGATAATTAGTAGCTATTTCGTCGTTGTATGTTTCAGGAGTTACTAACAGTGTTTCATCAACAAGTCTAATTCCTTCACCAACATTTTCTACATAGTATGTTTTTTCCTGATACGCTGTAGGAGTAACGTCACTGTCGAATTTAATTTTTAGTCCTGAAGTAAATTCTACTCCATTGGGACTAGTATATGTATTCTCTCCTAAAATATCGGTGTCGACGTCAATGGTAAAATTATTAAAGTCTACAATTTTAATTTTAGCGTAGATATCTGCCCTATCACCATCCTGTATGTATAAAGTATCTAGTATACTGCTGATAACCGGAACTGGTTCAAGAAACTCAGTGAACTCTTTATAAAATTCTTTGTTTACAAAATTTATACCAGACTTAATGTAAACTTTATTGTCGAATGGAATAACTGTTGTTGGGAATATATTAATAAGTTTGTCAGATCCGCTGGCAATCAATTGAATCTGCCATACGCCATATCTACTACCTTGAGGAACTGTTTCACCAAAATCAAACTCAACTGACTCGCCGCTGTTTTCGTATGCTACGGTCCAAGCATCCTCTATATTAGTTAGTGTGTCTTGTAATACAAATACCGCTGTCTTACCATCTAATTGCCCAGCTAGTCCAGCAAACTGTGGATACTCTAACAAGAAATCACTTAGTAATCTATTTTGTACTTTACTGAATGGTAACGGTAGTGCATAGTCAACTGTTGCTATCGTATTTTGTGAAAGGAATCTATCTTGTGCATCTGCTTGTGGCACAGTAAATGTTACTGTACCTGTGGTAGCACCATTATTTTCTACACCTAATACATCTCTACTAGAGATAGTTGGTGTAACATTAACTAGTCCGTCTATACCTAGTTCTGTTTGTATCCAAAAACCAGCTGATTGATCTACTGCGAACGTATATGTGCCTCCTCTGGCTAATACCAATGTATTATTTTGTTCTCCAGATGAAGTAAAATCATATTGATTTTGGTTATCGTTACGACTAACTGTATAATCTTTAATTAATTCAACACCAGTTGTGTTTACTTGTACCGTACTCGGCCCATTAGGTAACCAGTAATACTGACCAAAGTTTACAAACTTGTCAAATGACACTTGTGGGTCAAAACTATAGTATTCACTAGCAAACAATCTACTTTGGTCTTCGGTATATCCGCCGTAGTATTTGACCTTATTAAGAAAATCTA
>Ga0098051_1000264_pt1 | contig 21649 bp, 18 predicted proteins | sample 14BtaG_FD_77069 | JGI IMG/M metagenome (GOLD analysis project Ga0098051, IMG submission 77069) | Marine viral communities from the Subarctic Pacific Ocean - 14B_ETSP_OMZ_AT15311_CsCl metaG | ecosystem: Environmental > Aquatic > Marine > Oceanic | place: Pacific Ocean | collected 2015-01-18 | reverse complement strand
TGTTATAGCGCAAGAGCTAGAAAAGACTAACCCTGAGTTTGTAAGAGAAGACGTTCAAGGATTTAAGTCTGTTGCTTACATAGATTTATTAATTGCTAAAATTGCTGAATTAGAAGCAAGATTGGAAAAACTAGAAAAATAATGCCAGGAGTACCAGATACAACCACTTTCACTTTAGCAGATGTAGTAGCGGCGGTATTGCCGTCATCAAATGATCTACAAGAGTGCTTCGATGATTCAGTTGACGGGGCTTTTGATTCTACTTATGGACCTGGTAACAAAAGCAACTTACTTCAGTTTAGAAATTACGGCAACGATATAGCTGCCCAAAATTCAGTATATATAGGAAGTGTATGGGGAACGGATGCTTGTGGTGCTACTAGAAACGGTTTAGTTTGGAAAAACAAAAACCCTAGCTCTGTAGAAAATGGAGATAAGTTTTGGGTTGACAATAATGGATCTCCTGGCAATCCTTTTCCAGGGCAGACTTTTTTAAGCTATACTTGTTTTACAGGTTTAAACGCTGTTACTTTTAGTTTATCTAGTTCAGGTATTGCTTCCAACGTAGAATTTTGTAGTTTACCATCTTTAGTTTTAAGCGATGTATATTACTATTTAACTGGTAGTACTTTTTCTACACCTGTAGATTACTACTATAGTAGCACTATTGGTGACGCTAGCAACTTGTCTCCAGGAGATATTTTATATACAGACGCAGCACTCACAACACCTTTAGGTACACATAGCGGCTATGGATCTAATATTAGGTACTTGCAAAATGGTGCAGCTACTACTACTACTATATGTGGAACGAGTTCTACTAGCCATATTAATATTAGTAGCAACAACACTGGTGTTATACAGCGAGTGAACTGCGGTGCTGTATAATGAATAAATAAATAAATAAATAAATAAATAAAAACAAAAATTATGACAACTTACAATTGGAATTGCAAAACAGTAGATTGCTACCCAGAACAAGACAAAGAAGCGGATGTAGTGTACAATGTACACTGGATTGTAACAGGTGTATCAGATGAGGTAGATTCAAAAGGAAATCCTTACTCGGCTACTAATATAGGAACACAAGCTTTAGACACAAGTCAGATAACAGAATTTATACCGTTTGATCAATTAACAAACGATGAAGTAGTCGCTTGGACTAAAGGAGCTATGGGTGAAGAACAAGTTGACAGTATTGAAGCAAGCATACAAAGTCAGATAGATAGTTTGATTACACCTACAAGTGTTACATTGACTATTGGAGAGCCTGTACCACCAACGCCTGAAGTAGAAAATGAGGAGTAATACTTATTTGATTAAAAATAGATAATATTTTGTATATTTGATAAAAAATATAATCTAATGAACAAATTAACTGAAGAACAATTAAAAAAATTACAAGATCTTTTAGGATCAATTCAAAAAGGACAGTCACAAATTGGATCTCTAGAATCACAAAACATGATTTGTTACACCAGGTAGCTGAACTACAAAAGCAGTTCTCTGATTTTCAAAATGAACTAGAAAAAGAGTATGGATCAGTAACTATTGATATTACTGACGGCTCTTTTAAGTCAATTGACGAAAGTGAAAGTCTAGATAAAGAATAAATAAAAATTCTTTAATGGATATAAGAAAAATTTCTATAGGTCCTGACTATAAATCTAGTGCCATGCATTATATTATTGGTCAGGACATATTAAAAGGTAGTTACAATATACATCACATAAGACATGAGGAGTCTAGCGATTCTTTTAAGATATGGATTAAGTCTACGCATAACCAAGAGATTGTCTTGTGGAAGCGATTTGTAAATATGCCTGTATCTATTGAATATAACATTAACTTCTAATGAAGTCGCCTTATTTATTTATTACTAAGCCTTTAAGTAATAAAAGATATAATAACACTAAGGACATAGGTGGTGTTGATTTTATAACAAGCACATCTGAGGAAAACCATAAAGCATCAAATAGAATTGCTGAAGTTATAGCAACTCCTATTGTTTATGATGGTCCTATAAAACCAGGATATAAACTATTAGTACATCATAACGTTTTTAAATTTTACAACGATATGCAGGGTAGGCGTAAGAGTGGTAGAAGTTTTTTTATGGATGATTTATTTTTTGTTGAGCCTGACCAATTTTATATGTATCATGATGGTGATAAATGGAATGCTAGTGGAAGATATTGTTTTACAAGTCCTGTTCCTACAGAAGAATATTACTTGTATAAAAATACAAATGAAGAACCTTTAGTTGGAGAAATAAAATACAGTAATGATTACTTACGTTCTCAAGATATAAATCCTGGAGATAAGATTTGCTTTAAACCTGAAAGTGAATATGAGTTTGAGGTAGATGGGGAAAAACTTTATAGAATGTTTGACCATCAAATAACAATAAAATTATGAATGACCAACCTAAAAGAAAAAAACGACCAAGAATAAAATATAATCCAAATCGCAATGGACTCAAAAAATTTAAAGAAGAATATTATTCAGGCAGGGATGAGAGCCGTAGAGCAACTAATTAAGGTTGCTAAAGAAGATATTATAAAGCCAGATCCTGAAGACGAACTAGCTGCTGATAGATTAAAAAATGCTGCAGCGACAAAAAAGCTAGCTATATTCGATGCGTTTGACATATTGACTAGGTTAGAGAATGAAAAAAATTTAATGGAAATCGAAGAGCGAGGTCCAAGTAAACTAGATACTAAACAAGGATTTGCAGAAAGAAGGTCTTCATAACTTACATACAGTTTTAAATGACTATATACCTAAAGGTGTTCTTAAAAAAAAGAACAGAAATAAGTCGTGGCAATATGGTTATAATGAACAGTATGATGTTGTTGTGATATCTAAAACAGGACAAGTAGGTGATGTTTACGATATAAATGGATTGAGAATAGGTTTACCTGTATCTCCTGAGTCTCTTCAAAGAGACAAAAACAAATGGCATCGTAAAGATTCTCCTAAAGAGTTATTAAAAATACAATCTATATTTCAATGGAATGAGCAGCCAAATACTTTTAAGGCTAGGTGGGTTGATTATATTGAAGATGAGTTTGATAAAAGAGAGCAAGGTAGTTGGTTTGTAAACAACAACAACCCTACATATATAACTGGTTCTCATTATATGTACCTTCAATGGACAAAGATTGATGTAGGGTATCCAGACTTTAGAGAAGCTAACAGAATTTTTTATATTTTTTGGGAGGCTTGTAAAGCAGACCCTAGATGTTTTGGAATGATATACCTAAAGATTAGGCGTTCAGGTTTTTCATATATGGCTTCTGAAGAATGTGCAAATGTTGCAACAATATCTAAAAATTCTCGTATAGGTATTTTATCTAAGTCAGGTTCTGATGCAAAAAAAATGTTTACAGATAAGGTTGTTCCTATTGTAAGAAATTACCCTTTCTTTTTTAAGCCTGTTCAAGATGGTATGGATAAACCTAAAACAGAATTAGCCTTTAGAATTCCTGCATCTAAGATTACTAAAAAAAATATGCATAATGTAGATAATGAAGAGATGGAAGGCTTGGATACTACTATTGACTGGAAAAATACTGACGACAACTCTTATGATGGTGAGAAGTTACTTTTACTAGCGCATGATGAAAGTGGTAAATGGCTTAAACCAAACAATATACTAAATAATTATCGTGTTACCAAAACCTGTTTAAGATTAGGTAGAAGAATTATTGGCAAATGCATGATGGGTTCAACATCAAATGCGTTAAATAAAGGAGGTGAAGAGTTTAAAAAACTTTACTATGATTCTAATCCTAATAACAGAAGTAACAATGGTCAAACCAAAAGCGGATTATATTCACTTTTCATCCCAATGGAATGGAATTTTGAAGGTTACATTGATGAGTATGGTATGCCTATGGATGATGTTATTGATTACTGGAACAATGAAGTTGAGAGTTTAAAGAATGACGCTGACGCATTAAATGAATTTTATAGACAGTTTCCTAGAACTGAGTCTCACGCATTTAGAGATGAGAGTAAACAGTCTTTGTTTAACCTTACACGAATATATCAACAGATTGATTACAATGATTCTCTGATAAAGGAGCATCATGTTACTAGAGGTTCTTTCTCTTGGAAGAATGGAATAAAAGATACAGAGGTAATATGGACTCCAAACACAAGGGGTAGATTTTTAGTTAGTTGGATTCCAAAAAAAAATATGCAGAACAGGTATAGGAAAAATCATAGGGGAGAATTTTTTCCTGCAAACGAACATCTTGGTGCTTTTGGTTGTGATAGTTATGATATATCTGGAACAGTAGGAGGCGGTGCTTCTAATGGTGCTTTGCACGGAATAACAAAGTTTAATATGGATGATGCTCCTAGCAATCAGTTTTTTTTAGAGTATGTAGCTAGACCTCAGACTGCAGAAATATTTTTTGAAGAAGTATTAATGGCTTGTGTATTTTATGGTATGCCTATATTAGTGGAAAATAATAAACCTCGTTTACTATATCATTTTAAAAATAGAGGCTACAGAGGATTTAGTATTAACCGACCAGACAAACTTAAACACAAGCTCTCTAAGACAGAAAAAGAACTTGGGGGTATACCTAACTCAAGTGAGGCGGTAAAGCAAGCTCACGCAGCTGCTATTGAGTCTCATATTGAATCTCATGTTGGTTTAATAGGTCCTGACGAAATGGGTTATATGCCTTTTAGTAGAACCTTAGAGGATTGGGCAAAGTTTGATATAAGCAACAGAACTAAGTTTGATGCGTCTATTAGCTCAGGTTTAGCTATAATGGCTTGCCAAAGACACTTATATCAGCCTGTAAAAAAACAATCAAATATTATTGTTAACTTTGCTAGATACAACAATAAAGGAAGTCGTAGTGAAATAATTAGATAAATGAAAGATGTAAAAATAAATGTTTCTTCTGTTGGGTTTCCAAGTCAGTTTGTTTCTGATAGAGAAAAAGCATCAGATGAATTTGGCTTGCAAATAGGTCAAGCTATTCAATACGAATGGTTTAAGAAAGATGGAAATCAATGTAGATACTACAATCAATGGAAAGACTTTTACAGACTACGCCTTTATGCTAGAGGTGAGCAATCAGTTGCTAAATATAAAAACGAACTTGCGGTTGATGGAGATTTAAGTTACTTAAACTTAGATTGGACACCTGTTCCAATTATACCAAAGTTTGTAGATGTTGTTGTTAATGGTATGAACGACAGGTTGTTTGATGTTAAGGTATATGCAGAAGATGCAATGTCTCAATCTAAAAGAAGTAAGTATCAAGATATAATACAAGGTCAAGCAGCGGCAAAAGACATATTGCAAATTGTTCAAAAAGAAACGGGAGCTGATCCCTTTATAATGAATCCCGATGACCTTCCTCAAACTGATGAGGAGTTGAATCTTTATATGCAGCTTAAATATAAGCCAGCTATAGAAATTGCTGAAGAAGAAGCTATAAATACAATTTTTGCAGAGAACCATTATAATGATGTTAGAAAAAGAGTTGATTATGATTTAACTGTTTTAGGTATTGGATGTACAAAGCATGAGTTTTTGCCAGGTTCTGGAGTTGAATTAAAATACGTAGACCCTGCAAACATTGTTTACAGTTATACAGAAGACCCACACTTTAAAGACTGTTTTTATTGGGGAGAAATTAAAACATTACCAATTAATGAGTTAATAAAAATTGACCAATCTTTAACTTCAAGCGACTTAGAAGAAATATCAAAGTATTCTCAGAGTTGGTACGATTACTATAACGTTGATCAATTTTATGAGAATGATATATTTTATAGAGACACTGTTACTTTAATGTATTTTAATTATAAGACTACTAAAAAAGTAGTTTATAAAAAGAAAATATTAGAAAATGGAGGCACAAAGGTTATAGAAAAAGATGACCAATTTAATCCGCCTTTAGAAATGATGGAGGAGGGAAGATTTGAGAAAATTGAAAAAACTATAGATGTTTGGTATGATGGTGTTATGGTTATGGGAACTAACATATTACTTAAATGGGAGCTTGCTGAAAATATGGTTAGACCTAAATCAGCTCAACAACACGCATTGCCAAACTATGTTGCGGTAGCTCCAAGAATGTACAAGGGAGTTATAGAGTCTTTAACTAGGAGAATGATTCCTTTCGCAGACTTAATACAAATTACACACTTAAAACTACAACAAGTTATTTCAAGAGTTGTCCCTGATGGTGTGTATATTGATGCTGATGGATTAAACGAAGTAGACCTTGGAACAGGTAATGCTTATAATCCTGAAGACGCTTTGCGATTATATTTCCAAACAGGTTCTGTTATTGGTAGAAGTTATACACAGGATGGAGATTATAATCAAGGAAAGATTCCAATAAAAGAACTACAGTCTAGCTCTGGCGCAAGTAAAACACAAATGCTTATTGCTAATTATAACCATTATCTAGGAATGATTAGGCAGGTAACAGGATTAAATGAAGCAAGAGATGCATCATCTCCTGACCCTAATTCTTTAGTAGGGTTACAAAAACTAGCAGCATTAAATTCAAACGTAGCTACTAGACATATACTAGATGGCTCACTTTATATTTACAGAACATTAGCAGAAGCCATAACATACAGGGTAGCGGATATACTTCAATATGCAGATTTTAAAGATGACTTTATAAATTCAATTGGTAAGTATAATATTAGTATTCTTGAAGATATCAAAGATTTGTATATCTATGACTTTGGTATATTTATTGAAATTGCTCCAGATGAAGAACAGAAAGCTCAGTTAGAATCTAATATACAAATGGCTTTATCTAAGGGAGATATTAATTTAGAAGATGCTATTGACATACGAGAAATAAAAAACATTAAACTTGCTAACCAATTACTTAAAGTAAAACGTAAAGCATTACAAGAGCAGCAGCAACAACAAGCTATGCAACAACAAGCTATGCAGGCTCAACAAGCTTTACAATCTCAACAGATGAAGCAGCAAATGGAAATGCAAAAACAACAACTTGAGGTAGAAGGCAAGATGAAGTTAAAGCAGGCTGAGATAGCTTTTGAAATTGAGAAGCAAAATAACGAGGCTGTTCTTAAAAGCAAATTAATGGAAGAAGAATTTAATTACAATTTGCAATTAAGAGGCATGGAGTCTCAGTCATTATCTCAGAGAGAGTCTCAAAGAGAAGATTCTAAAGCTAAAAGAATTAGCCAAGCGAATACAGAACAATCAAAATTAATACAACAAAGAAAAAATAATTTACCACCAATAAACTTTGAATCTAATGAGGACAGTTTAGATGGGTTTGATTTAGCTGAATTCAATCCAAGATAGGTAAAAAAACGGTATTGAAATTTTACTATCTTTGTAATAATTAAATTTAATCATATGGAAATCAAAGTAAAAGAAGTAACATTAGGTGAAGAAAAGTCAGTTCAACAAGTAGAACAAGAGCTTTTAGATAAGCACGAAGAAGCACTTAGTGACGACCAGCCAAAAGCTAAAAAGCCAAAAGCTGAAGAACCAAAAGCTGAAGAACCAAAAGCTGAAGAATCAAAAGCTATTGAGTTAAATGATGAAAACGTTCTGTCATATATTGGTAAAAGATATAATAAAGAAATTAGTTCATTTCATGAATTGATGAGTGAGCGAGAAGCGCAGGAAGAGTTACCTGCTGATGTCGCTGCTTACTTTAAATATAAAAAAGATACAGGTAGAGGAATTGAAGATTTTGTACAATTACAAAAAGACTACAATGAATCTAATCCTGATTCTTTACTTAGGGATTATTTACGTGCCACTGAAGATGGTCTTGATGAGGAGGATATTGAAACCTTAATGGATGATTATTCTTTTGATGAAGATTTAGATGAAGAGGCAGATGTAAAAAAAATTAAGCTAAAGAAGAAAAAAGCTATTGCTAAGGCAAAAGATTATTTCAAAGGAATGCAAGAGAAATACAAGCAACCACTTGAGTCAAGAGGATTGCAAGATTCAAATGTATCCAAAGAAGAAATGGAAGGCTATAAGCAATACATCGCAGAAGCGAAGTCTTATGAAGAAAAGACTGCTAGACAGAAAGAGTTGTATGACTCTAAGACGTTAGAGGTATTTACACCTGAGTTCAAAGGTTTTGAATTTAATGTAGGTGAAGAAACAATAACGTTTTCTCCAGGCAGTTTGGAAGATTTAAAAAAGAGCGCATTAAATCCTGGTAGTTGGGCATCCAAGTATTTAGATGATGATGGTCTTTTAGAAGACTCTAAAGGTTTTCATAGGAGTGTAGCAATTGCAAAGAATCCTGAAAAGTTTGCTAAGTTCTTTTATGAGCAAGGTAAGGCTAATGCCACAGAAGATGTGATGCGTAAGACAAAAAATATTAATATGTCAGAGCGAAGAACACCTGAAGTGACTAGTAAGGGAGGAACACAATTTAAGGCTATAAGCAGCAACAGCAGCAAAGGTCTTAAAATAAGAAGTATTAAAAATAAAAATTAATTTAAAAAATAAAAATTATGGCAGGTTCAATCCAAGCAACGCCAGGTTTTGATTTGCAACCAAGTTCGCATCAAACACCTTTGGCATCAAATTACATTACTGACTTCAACTTTTTGAATCAGTACTTACCAGACACTTACGAAAAAGAATTCGAGCGTTATGGTAACAGAACAATTTCTTCATTCATTAGAATGGTAGGAGCAGAAATGCCTTCTAACTCAGACCTTATCAAATGGGCAGAGCAAGGAAGATTACACACTAAATATGTTGACTGTGGTACTGCAGCGGTAGTAGCAGGTGGAGAGGTAACATTTCAAGTAAATGACGCTCTTAACCCAGCAGGATCAACTGTACAACCAGGATCTGGTGCAACAGTTCAAATTGCAATTAGAGTTGGTCAAACACTTGTTGTTGTAAACAACGATGGATCAGGAGAGTTTAAAGCTATTGTTACAGCAGTAGACCTTGCAAATAGTCAATTTACTGTTGCGTTTTATGATGCTGCAGGATATACAGGTGGAACAGGACTAGGAAATGCTGATGCAAGTATTTTCATTTATGGTTCTGAATTTAAGAAAGGAACAAACGGAATGCAAGGTTCACTAGAATCTGATGATTTCATTTTTGAAAACACTCCAATTATCATCAAAGATAAGTATGCAGTATCAGGTTCTGATATGGCTCAAATCGGATGGATTGAGGTTACTACTGAAAACGGAGCTTCAGGTTACTTATGGTACTTGAAGTCTGAGCATGAAACTCGTTTACGTTACGATGATTACCTAGAGACTGCAATGATTGAAGCAGTACCTGCAGAAGCTGGTTCTGGTGTGAAAGCACAAACTACTTCTGACCAAGTAGGTGATAAAGGTTCTGAAGGTGTATTCTACGTAGTGCAACAAAGAGGAAACGTTTGGGCAGGAGGAAATCCTAATGCTTTAACTGACTTTGATGCAATGATTTCACGATTAGACAAGCAAGGTGCCATCGAAGAAAATGTAATTTTCTTAAACAGAGACTTTGGATTTGACATCGATGATATGTTAGCAGCTCAAAACTCTTATGGAGCAGGTGGAACATCTTATGGTCTTTTTGACAATGACAAAGACATGGCATTGAATTTAGGATTTACAGGATTCCGTAGAGGATATGACTTTTACAAGACTGACTGGAAATACTTAAACGACCCAACTATGAGAGGTGGGGTTGATGGTACAGGAAGCATTAACGGATTGTTAGTACCTGCAGGCTCTACAACTGTTTATGACCAAGTTCTTGGTAAAAATGCAAAGAGACCGTTCTTACACGTAAGATATAGAGCTTCTGAAACTGAAGACAGACGTTACAAAACTTGGATTACTGGTTCTGCTGGTGGAGCAAGAACATCTGACTTAGATGCAATGGAAGTAAACTTCTTGAGTGAAAGAGCAATTTGTACTTTAGGTGCAAACAACTTCTTTATCTTTCAAGACTAAGAATACTAACCAAAGAAAAGGGGGTCTCTTCAAAGAGACTCCTTTTTATTAATTAAATTAAATTATATCAAATGAAAACTACAATACAAAGAGTAGACAAGGTCTACAAACTAACAAGGAACGCAGCACCTTTATCCTTCATGCTTGCAACAAGACACACAAGAAGATTTCCATTACTTTGGGTAGACCCAGAGACAGGTGTAAACAGAGAACTACGTTACGCTAGAAACCAATCTACACCCTTTGTAGATGAGCAGGATGGGAATGCAATTATAGAGCCTGTTGTTTTTGAGGATGGTTTTTTAAGGGTTTCTAAAAACAATCAAGTATTACAAAAATTTTTAGATGTACACCCACATAATGGTGTTAAATTTAAAGAGTTGGATAAATCTAAAGATGCTCAAGAAATTGTTGAAAACATAAATGTAGAGCTTGACGCAATGTTAGAAGCTCGTTCTTTATCTATACAACAACTAGAGACTCTAACAAGAGTATTGTTTTCAAAAGACCCTTCTAGAATTAGTACAGACGAAATGAAAAGAGACATCTTAGTTTACGCTAAGAGAGAACCAAGAGAGTTTATGTCTTTAGTAAATGACCCTGTATTAAAACTACAAGCAACTGTACATAAATTGTTTGAGGAAGGTTTTATAAAATATAGAAATAAAAACAAAGAGGTTTGGTTTAATACTAAAACTAATAAAACAAGAATGTGTACAATCCCTTACGGAGAAGACCCAATCTATATAGTGTCCTCTTATTTCCAAACTGACGATGGAGTCGAGTCATTAAAAATACTAGAACAACTACTTGATTAGTAGTCATAAATTCAAAGAGGGGTCTATTTTTAGACCTCTTTTTTTTTTAACTATCTTTGTGTAAATAATAGTTAGGATGATAAACGATATTAGAAATACAGTTTTAGCCGTATTAAATAAAAACAACTATGGCTACATCTCTCCACAAGATTTTAATCTATATGCACAACAAGCTCAAATGGATTTGTTTGAGGATTATTTTTATGCATACAATTATCAGGTAAATAAAGAGAATCAGAGAACATCAGGTACAGGATACGCAGATATAAAAAAAGGATATTCAGAGGTTATTGATTTTTTTTCAGTAACAAGTTCATTAACTGCAAACGGAGCAATAACAGATGGATTTTTTCTTCCTTCTGTAGCAACTACAGGTTTTGATTATTACTTAATAAATAAAATATTTATTGGAAACGTTGAAGCGGAAAGAATTGAGCAAAGTAAAATATTATTACTCAACTCTTCTCTATTAACTTCTCCATCCGATTTGTTTCCAGCCTACACAACTCAAGGTCTTACAGCTACGATATATCCATCTCCTAAAAGCACTCCTCAGTGTCAATACATACGTTATCCAAAACCTCCAAAATGGACTTATGTAGATTTAGGATCGGGAAGTGAGCCTGTGTTTGACCAAACTCAACCTGACTATCAGGACTTTGAATTGTTTCCAGACGATGCAACGGATTTAACAATGAAAATATTAAAATACGCAGGAGTGTCAATTAGAGAGGCATCAGTTGTTCAATATGCAGGAGCTGAACAAGCTACTGAAAATAATAGTGAAAAATAATTATGGCATACATTAGTCAATACGAATATTATCAAAATGAAGGAAACTCTCCTGAAGATATTAACTGGGGTTCTTATCAATATATATCACTAAAAGATATAGTTGTAAACTATCAACTAATGTATTCAGGAAATCATTCTTTAGTAAATAATGAGGAGAGATATAAGATATTGTTTCATGCTAAAAGGGCAATACAAGAATTAAACTATGATGCTTTTAAGGAAATAAAAGTTTTACAACTAGACGTTTCAGAGTCACTTAGGTTTATATTACCTTCTGATTATGTGAATTGGGTTAGAATATCTTACTACGAAGATGGTGTTATTAGACCTATGGTAGAAAACATTCAAGTAAATTCAGCTAGCGCATATCTTCAAGATAATAACTATAAAATACTATTTGATGAATATGGTAATATTTTAAAACCCGAACAATCTCCATTAGATCTTGCTCGTATTCAGGGTCAAAAACCAAGTATTTATTTAAATAGTTTAAGTCCGTATAATGGATTATTAGGATATGAATACGAGGGATGTTGGTACTTTGATTTTGCTATTGGTGCAAGATTTGGTTTGAATACCGAGACCGCTAATTCAAATCCTACGTTTAGGGTTGATAAAAAAGCAGGTGTAATAAATTTTAATTCAGCCATGGCAGGCAATAGTTGTATACTAGAATACGTGTCTGATGGAATGGAAAACGGAGACGATACACAAGTTACTGTAAATAAGTTGTTTGAAGATTATGTTTATGCCTATATTAGTTATCAAATATTAAATGGTAAATTAGGTGTTCAAGAGTATGTTGTTAATCGAGCTAGAAAAGCTAAATCATCACTTCTACGGAACGCAAAAATAAGATTAAGCAATATACATCCAGGAAGATTATTAATGAACCTGAGAGGAAAAGACAAGTGGATAAAATAATATGGCTACAGTTCAAAGAAATTTTATAGCAGGTAAAATGAATAAGTCTCTTGATGAACGATTAGTTCCTCAAGGTCAATATATTGATGCAGTAAATGTTAGGTTAGGTTCTTCTGAGTCAACTGAAATAGGTGCGGTAGAAAATTCAAAAGGTAATACTCAAATAACTTCACTGTCTTACTTAGGGCAATCATTAAGCAATCAAGCAAAATGTATTGGAGCTTATGAAGATGGAGCAAATGAAACTTTGTATTGGTTTATTACAGACCCTGCCTTTGGATCGACTAGTCCAACAGGAATATTAGATTTAGTAGTTTCTTTTAATACAATTACAAATAACTTAATCTACCACGTAATTAGTGTTTCTAAAGGAGGTTTAAATCCAACAGAAACAGTATTAAACTTTAATAACACATACCTTATTACTGGTATTAATTTAGTAGATGGATTGTTGTTTTGGACAGATAACTACAATGCACCTAGATTTATAAATACAACTAGAGCTTATAGTGAGCCAAGTGGCACACCTCTTGTTGATGGAAGTGGAGACGCTTCCTTTTTAGAGGAATCTTTATTAGTTATCAAAAAACCTCCACATACTGCTCCTACTATTGAAATGACCAAAACAAGCGGAGGCGATGAAAATTTTTTAGAAGAAAGATTTATTTCGTTTGCGTATAGGTATGAATACCAGGATGATGAATACTCAGCAACTTCACAGTTTTCAGAAGCAGCATTCTTTAGTAACCCTTTTGATTTTAGCGGAGAGTCTTACTTAAATGAAGGAGCTACAAATAAGTTTAACACTGCTATAGTAACGTATAACTCAGGAGGTCCTTTAGTGACCGCAATAGATTTATTATTTAAAGATAGTGAAGGAACTGTTATCAAGGTAATAGAGAAATTAAAAAAATCAGATTTAGGTCTTGCTGACAATACTAATTATACTTTTACTTTTAGAAATAATAAAATATTTACAATACTACCAGAGTCAGAATTATTAAGGTTATATGATAACGTTCCGTTATTGGCTCAATCCCAAACATTAATGGGTAATAGGCTAATGTATGGTAACTACATTGAAAACTACAACCTAGTAGATAAAAATAATGTTCCTGTTAAGTTTGAGTTTAGTACTGAACTTATATCTGAACTTATAGGATTTGAGCCTGTTGAAGACACAACAGATAGTGTAAACTTTAACTTTGGTTCATCTATTAATGTAGCTGATGCTCAGTTAGTTATAGACTTAGAAGGCTTTGAATTAACTTCAGGTTCTCTTATTACTATTGATGCGTCATTTACACATAGCTCTTTTGCAGGAGGCTCTCCAACAGAAGAAACAGGTACTACAGATATAATATGGAGTTATACTCTTCCTCAAGATTACGCTAGTGTTTATGAGTTAGCTACTAGTATTGACTTTCAAGAAAAGGTGGGTATTGCTTCTACAATAAAACCAGTGTACAACTCTAACCCTTCAGGTCAAGATTCTTGTGATGGAAATACTCTTACAGATGTAATAAACTGTGCAGTACCTAACACACTAGACTCAGGTCAACCAACAAGTTGGATTAAATTTGAAAGTGGTATATCTGCTGCAAATCAACCTGTTGGAATTGTAACGTCTCCAGGATTAAACACAATAGGATTTGAAATAATAGCTATGCGTAGGGTAGACGATGTTACTACTCCAACTCAAAGCGTTTATGAATACTTTGAATGGAATTTTGCTGAAGTATCATTTCAAATAATAAGCGATACTAAAAGCTTACATAGTAATAGAGATTATGAAATAGGTATTGTGTATATGGATGATTTTAACAGAGCTTCTACTGCTTTAGTTAGTCCTAATAATTCTGAACACATACCATGTGAATTTTCAGATAGAAAAAATTATATTCAGGTTACAATACCTACTATACAAAACCCTCCGTATTGGGCAACAAAGTATAAGTTTGTAATAAAGCCTAGTACTGAAGCATATGAAACAATATACACAAATATATTTTTTACAGACTCAACAACAGGTGATACATACTTTTTATTAGAAGGTGAAAACCAAAGGAAAGTAGAAGTAGGAGACAGATACATTGTAAAGCTTGACAGTCAAGGTCCTTTACTAAGATGTGCGTATGCAACAGTGTTAGAGAAAGAGGCTAAAGAGTCAGACTTTTTAGACCCTCTACCGCAAGATTCTTTAAACAATGACATTTCTATTCCTGCAGGAACGTACATGAAAATGAAGGCACAAGACTTTTCTGTTCAAGTAGGAGATGACCCTTTTATATTGCCAGGAAAAAGTTGTTATGTTTCTAAAAATAAAGGAAAGGCGGTTGTTGGTGCTTACAGAGGATTAAGCGGTAACCCTGACGATGCAGGTATATTTTCACCGCCTACTATTCCTTCAGGAACTAGAATTAAGATTGACTTTGACTCTACAAGAAGAGGTTCTGGTAGTGGAGACTTATCTTGTGAAAGAAGAAAGTATAGGCTAGAAACTACATTAACATCATCTCAGGATTATGGCAATATTATTGAATGGTGGGAAGGAGATAATGTTCAAAGTATTTTAAACACAGGACAACAAGAGGTTGGAGGCAACGGAGATGACGTAGAAAACGAATATCTAAGTCCAACTAATAGTGAGTCAAACAATTATGGTATTGGAGATGGTAGTGAAACCATCAACTACTATAGATGGTATGAAAACTCTAGTACAGGTGAGATACGTTTTATTGCTTCAGGAACTCAAGCTTGTGGTTCTAAACCTAAAAGAAGAGCTAACCTATGTATAACGTTTGAGGTGTTTAGAGCTGAGAGTACAATCGTATTTGAAACAGAACCTAAAGATTCGCAACCTGATGTTTGGTATGAAGGTTCAGAAACATTTGATATAGTAAAGGATGGATGTTTGTTTGACTTGAGTGTAAGTGCTGCAGAGACAAATCCAATAGCTTTTGAGTACACCTTTCAAGGATTTCAAAAACAAATAGTTGTAAACCCGGACGAGAGTATACAGAATATAAATGGAGACTGTAGTTCGATGGTAGTTTCATCATCAACACCTCCTAGTAATCCTTCAAACGTTACAATAAATAGTACCACTGTAGAAAATTGTCACTTAGGAAATATTCAATCACAGACATTAACACAGCCTGCAATTATAAAAACAGCATTCTTTAATTGTTTCTCTTTTGGTAACGGAGTAGAGAGTTATAAAATTAGAGATTCTATCATTGGAAGACCATTGTTGTTAGGGAATAGAGTCACAACAACATCTGCTGAAGATTATAGACAAGCTGATAGGTTTGCTGATATTACTTATAGTGGAATATACAACGATGAAAGTAATGTAAACAAACTAAATGAGTTTAACTTAGGATTATTAAACTTTAAAAAAACTGAGGAGTCATTTGGTCCTATACAAAAATTATTTGCTAGAAGTACTGACATACTTACGCTTCAAGAAGATAAAATATCTTACGTCTTAGCAGGTAAAAATTTACTATCTGACTCTGCGGTAGGAGGAGCTATTACATCTGTTCCTCAAGTACTAGGAACTCAGATAGCAAGACTTGAAGAGTTTGGTATAAGTTCTAATCCTGAAAGCTTTGCAGTGTATGGATATGATAAATACTTTTCTGATCAGAAACGTGGAGTTCTTTTACAGTTAAAAGGTAGTGGTTATCAAAATGAACAACTAACAGTTATATCTGAAGCAGGAATGCGTTCTTGGTTTAGAGATAAATTTATTGCCTCTCCAAATACTCAAAAACTAGGAGGGTATGACCCTTACATGGATGAATATGTTTTCTCACTTAATGATAACAAATTACCAACAGTTGTTGATTGCATAGAGTGTGGTAATAATAGTTTCTTTAACTATGCTCTAGTGGATAGAGAGTTTTGTTTTAATCTTGGTCAACTAGTTGGTGATGTAACAATAAAACTAAACACAAACTTTATTGAAACAGGTTTATTCCAGGTATCAACAAATTATAGAGGGGTTGTTACAACAACCACATTAACTCAAGGTCCTAAAAACATAGTGTTTAATAAAGATACAGTTTCAGAAGAAGATGTAATAATAACATTTACAGGTAGTGTAGTGGCAGACGTTAATATGAGTGTTTCATGTCCTGAAGCTAAAACTATAGAAATAATACAAGTGTGTGTGTCTGACAACGTGGATGCAGGTCAGTTTATACATAACCAATATAGATGGATTGACGGAACATTTACATCACCATTGCACCAAGAACAAGTTCAATTAGATACATCAAATGTGTATCCGATAGTATCTCAATACAATACCATATCAGGTTTACAAGGAGCAGGTGTTATTCCTGCTGATGGAGCTGATGTATCTATAATATCTAATAAGATATCACCAACAGATACATTTGTTTTTGCTAATCCTCCAATGAACTTTAAGTATTTAAGAAGCAGCGTGTTGTATGCAAATACTCCTGCTGCAATTCAAAACTTATTAGACAACCCACTAACAACAACATTATCGGTAGATGCTAGTGGTGCGCCATCTACATATGTAGGAGAGTTTACAATGCCTACAGGAAGTTCAGGAGATTACTTATATTTGATATATGATTACAGAGAGCCTGTGTTATTAGAATTGTGTTACTCTACAACTAGTCCATTGGATGCTTGTTGTAATTGCACAACACCGCCTCCAGTACAATAAAAAATAAAATATGGCAACACTAGGAAATTATTATTTAAACGGACCAAGCTTATCAACGGCAACAGGCATATTTACAGATGTAGATTTAACAACTTGTGCGCCTGACGGATGGTATTCTGATGGTGTAATTTCTAGGCAGTTGGCAGGTTGTAAGTTGTTAGCTCAACAAAACTGTCCAGACTGTAGTGGTGAAAATAAAATAAAGCTTCAGTACAACGCTATTTCAGCAACTGATTTGTATTGTGCATCAAGCACAAATGTCGATGCCTATATGGCGACAGGAGACATATTTAGTTCTACTACTCAAATATACCAAGACGCAGCTTTAACAACTCCTATGGCAGATGGTTTTTATAGAGAGCCTCTTTCTAGTTTTTACAGAGAACAATCACTTAGTGTTTTAGGTGTGTTAACTTCAGGACCTACTTGTCCTCCAGAAGACATTTACAGAAGTGGACCTTCATTAACTTGTAGTAATTTCTGTACAACAAACTATAATATTAGTGTTGCATTTAGTACAGTAAGTGGTAACGACTATTTTACATTAACATTAGGAGATGAGATTGTAGGAGGCTTAGTTGATGGATGGTATGCTTATGATGACTTTAGTAGTTCAACCGGTACAAGTCCAAGCTTTAAGATAATGGAGATACAAAGCAATATTGTCGCTGATCTTTTAGAGTGTGATGCGTCAAACAATTGTCAACCACAATAAAAAATAAAATATGCCAGACTATACATTAACATATGACGATGGAGTAAAAGGATTTCCATCTTTTTATACCTTCTATCCTGATTGGATGATTGGTATGAATAATTATTTTTACACATTCAAAGAGGGTAACCTTTACCGCCATAATACAAACGAGCGTAGAAATAATTATTATGGTCAGGACTTTTCGTCTGTACTAACATCTGTGTTTAACGATGAGGCTTTGATGAATAAGATTTTTAAAACATTAGCTTTAGAGTCTGATGATTCTTGGGAGGCTAGTGTTAATAGTGACCAACAAAGCGGAAACTTTATAGACAAGGATGACTTTAAATTGAAAGAGGGAGGTTACTTTGGATATCTTAGAGCTGAGAACTCAACACCTGCAGCCACTACTCAGTATGCTTTAAGGTCTGCTAATGGTATTGGTAATAATACATTTGCTGATATATCAAATCCTTCGCAGGTTAGAGTAAACTTTAGCACTACTGTAAGCATAGGTACAATTTTAAGTATAGGAGACTTGTTGTATATTAACGATGCTGGAACTGTTAAGTTAATAGGTAAGGTTACAGATAGATTTGAAGATATTTCAAATGGAGAAAACTATTTAATAGTTGATACCACAACAGGAAATTTACCTCCAACAACTGCAGTGTATTATTTCTTTATAAAGAACGCTACTGCTGAGTCTCATGGTATATTAGGTCACTATGCGGTGTTTACTTTAACAAACAATAATACTGACTCAGTTGAATTATTTGCAGTTGAATCAGAGGTTATGAAATCATTTCCTTAAAATTAGTATCTTTACAGTAATAATTAAAAAAAGAAAAATATGGCAGGACCACTACTACCTATAGCATCACTCGCATTATCGGCTTTAGGCACAGGAATGTCTTTTGGTCAAGCGTCAAAGCAGCGTAAGGCTGAACAAAAAGCTATTAGAGCAGCAGAAGAAGCTATGGAACAAGCTAGAAAAAGATTAGAAGTAAACTACTTAGATGCCTTAGCTATACAGAAAGAACCTTACGAATTAGAAAGAGAAGCTCTGCTTGTTGCAGGCGCACAAGGTATTGAAGCTGCTAGAGAGTCTGAACGAGGTGCGGCAGCAGGTGTTGGTAGAATACAACTAGCACAACAAAGAGGGCAGCAAGGTATACGTTCGGCAATGGGTAGGGAGATGACTGCGTTAGATAAAGCTGCAGCGGCAGAAGAATCTAGGCTTCGTGATGCTCAGGCTCAAATAGATTTAGGTGAGGCTGCAGGTGCGCAACTAGCAGCAGCAAATGCTAGTAAAGCAGCAGCAGCAGCACAGACACAAGGGTTTCAACAGTTAGCATCTTTGGGTGTTCAAGCTTTAGAAACTGCGCCATTGTTTTCTAAGAGTCCTGCAGCGAGAGCGCAAGCAAAAGCACAAAGACAAGCAGTGAGGGCTGATAAAGCTAACTATATGCAAGGTTCAGGTAAAGGTAAAGGCTTCTTAGGGATAGGAACAGGATATAATAAATTTGCTCCTAAAACTCCTGAGTTTGCAGGATTTAATGTTTCAGGAATAGGCGCAGATGGAATGCCTATAATAACAGGTGCTGAGTTTGCAGGAGGAAAACAATTTGCATTAACTAATCTTCAGAAAAACCAATTTGCAGCTATAGACCCTACTGTAATATCTCAAATAAATAAAGCAGGACTCAGTGAAAATGGTGAAATGATTGGTCAACGTTTTGACCCATCAGTTATTCAATCAATGACTACTGATCAATTAGAAGCATATATGAAAGGATTAACTCCTGGTCAAATGAATTTAATTAATCAAGCAATAGGAAGATACTAAAAAATAAAGCAAATGTCATATTATAAGTACGCAGAAAGAGACGCTAGTAATCAGGTAAATTGGTCTGAGATTACATCTAACATGGTCAAGTCTTTAAAAGATGCTGAGGCTATTAGAGAGTCTAAAAGACAAGCTATCAACGATGCTACTGCAGAACTTGGCACTACACTTTCAGAAGCTCCTCAAGGAGAGCATAAAGGACTTAATGAGTTTGCTATGACTTATGCTAACAACGCACAACAGATGCGTTTAATGCAGGATAAATTATTAAAGTCTGGTCAGTTAAGTTTAAAGGACTATAATATTGGTCGTGCAAATCTTACCGAAGGAACAACACAACTATTTAGTTTAGGAAAAAAATACCAAGCAGTATACGCTGACAGAATGAAGAAGTTTCAAGATGGTACTACGTCTCAACTAGATGCTGATATGTTGGCTAGGCTTGAAGGCTTTGCAAACTTTTCAAACCATGAGGCTTATATAAACCCTACCAATGGACAGGTAAGTATGGGTAAATTAGTTGACAAAACAATTGATGGAAAGACAGTTAAGACTATGGATAAAACTCCAGGAAGTTTTACTACTATTCAACAATTAAATTTTTCTTTAGGTCAAGAGATACAAAAGTATCAAATGGATGGTCTTGATGCTGAGGTTAAAAAGTTTGCTAAAACTTATTTAACAACAGATGGACCTTATCAAACACTTGACGATGTTAGGCAGATGCCTGAGTATGAACAAATGGTAAATGATATTGTTAACTCTCAACTTGTTATGCCAAATAGTGTGGGAAGTATTCTTAAAGATTATATTGGAGGATATGATACTGTCTTTAACAAGAAAGACCAAAATGAAAAATCCATCCTTATGGTTGAAGACCCTAGACAACCAGGTTCAGGTAGAATGATTATGGATGTTACTAGTGAGAATGGTAAGAAGCAGTTGGAAGTAGCTAAAGAGTATTTAAAAAGACAGGTTGAAAAGCAACTAGGTAGAAAGGAAACTAAAAAAGAACCTAGGCAAGAACCACAAGCAGATAAAACTGCTAGGGGAATAAGAAAACAAGAAGACGAAATTATCTCTAATGTTGGTAAATTATACTTTGGAGGTGAGGCTGATATGCAAACATTGACTGATTATTTTAGCACCTTAAACCCCGCTACAAGATCTGTTAAAAGAACTAAAGATGGTGTAACTGTACAATATGTAAGTCCAACTACAGGGAGGATTGAAACAAAAACAATTAGTTTTTATGCTGACAGAACTAATCCTGATTTTGACGAAAGTAAGCCTGTGTCTGATAGCAACCCTAAAACTATTAAAGTTCGTAAAACTCAAGAGCAGTTTATTGAATCTGCAAGTCCATTATTAACAGGTCAAAAAAATATAAGGACTATACTTGATAGAGGAAATTATAATAAAGATGCTGAATTTTCAGATTTAGACTTAGAGTATGTTTCAAAAACAGGTGTAGAGGATGTTATAGATGAAGTTCAAGACATGGAGGCGTTAGATAAAAAATTAAATTTAGCCGTAAAAGATTTAGATTTTTATGGCGAAGATGAAGGAGAAGAAGGATTAAGAGCTAAAATTAAAGAAGCGTTTCCTGAATTTGAATTAAGCATTACACCAATAGATAATGATAAGTTTATTATTGATGTTGCAGGTTATAATGGGTCTGTAACAATCGAGGGTGATTTTATGGGTATTAGTAATACTGAAGGAGAAAAAGAAAAACGCAAACTTAAAGCGTTTATGAAAGAATTATATAAGCAGAAATTTAAAAAAGATAAAGGTACAACTCAAACTGCAACTAAATCAGGGGGTGGAGAATTAGATTAAAAAATATGGAAGAATTACAGAAGTTATACGATGTATTGGTGCGAGAT
>Ga0098051_1000263_pt1 | contig 21738 bp, 30 predicted proteins | sample 14BtaG_FD_77069 | JGI IMG/M metagenome (GOLD analysis project Ga0098051, IMG submission 77069) | Marine viral communities from the Subarctic Pacific Ocean - 14B_ETSP_OMZ_AT15311_CsCl metaG | ecosystem: Environmental > Aquatic > Marine > Oceanic | place: Pacific Ocean | collected 2015-01-18 | reverse complement strand
AAGGGAAACTGGGACGTTTGTCGTAACAGAGTCTACTGGGAACAAACAATGGCAAGTGACGGGCTACGACAACGGTTGGGTAAGATTGGTCGACGCGGACGGGCAGACTCTTAACCGTCGCGCCAAACAATTAAGTCCTGACCCCAAACGCACCACAGGTGGAACAGACAAAAAAATCAGAAGGCAACGCGACAAGAGTGGCGATGGTCCATTCAACAAGAACAATCGCCCCGAAGACGGAACACTCGTTTATGGCAAGGGTGTAATCGGCAGGATTCAAGCGTCCGAACGGGGATACGTTGCAATCATGCCCGAAGACGGCAGTGATGGGTTTAACATTAGGCTGTATGATGTCCACGCAGTTGGACCAGAGGATACTGCTGCGTCCATCAAAGATCGATTGTCAAGAGAAGCAGCAGAACGCGGGGACGAACGAGCCAGAGCCGAAGCTGAAGAATTGGGACTTGACCCCGACGAGAACATCCAATACGTCCGTGATGCTGAAAGTCCCCAACAAAACGTTAGCATGAACGACGAAGGCAAGATATTGGATGCCGACACAGATGCTAAATTTTTGGAAGAAGCATCAGACGCGGCTGAAAATTACTTCCTTGCTAGGGATGAAATGGACATTCCTTTTGGTACTGACCGTTGGGAGCGTCGCGTATCCATTGAGTATGACCGCATAAAGAAACGTGAGGGTTACAACCTGCGCCCCCAAGGTGAAAAGGGTAAAGCGGGCAAAGGGAAAAAGAGCACCAATCCTCAAGTTAGAAACCGTGAAGAAGCAGCGGAAGCTAAACGTCTGAAGCACCAGAGGGAAGAGAGCGAGCAACTCGCCGTCCAAGAAACGTTCGTTACTAGGTCGTCTAAATTTTTCCAAAAAGTACGGGAAAGCGGGGACGTTGTGAATGATTTCTTTGGTCACCCAATCACAACAGGAATCGCAACCCACCTAAAACGTTTGAAACAACGTGGACCATTGACCGCTCACACTTTCACACCCAAGCAAGAAGCCAAAATAAAAGCGGTCGAGTCGACCTTAGGGTTCAAGGTCAACCGCCAGTGGGAATTTGAAGAGATTATGGACTTAACGTCCATGCACCACGCTCAAATTCGCATCATGCAGAAGCTAGGTGTTAAAATCAATGATAACATAAGTTCAGCTTCTGGCGCTGCTGATCCTATTTTACTTGGTCGTATGGCGCTGGAACACATGAGGTTGAATGGGATTGAAGCCGTCTTAAAAACTACAACACGTGGTCCATTGGTTAAGCTGGCTGGCTTTGGAAAGATGCTAGCAAACGCCAATGGGACGGACGTTATGGCTGAAGCATTTAAGAACATCATACGCGACCAAGGTGGCGAGAAGAGAATGCGAAAGCTTGCCGACATCATGAGCGATGCGAAGTTTGCTCCTATTGGGGACAAAGCAGGTGTTGATCATTTTGGAAGCATAAAAGCTAGCCAACTATCATATGTTGCCCGCCAATTGCGGGGTACTTGGTGGGACACAGTAATTGCGTTTCGCTATAACTTCATGCTGTCATCAAGTTCTACTCATGTTGCTAACCTTATGGGTTCAAGCACCGTGGCGGCGATGGAAGGGTTCAGGTTCGGAGCAGCAGCTGGGATTAACTACGGGGAATACATGTTCCGTAAAAAGCTTACTGATGCATTCCCTAACATGAAGGGGCATCAGTGGAACAAGGTTCTGCCGATGGAAGAGAGCGAACGTATGTTGTTCCTCAGTCCTGACCAAAAATACCAAGCCGCCCAAGCTGCATGGCGGGACATTATGAATCTAGTCCCTAAAATGCTAAAGGGTGAAGCCATAGACGAGGCAGACATTAAGTTGAACGTAGGTGGTAAAGTCACCGGCGAATACAACCGCATGAACGCTATCAAGGGCGATGAATTCAGGACTCGTTACAACTCTGAAGACCCGCCAATGCTACCAATCCGTCTGATGGAAGCAATGGACACAGCTTTCAAGGCTTACCATTTCAGAATGTCTTTGCACAGACAGGCAAAAGTGAAGGCACAATCAAAGGCTACTAATGAAGCTGCGACTTTGAGCGGCAATTTGACGCCAGCACAACGCATCAATTATTGGTTGAAAGAGCCATCACCAGACATGGTTGTCAAAGCCAATAAGGAAGCAGCACGTAAGACATTCACGAACGACCCGACAGATTACGGCGGTTTGATTGAAATGTACGCCAAAACTGTGTCAACCTTGCAGCACTCCCACCCAATAGGGAACGCGCTAGCTCCATTTGTTAACACACCAGCTAACATTTTTGGTTACGCCATGGAATACACACCATTAGGCACGTTAAGCAACCTTAAGAAGGATGTGAATTCGCTCTTGGGATCGGAGAAACTGCAGAAGTGGGGCAAACGCGAAGGAACAGACCCTACAGAGTTTAATGCTGCCACACGGGCTGACTTCATAGCTAGGGTCGGCATGGCTACTGGGACAGGGTATCTTGTCTTTGAGCAATGGAAGCAAGGCAGAATTACTGGTGAAGGAACAGGCAACTGGGACATCGAGAAGGCACGATTATCCCAAGGCATTTACCCGAACTCGTACATAGCAGGTAGGCTACCGTCAGAAGGTGGACCAGTTAAAATGGTCGGAGATAAAAAGACCGACGAGCAGATGAAAATGGAGTCGGAATACGCCAAGTCTTACCAATTGGATAGATTTGAGCCTGTTGGCTTGGTATTCAACATCTGGGCAACCGCGTTTGATGCGTTTGAAATGGCAAGCGACGAAGAAACCAAAATTGCAATCCTAGGGGCGGCGTCGTTGGAAATTGCCGACATGATGCACGATAGAGCATGGCTGAACACGTTCTCTAGATTCCTGAACGTCATTTCCGACAGATCACCAACAGGGTTCTCAGATTTGGGTGCAGGACTTGTGATGAGTTATGTTGTACCTGGGCAAGTTCGTGATTGGCGCAAGGCGAAAGACCCAGTAGTAAGAAGTACAACCCCCAATTATGAACAGGGTGGCATTGGCGGCTTTGTTGATAAGTTAAGATTCTTGGGTATGAATGCTGTTCCTTACTTCTCAGAAAAACTGCCTGGGAAAGTTCTATGGAACGGCGAAATCGACACTCTCGGAGGACAAGGGGCGCAGGGTGCATTGTACCGCGCAATAGTTCCGCTCAGGATGCGTGATTTTAAAGCAGACATCGGCAGTTGGGCGTTGTATAATGCTAGGGTTGAAGTCAGCCAACCAGCGGACACATTGACTCTGGATTGGGCTAGCGGCACGAAGGACTTCATGTCAGGAGGCGCGTCATTGAATTTGCGAGCCATGGATGAATACGGCTTCGTCCACCAAAAATACCAATTATTGGTTGGTGAAGAACGCAAGAGAATGGTGGACGCTGTGATGAAGAAAGGCGGCGCGTATGAGTCCATCGGCAATTCAGCTGTAGCCACCGCTAAACAAAGGGGTCTAGACGAAGAAGCGCAGCAAAGAGAACAAAACCGCGCACTTGGACCAAATGGGCAAGCACACGTGTTGCTGTCAAAAATGATGGATCAAGGGCTAGCCAATGGGCGAGCCAAATTCTTAGCTTGGTTATCGAATGCACAAAAGGATGGCAAGTTTACAGTCCAAGATAACCGAACCATAATAATGAACGAGCAATTCACCACAGATGACCAAGTAGACTTAGTAAACGCCATCATAAGTGGCGACGAACAGAAGAAGAAGGCAATTCAGGAACGCAATGTTGAACTCGGAAATCAATTTTTGGTGACTCCACCAGCTGAGGGCAGGGATTCACCCAAAATTATGGAACAATTTGGCGGGAAGATACCCGTTTCGCTATAGGGAATTTATTATGAAATTATTAAGTATGGTATTATTGGTTGTTGGATTAACTGCTTGCGTGGGTTCAACATCAAACACTTGTATTGCTTGTAGGGGCGATACAGAAAACCACAAGCAAGTGGAAAGAAACTTGGGCTTGAATACACCCAAGCCCCCGCCCCTTACTTCTTGAATGCCTTTCCGTGGCGTATGTTGGGGGCGGTCAAACGCCCTCTTTTTTCGGGTAGTTTACTTCCCGCAGTTCATTATCTAGATACATTATGAGTCCCGCAGCAGCGTTTGCCAGATGAAGCTGTTGGGACTCTTCGTCTATTAGGTTGCCGGATATGTGCGATTGGATGTGACGGAGGACTGAATCCAGCCCTTCACCGTCTTCAAACCCTCTCTTCCAATCGTTTTTCCCGTACTTGTTAGCGCCCGTTTCCATGACCCTAACAATTGCGTCCACTGCGTCGGGTGCTGTGAATATGTAGTGCACAGGGGCTTTCCCCCCGTTGTCCCTTTTAGCCTTCATTTATGTGCTCCAAGAATTTAGTTATCTCAAATTGTTCGGGCATCCATACGCCCACGACGGGACGTCGCCAATCTGTTTTGGCGGTTGTCAGGTGTAACTTGTGCTTCACTGCGTCCACACCCTTTATGGTGCGGATTAAGTCTAGGTCTTCATCGTACCAAACCACCCAAACGTTGCGACCATGGAACACTGCGTCCCGTATCCAAATATACTGGGTGAGCCTCATTTTGGGGGCGGTTTTAAGTTCCAGCCAGCTTTCTTTCATGTCAAATGCAATACTCAAATCTGGTATTCCCGCGCTCGTCTCAGGGGATTCCACCCTGCTCACGTGCACAGTTGCATTGAGGCACTTGTCGACTATAAACTTGCTTAGGTTTCCTTCAGAGCGTATGTTTTCCATGGAACATCAATTCCTCTATTTTGCGTGACGCTATCATCACGTTTGGGTTTAATTCTGGGTCTGCGATTGTGCTTTCATAACGGTGCGCACAGTCCCTCTTGACGAGTTGGGCATGTTCCCCCAATCCGTTGAACGTGATCCACCAGAAGGCTTCCAAGAGATCCGCAATTCGCAGGATATCCCGTTCGTTGGTGCATAAGGTTCGTCCCGTAACCTTCTCGTAGAGATCGTTAATTTCGAAACCTTTTTCTCTTGCGCGATCTTTGACGTTAGTAGGAACGTCGCCCAACAATACTTCGTCAAGGTCATGAGCAAGTGCAGCTTTTGTGATATCGACATCGTTAATTCCCGCTTCTTTGGCTATGGCTCTTGCGACCATGCACACATTAAATGAATGTTCCGCCAAGGACTGTTCCTTGACGACTCTTACTATATGCCACCTTTTGACATCGGCGGCTCTGAGTATGTCATGTATCAACATGGCTCATGACCCCTGAATGCCCTGCCGCCCATTTGCGGCTTTTGTTTACGTCCATTTTAACCCATACTGCCTCGGCTGGGTCTATCTTTGCGAGGTGGCACAGGTCAAGCACAAGGATTAAAACATCACCAACTTCGCCTGCATCGAGTTCTCCTGTGGCGTTGTACGCTTGCGCCAGCTCCGGAATTTCTTCCATGACCAACTTCCACAGGGTCTTCTCGATTAAGCGGTTTTTGCCGATGGTGTCATCAGCCCACTTCACGATGTCTCTTTGTATTATCCTCAAATCATTGGAGTTTGGCAACGTTACTCTCCTGTATGTCTTTTGTGGTTGGTCCAAATCCCATCCACTGGATGATTTGGCTGCTCAGACCTGCTTGCTGACCCTGCAGGATTATGTCCTCGACCATAGACTTCAGTTCGTCTTCGTCTTCGCAGTAATTACAGAAGTTAAGGAAGATTTTATTTGGTTGGCACTCGTTCAGTGCGTCTTCCAACTGCATGTTCGAGAAGCTGAAGATGCGGCGGATTCTGCCTGTGACTGTGGTCGTTTCCGGCACTACACCAAACTGTGTCCATTCAAGCTCTTCTTGGTCTGGGTATCCATGACCTGAGTAACCGTCGTCAGTGTTGCCCACTCGTATAGGGAAGGTTCGCATCACGCCGATTATGTCACGCATACACCGGATTGGGACGCCGCAATAGTCCATGAACGCAGCAGGGGTGCACGACCTTGAGGTGGTATATGGGTAATGAACGGTGTTGATTCCTAAGCTGTACCCTTGACTGCCCTCAACCAATATGCCCTTGGCGTCGTTCATCATGCGACCCCAAGTGCCTTGGTCAACGATGTATGGCTCAAGTCTCTCGTCCATTCCTGCTATTGGCATTGATCCCGCTGAACGCATCATCTTGTCTATGGTTGCTGTGGCTGAACCCTGCATCGTCGACGAGATTCCTGACAGCGAATTCTCTTCAGCTTCTTTGTGTTCGGGAGACAGAAGCGTCGCGCATGGGTGTATCAACAATCGGTCGCGAATCTTGATGTTGTGGCTTTCTGCAAACCTGATCTCTTTGAACAACTGCTCGTAACTGAAGACTGAATGTGGACCAAGGCACACTTTCACATTGGGTGCGACGTGACCCGATGGTAAGACTTTATTGATGTGCACAATTCCGTCTTCGCCGTCAATAAATGTATGCCCCGCGTTGGGCATGTTAGCATTCACAACTATGTCATACTTGCCTGATAGGGCGAGCATCCCAGCCAATAATCCTTTTCCTGTAGACCCGAACTGTAAGTCTACCAATATATCTGCGTTATTCATCTTCTTTTGTAACTCCTCTTAGTGTATCAAAAATTTCTATGCATTGTTCAATTGGCGGCACGATGAAGACGTAAGGTCTGGTCTTCTTCTTGCTCCCTATTGGCGGTTTTTTCGCTCTTATTGGCTGAACGCCGTACTTCTCCATCCTCTTATAGAAGGCGGAATTGCCTTTCATGTACTTGGCGTTCCCCATCTTTATAGCCCACTCGGTGTATTGCTCGAACAATTCAGTTCTCCCGATGTGCCTGTGCCAATCTGTATCCTCGTCCGCGATTGAGTCCATGGTAGACCCAAAATCAACACAGCCTGTGGACTCACGCTCCAGACACAACTCCCACCACCTGTCTATGGGATTGCCACTGTCGGCGTATTGGACGCGCTGTTCTATCAGTGCCTCTGTTACGGGAGCTACTGCCAAATTGGAAGTTATATCTCGTCGCTGCAGGTCATAGAGCATTGCAGCAGTACCACCTTCCGCCATTGAAGAGTAAAGGTTATCAAAGTATTGCCTGTTGTTAGCGACTTCCCCTGACACCTTAAGTACAAGCCATCTACGGGACTCTGCTCCTGCGGGGATGAACCAATCTTCATTACTCGCAACCATAAGTCTTGCTCTATTTTCATAAGGAATCGCCTCAAATCCTTTCTTCTCAGACATCATATGTGTTTCTGTTACCATTGCTTTTAGCTTGCCCGCTATCTGACGGTTGCCGCCATACGTCACTTCATCCGCGAAGATCAGTAAGCTGTCCATCAGGTGCGAGTTGAAGTTGCCTGTTATGTGGCTGGAGTCCACGATGTGGGAGTAGTGCTTGCCGAGTGCCTCACCCAAGAAATAGGGTAGTGTCCCCTTGCCGCAACCCTCGATGCCCGACAGCACGATGGCTGAACCCGGCAATTTCATTGGGTGTTGGATCATGTGTGCCAGCCAATCAAGCACGAAGTGTGCCAGTTCATCGTTCCCGTCGCAGATTATGTTCTCTATATGACTCTTGTATAGCGACCAATCCCCGCCTTGGGACGGCGGTATCTTCCAGCCTTGCCACAGGTTAACCTTGTCGTTGTATAGGAACGGCTTATCTGGGTAGAATCCGACTCCTCTGTTCGCTGTGTTGCGATGCTCGGATGCAAGCCAAACCTCACATGATTTCATGGGCTTGGCGTTCCCCTTGGCATCAGCAACGAACACCACGTCATTGCCCCTCCAGATTCCGAAGTCTTGTTTGGATAGGAAGTCTACACTTCCGCTAACTTCGTCTCTTACGGCTATTCGTATCTTGCCGCCCATCATCACAACAGCGTGGTTTTCGTTGTACTTCCTTATGATCTCGCCAAATTGCCCTAGGTCGAACAAGTCGCTTGTGTCGTAGCCGTGTTCCCTTGCATAGTGGATTAGAGTCCCCATCCTTATGCTACCTGTGGGATCGAATTTGCCCCACCTTATGAAGCATTCATCAGACTTGTACCTCTCTCCCGTAGAAGACCAAGCGTCCCAGACCTCGAACCCGTCTTCATTTGGATGTTGGGTCTTGATCGCCATGCCGATGTTCAGCCATTCTTGGTATGAGAGGCTATTGGCATCTATGTGCGTCAGCATATTGGTTATATCTTCCAGACTGACAGTCTTATCCAAGGAATCTTCGCCTACTTCCTCACTGCCTCTGCCCGTCCCGACGTCGGGACTCCAAGTGCGCCCTAGTTTCTCTATAGTCCACTCTGGCGGCTCAATCAAATCTCCCCCCGACAGCCATTCATAAGCCCCATCGGACGTGACTGATGGGAAAGCTACAATGTGACTTGAATATTGTATGTCCTTACCCCCACGGGTGTCTATGCCCTTGGCGAGTTTGTCTGTGGAAGACGCAGCATCGTCTACCCACTGGAACAGGAAGTGAAGCCCCCCTGTTGGTGTTCTCTGTATTGGTGCTGCAAGCTCTCCGTGTGTGTCTACCAGTTCTTCCCAAGCTTTAAGCCCGTTAGCTTTTCCTTCGTGGTTGTCTACGTCTATTGCGAAAACTCCGGTCGCCCCGCCCCCACACGCTATCCCTATGTTCCAGCCTCGGAATCTGCCATTTATGCCCCACCATTGGGTGATTGTGTCCTTGTCACAACTAGACTGAAGGTATGTGACACCAGTGCTGCTTGGAGGTATTGCTTTTCCGTTCTTTCGGATGGGTATCACAGCTATCCCAGCGTTGGCATACGCCATCGCAGCTGCATACATCCTACCTTCCCTGTCGGGTATGCGCCCGATTTCGGACATTTTGTCCATACTTATTTTCATGTCATTCTCCTGATAATGCTTGCCACCAATTACTTCCTGCTCCATTCAAGTCCAGTAGCATTGGGACTCTTGTATCTATTGATTCTATCGCTTCCCTCGCGTCACTGTACACAGGTTTCCAATCTTCTGGGAGGGACATTGAATACGAATCATGGGTGTTGAGTAAAATTCTTCCCCCATGTGGTCTGATCGCTTTATCAATAGCCCCCCAATTGCGTTTGTTGAAGTCAGCGCTTGTGGATTGTATGAGCAGTCCTGATGATTTGTACAGCTTATAATTGTTGGGGAATCGCAGCTTGCGTCCGTATTCGGTTTTGATGTACCCATGTTGTTTCACTATCTCCTTACACTTGTTGCTCAAGGCGGTAACCCCTGGCAATTCCCTATGATATTTGGCGATTACAGCTTCTGCTTCCCTGCCAGCTTTTTGGTATCTGATTGTGTTCCCGTCTTCTTTGCTGGTGAATTCTTCCCACGTCCACGGCATCCCCATCTTAGCTGCGGTTGCTCCTTTTCCTTGGGTGAAGATCATGCTAAGATTCAACTGCTTGGCATTCGGTTGTCCGTTGTACGTCGCATTGCGCACAAGCCCTGTTAGGTCGCCAACGTACTGGTGGAAATCTAACTGGGGATTAGCCCTGTAGCGTTCTGCTATTCTTGGGTCAAAGGCGGCAACCAAATGAGCGAACACACGCACTTCGAACGACGCCATGTCAGAGTCTACCCACACTTGCCCCTCGTCGGGGAGAAAGCATGGCTTGACTATAGCTGCTACTTTTTTATTCCTGCTTGGGATCTGCTGCAGTGCGGGTTCGGTGTAGGACAATCGCCCTGTGCCAGTGCCGCCGTCTTCCCCCTTGGTTTGGTTGATTGTGGGGTAGACTCTGCCGTCGACCGAATGATCAATGACGTGCTTAGCGAGGAATGTGTCCTTGGTCTTGATTAGAGAGCGGATTTCCCCGATTAATTCTGCCCTTGGGTCGGGCATGTTCTTAAGTATGTCCCCGCCGAGACTGGGTTGACCTTTCGGTGTAGTCCCAATAAGATAGTCGCCAACGTACCAATCTTCGCCTATCCGTTTGGGCTTGAACATATCGCGGATTTGCGGTGCGCTGTTCACATTCAGAGGCTTGCCCGCTAGCTTATCCAATTCGTGTTGTTTCTTGGCTGTCTCTTCAGCCAATGGCGCACGAGCTTTATCTGCTGCGTCTATATCTACCCTGATGCCCTCTAATTCTGTGTTTATAAGCAGTGGCAATAGATCCCTCTCGAACGCGACGATAGCCTCTAGACCCTGACTAGCTATATCGACCCTCTGCCAGTCCCAGAGTGCGACCGCTAGCCACGCGTCGCGCCGGACATATGGCTCGACGATATCCCATGGCGCGGATGATATGCGCGGCATCTGTACGTTACGCGTCGGCAACCCACCAAAGATGCCAGCCAACGCCTCGTATAACTCTGAACCGGTCTTCTTCTCACCAAGATACTTGCTGCACAACGAGTCCAGTGAATAATCACCCCTTCGTTTTGTCCAAGGAAAGAATGTCGACTCGTGTTCGTTTATGAGTGTGGCTCGTACTGCAGTACAGTCAAATAATTCGAGCGGTATTGACACCCCTGCAGAGTGAAGCATTCTGTAATCAAACGAAGCATTGTGGCAGACGATTTGCTTGACATTACTGCTGCGCAAATGCGACTTGAACCTCTTAGTCCCCTCTGCCCTAAAATCATATGCAGCGGTACGACCGTCAAGGGAAGCAACCGATACGCAGAACGCTGAGTCAACTGGGTACTTGAGTCCCGTCGTCTCGGTGTCGAGTCCGATAACTTCAGCGTTCCACACATCGTAGTCATCTTCAGCCTTCATCAGAATGGGATGTCTTGGTCTAGGTCGATATCCCTGATTGGCGCTGGTTTGGCTTCCTCTTCCAAAGTGAACGCAAGGGAGAAGAACTTATTGCCCGCCTTGGAATCTTTTATCCAAGCAGCAATGCGGTACGTCTTGCCGTCGATTTCACAGTTGCCTGTGTGATCTGGCTGGTTTGGTTGCTTTTTGTAGTTATTGCGGAAGAGTGCTCCGCTCATATTGTTGTCAAATTCTGCCATGTTATACTCCTAAAAAAGAGGGAGTCCCGACATCGGGACTCCCAATGCCACTAGATGGAATCACCTACAGTCTGAGCTGTATTTGGTTCTTCACGCGCTACGTCTTTTTGACCCGCTAGAACGGATTCGTAGAGCGACTCTGCCTGCCTGTAAGCAGGTTCGTCAACGTAACCGATCGCTGCGACTTTCCAGTTGTAGTATTCACCTTTTGGTCCATCAACTTCGACGGAATTCAGGCGATACACACGACTGAAGCGATCTCCCCCCGCAATTTTCACGAGTGAGTTCAGGTTGCGAGAAGCTTTCAATTTGGCGCGAGCCATTGAAATTACGCACTCTTCCCAACCTTCACCGGTATTGACTAGAACGAACTGTTGGTCAGTCTTGCTGACTTCGCATTCAGTTAACCCTTCGTCAATGATGTGCTGGTTAGCGGCTTGTTCCGTGGCGAACGCACCGTTGAAGCCACCACCCGAATCGCGATCTTTCCAAATCACGAATTCTTGACGGAAGTATACTGGAATTATCTGAATCCCAGCGGATGCTGCATCTGCGAACAAGTGATTGCTCACTGTGATGAAGCCCATACCTTCCTCAGCTCCCTCGATGTACTCAGCAGCAGACTTCTTGCGCTGAGGACTGAGAGACTGAATAAGCTCAAGGCGAGGAATAACGAGGTCGTCAATGCTGACCCCTTCACTGCCGCGACCAGAGCCACCTTCCAAAAATGCTGGGCGTTCTGCGATTGCACCAGCTTGCTTCGTTGCTACTTCTTTTTTAGCCATTCTACTTTCTCCATGTTGGCATTAACGTTTATGCCCCTTCAGAGGTAAGGGCAAGACCTTTGAATCAGTGACCCATTGACGCGCAGAAGAGGGTCAGCCTTCTTGGGAGTGACCTGCAGGACTGTGGGGTGAACAGCAGGTACAACGCTACGCCCGTTCATAACGCGGGCTGCTCTTTGGCGGACGTGGGGAGCATCCCACGGGTGCACAGGACGCGCACCGCTTACATTATCCTTTAACAATGGAGGCTCGCGTAAATGGCGATATCTCCACGTATTCATCTGGTATCTCATGTCCGTCGCTAATGCACTCCTTAATGAATGACTTGAGCGACGAGCCATTGACTTGCTCCTTTATCAGATCACCTGCGTCGTTGCTGCGCAACCAATCGGCTAGACCTGCGGGATTAAGTGTTCTGGTGTACAAATCTCCTGCCAACTGGACGCGCCCGATTCCGGTGAAGTTGATTGTCGATATCCCCTCTTCGTCCATTTTGGATGGGATCGAATTCTTGCGAATGTAGTCCCACTCCTTGTAGATTTCAGCCTTAGCTTCCTTTAGCGCTTGGTCTTGCTCGCCAAGGTCTTTCATGCGTTCGGCTAGAGACTTCAGATTCATGTTCTGAAGATGAGGGTACGGTGAGTAATTGTCGTCCATTTTTAGCTCCTAGTTGCGGACAGCGCCCTGCCATCCATACGTTATTATAACACAGCGAGGACTCTCTGTCAAGTTATGTTTCGCCGTCTTCCACCATAGAACGTGTGCCAGAGCCGATCTTCTTCAATCTCTCGTAAGAATTCCGCCATTTCATACGTTCTGCCCCAACTGGTTAAAGCGCGGTGCGCGTCTTCCGGTGAAGCTGCTTTCTGTATCCGTTTGGGTGACCTGCTAATATTATTAGGGTTGTACATCGGACTTTTATCATAGTAACTCAATTTCCTGACGCTCCCATTTCTTCTAGTTCCACTACCAACTTACACGCCTCACACCCGTCGTCGATTAAATTGTCAGTAGCGCCGCTAGCGCCGTGGGTGTTGCAGGTAAGGTCTAACAATTGCGCTATTTTCCGAAGGTATTGCCTATCACCTGTCAGTAAAGCGCCTCTATCGGCTATTATGCCTAATCTATCCGTTCGCATTTTCTATCTCCTCGTCGATGTTTTCCCAGATTATGTCAGCCAAATCCTTTTTGCGGAGTATGGCACTCATGATTTGCTTGTCGTATTTTGATGTGGCGATCAAGTCAACGTACACGCATTTATCTTCCTGTCCTTTTCTGTGGATGCGTTTTTCAGATTGATACCTATCTTGGTAGCTGAACGAATTGGAGTAAAAGAACTCATAATTCGCCATGGTCAGGTTAAGCCCGTACCCCCCCACTCGTTGCGACGTAACGAAAAATCGGACTTCAGGATCGGTAGAGAACATCTTATAGTACTCCTCTCGTTGTCCTTCTGACTCTTGCCCCGTGTATCTAACCAATGATTCATTACCGAATTTTTTGGCAAGGAACTCACATATGGCAGTAACTTCGGGGAGGAATCGTGCGAATATAACAACCTTGGCTCGATTATCCAAAGTCCCGATTTCCTCTTGCAGTGCATCCAATTTAGGGTTCTTACCTTTAATCGGAGTCGTTTCGTAAATCGGCTTTTCGCCTGATCCTGCGTTCGTGATGTGTGGAAAGTTCCCGCCAATGATTTGTTGAATTCGGGTTCGCTGTTCCAAAATAGTCGGTGTGTCGAGCTGCTTGCTACCTTGCGTCGCTCGCATTTCCTCCAAGAGGGACTTAATTGCAGATGTCTGTTGACTAGTGATTTCCACTGGGATCGTCTTATAAACTTGTTCGGGTAGATCAAGACATTCACTTGACTTAATTTGGTACGTGTACGGTGCGATTCTTTCATAAAGGTCTTCCTCGAATTGATACCCAATGCACTGCTTGCCCTTAAACCCACCCATCACCATGTATCGGTTTTTAAAGACTGTGAAATTCTTGCATCCAAGGATGCCAGAGTGAAGGAACTCAAACTGACCGTAAAGGTCTTCCATCCCTTGGGTCACTGGTGTTCCTGTCATTAAAAGTCTGTAGTCGCACTCGCCCCCCAATGCTATTACGCGTTGGGTGCGGATGGACTTGTAGTTTTTGATGGTCGACGACTCGTCAATCGCCATCATAGTGCGGTGTGTGCGAGCCATTCTATAGACTGCAGCGTACGCCCCTACATCAGCGTGGACTCGGAGCTTGCCGCCCTTCGTGCGGCTACCGCCCTGCGACAGTGCCTCGACCCCTACTATCAGGACTCGGAGTTTGGGTGAGGATTCGCCTATCCAAGGGAGCGGGTCTTTGCCTGCAGTCAGCACATGCAAATCGTAGTCGACGCCACAGTGTAACTCCATTTCAGCTTTCCAGACGGGTTTAATTGCTGTAGGGCAAACCACAATCAGAGCATTGATTTGACCTGCCCGATGTCGGGCGACTGCTAAATTTATCGCTATGAACGTCTTGCCCACGCCCATTTCAGCGAAGAGTGCGAAGTTTTTCACGCCCCAAGCTGACTTCATGGCGTCCAACTGGTGCGCCATTGGCTGGTAGGTTTTGTACGGGTGGTCGCTCATAGAACCATCCCTTTTGTCGCTTCCACGATGCCCATGCAGATTAACATGAACGTTACGAACAAACTAACACCAATAACTACAACTCTGTTTTCTGTGGATTCGCGGTGCTCCAATGCCTTGATTCGTTCTTCTTTTGTGACTACGTCCTTCATTCTTTTCTCCCAAAAAGAGGGAGTCCCTACATTGGGACTCCCCGTTCACCAACTGCATTACGCAGCTTTTTCTTTCTTTGGTGCTTCAGCTTTAGCTGCTGCTTTAGCTTTAGCTGCTGCTTCTTTCGCACGTTGAGCTTTCTCTTTCTCAGCTTGGGCGAAACGAGTCGCTGCTGCTTTCATGAAAGGCTTGGCTGCTGTAAGGAACGCTTTCTCACCAGAACCTTCTTCGGTCTTTTCCATCTTAGCTACTGCTGCGCGGATTCTATTGCCGAGGTTCATGCGTTGCATGCCAACATTGAGCTTGGCATACTTGCCTTTGGTGTGACCGTCGACCAACGCTGCAGCGATGTCTTCTGCTTCAGCAACGGTCATGCCGTTCATGTTCATTGCCACAAAATCGCCTGTGTGGTGTGAACGCTTGCCGCTAGATGATTGACCTGTAACATACTTTTCAAGGTCTGGGCGAATGATAACGCCTTCTACTTCTTCGTTTGCTACTTCTTCTTTCTTACTCATAATCCGTCTCCGTGACGTTTCAAAAAAAGCTGAAGGGACATCCCCCAGCCATACTACATTATAACATGACGAGGTATCCCCGTCAAGTGATTGCACTTAGTTGGTTGCCATTTCCCCTATAGCATGACCCATTTTCCTGACACATACAATTGTTAAACGCGAATTCAACAGGGATTTCGTTCCGCTTCTGGTAATCTTGCATCCCCACTGATATCCAAAGAACCACTACCCAAAAGGAGAAAATTTTCATTGGTAGCTCTCCGCTATGTCAGTTTCAATTGCGACGATTGCTGCAGACAGGGTGTCTAGCATGGACGTGTTGCCAACTGCCGCTTCCCGCATTCCGCTATAGATGTAGCTCACCGCTTGGGGACTTGGCATGTGTTTTGGTTCGGGGTCTAGCCCAAATATTAAGTACGCCCACCCTGCTTTGTTTTGGAATCGGGCTTTGTATTGTGCTGCGTATTGCATCCGCCCCGCTGTTGGCTTGGAAAGCATCCGCCCGATATCGGGCATGTCTAAATGTGACGGTTCTTGTTTCTTGGATGATGTTACTCGGTGCGTGGGTTTCGAGTCCCTCACCATTTGACGTGCTTCTTTGGTGGTGGGCGGTTTCTCGCCCGATGATACTGAAAGTGCGACGGCTTCAACCAAGGAATCTGGCGCTGTTGTCAACTCCCGCAACACGCTATATGGAACGGCTTCAATCATCAGTTCCGAGGTGGCGAATTTCTGCGCGACTTTCATGCAATATGAGCGTTCCTGCCGCGAGTTGATTGGTGTCTTTTCCTCGCACCATTTGACGAAATCCTCGTCGCTCCCAATAATTGACTTCGCCTTGATCAGTTTCTTGCCGATTTGTATCTTGGCTTTCACGACGTGATTTACTGCGCCGATTGCTTTGTCGGTTATGTCTTTGGCGAGTTTGTTCAACTCGTTAGACGATTTGGTTGTTAGTTCTTTCATTTTAAGCTCCTAGTTAAAAATCCCATCTATAAACATCGCACCCATCCAAACAAGAGTGAATCCCATCGACAACACTAGGGTTACGATCATCGCCCCTCCTATTGCGTGATCCCAGAAATTATACCCTTGTCTCTTACCACACTTATCACAATGTTCCATTATTCGGTTTCCAATTGATCGTAGATGCACTCGTAAAAGCCTTCGCTGTCTGTGTCGTAATCGCTGTCGTCACAGTCCATGTAGAGGTATGTTACGTCTGGGTGTTCAGCAGGGTAATCATACGTTGCAGGGGTGTAACGCCCCTCGATTAGCACTGTTACATCGTGTTCTTCCGACCTCACACAATCATTCTCATAATCGTATTCATTGAGATCTACTTGTATCGTTACTGTCTCTTTTCGTGTGTACATGTTGTAGCTCCTAGTTAGAAAATCCAGCGAAACGCCCCCATCGGAGACGCTTCATTTGATCCTCTATACTTTGCTGATGTCAATGAGGTACTTCACCTTATCGAACGTTTCTCCGGACGACCACGCTCCTGATTTGTCCATCCCAACCCAAGCGTCGTGCCAAGTGACGTCGCCGTATTTCATTTCGACTGCGGATTGCGCCCCTTCCAATGTCTCGTATGTGGCTTCCCAGATGTTGAGATTGACGCTGTCATATTCTTTGACTTTGTACATAGTTCTAGCTCCTTGGTTTTGGCTGGCAACACCCATGCTGCCAGTCCGTATACTTATTATAACATGGCGGGTACTGCCCGTCAAGTCGTTTATTATCATTCCCAGTCGTCTCCCTCTTTTATGTCAATAATCCTTGCGATTCCCATTGATTGGGACTTCATCGATTCATTGCCGCTCAAGATGTTGTAAGTTCTATCTGCGTGTGCCATTTGCACGACGTGCCAATCTGCGGTGAGTCCGGCAACAAACGTTTTGTGCATCCACTCATAAAGGTCGGCGTCTGACGGGTTTGCTTGGTCTATGTCGACTATTTTAATCATTGTGTTGGCTTTGTCGTCCACTTCATCGTAAATTGTCCATTTTGCTATTAACATTTCATTCTCCTGTGTAGAGGGTTTGTGCGTACATGTTACAAAGGTATTCAGCCTCTGGCTCGGTCAGGTCAAACTCTCTTTGGAGTTCATTTCGTCCCCAGCCTTCATCCAATACTTTAAAAGCTTCGTGTTTAATCCATTCTAGTCTTTTCATGTTGCTCATGCCTTACTCCTGTGTCCAAACACTGAACAAATAAAACGTCTGATGCCCTACTGTCATTTTATAACCTTCCCTGCGCGGCTTTCCATCAAATGGTATCGGGGGAATGTATGCAAGACAACTGCTAATGCTCTCCATTGCTTCGCCTGTTTCATTGTGAATAATCCTCGCGGCTATTTGCGCCTCAGGTTCACCCCATGAATCTGCTGGAACGAGTGTTTTAAACGGTCTGCTAAGACCTCTTTCTTCTCTGTGAATCTGTAAAGTGAAATGTTTCATCTTGTTGCTCCTGTAAATGTCCAGCAAAACGCCCCCCATTGGAGACGCTTCACTTGAGATTTACTAGTAGTTCATTAATTCGGCAAATTGGTCGTATTGCCTGTCCGATATCCTTTCCCATTTGAGTGGCGTTACGTTCGTGAAAGCCACGTGTTCAGCGTGTGAACCATGCCTTCCATCGCAATCTTGCGCTTGGCTCACTGATTCCCGATACAAAAACTTCCCGCAATCCGAGAGGCGGAAAGTTGTGCGTATCGATTCCCACCCTTCATCCGTTGGTCCACCTGATTCCCACTCCCATTCCTCGCCATGCTTGAGTTCGACCTCGGAACTTCGACCGTTTATTCGGTATGTGAAAGTGAATGTTCCTTCTTTGTATATGTCTTTCATGTTACTCTCCTTCGTCTAAAAATAATTAAATAGCTGTGCTGCTGGAATTGTGCCAAGCATCAAAAGCAACAATAGCGCCTTCCCCAGAGTAGGGAATGCTATCTTGTAACATTGTATAACCGCCGCTATTAACAATATACGTCTGAAAAACCGAGCAGATTTTCTGCTTGTCTCTATATGTAACCACTTGACCAATAACATTGTCTTTTTTCTGAAAACGGATAACTGTTGGTGTTACCATGTTACTCTCCTCCAACTCTAACTTCGTGTTTGTTTATGATTACGAGACTTAACCCGCCGTCCTCTTCGTTTTTGTACCAGAAATAATCGTCCCAAGGCATCGTTAGATGATGAACCCGATGCGGGAAGCTTTCACTCATCCGGAAATCGTGCACTTCATCGTCACTCTTGCCTCGCAAGTCAACGAGGACACCCAATTTGCCTCCGTCTGATTTCGTGCGGAGTGTTCTATTGAATGTGTCTATTGCAAACTCAAACGAATCGGTAGTGTAATGATCCTGATATACGCTGTTTAACGTATTGTCCGAATTAAGCGCCCTTTCGGACACGCTGTAGAAGGTTTTGTACATAATTGTAGCTCCATTTGGGATCTTGCGCCCCATGCGCCTCGATCCATACCACAATTATAACACAGGGTGGGGTGGCTGTCAAGTGATTGCACATGATTTCGAGAAGGACGGAGAAGGACGAGGGAAGGATTGCAGATGATGACCGTCTAGCGGTTGTTGGGTTGTGAATGACCGATAGATGGTCGTCTGTCCCTCGTAATGTTGGGGTACGGTCTGGGAGAGAAGATTGGGGAAGGACAGCCAGACGCCCCGTGTCACACCGTGTGTCTCCGTCGTCCCTCTTGTCTAAAAAAAAAAAAATCGGGTAGGACGAGAACATATCCCCCCGTTGGCTGCGAGAACGCGACGATATCTCCCGTCTGGAGGACGAGGGACGAGGAAGGACGAGCGCAATGTCCGATAGCCTCTTTGGGTGTTGTCCACGGGCATCGTAACCTCACCATTTAGCTGTTTACGGGATGAACGCCGAGATTGAACAGGGGTTGACAGCTACCCCTCTCATGTGCTAGGGCGACGGGCAAATAGTGTTTATCTCCCAACAGGGCAAATAGGCAAATGTGATGGGTGGGAATCTCTTACCCTCCCAATAAACACCCCTTTAGACAAAAAAAAGGGGCGAGCCAAAGCCCGCCCCTCCATTTGCCGCGCTATTGAGCGGCTTTTACAACGTCAGCGGTCTTTAACTCGCCGCGTTTGATCGCGTTTCGGATCAGATTCCCAGCGTTCATCCGCTGTTGCCCCAGATTGAGGTGCGCGTATTTGGTAACGGCATCGCAATCGTGAAGCAACTGTTCCGCCAGCTCGCAGACCTGTTTTGGGGTCTTTGCCCTCAAAGCCTTTGCGACTGGATCGCCTTTGTCGAGCGACTTTTTGCCTGAAGCGGACTTAACCGTTTCATAGCCTGCGCGGTATTTGCGCAGTGTTGCACTCATCTTCTGACCAGCTGTCAGCTCGCTTTCACCGGAGTCGATTTTAGCCTCGACAGGGGCTTTCTTGGCTTTAGCCATGGTTTTAGCTCCAAAATCTCGGTGGAAGACCCCATGTCCCCCATCCGAACCTCTATTATAACATGCCCTCATTGGTGTGTCAAGTGATTTAGACCATTTGCCTTACACATTGTTCGTCCGACGGTTGTCAATATCTATTTAGCTTGACAGGGAAGTGGGCGAAAGTAATGGGTGGGAATCTCTTACCCTCCCAACAAAAAACACCAAAGACAAAAAAAGGGCGACACCCAATTGGATGCCGCCCTCGGTACTGCCTTACAACAAGTGGGAAAAGTGCCCACAATACGCCATGACAGCAGTCCAGCCTGCCATGAACCCAATGAGAAACATCACAACCGCGTCTTCACGCCGTTTGATCTTCTCCTGAGCTGGGCGGCTCAAGTCCGCCCAGCTGTCCAACCGGCGGTTCAAGACTGCACCTTCTTGGCTGCGTCCAGAACTGCCTTCTCGCGAATGTCACACCGCTTGATCGCATTGCGAATCAAGTTGCCCGCATTCATACGCTGTTGCCCAGGATTGAGCTTGGCGTACTTAGCCACTGCGTTGCAGTCGTGCAGGATGTTCTCTGCTAACTGGCAGACCTGCAGCGGCGTCATGCCGCGCAGCGCCTTGGCTACCTTGTCACCCTTGTCGAGTGACTTCTTGCCAGAGGACGAACGCGTCGTCTCGTAGCCTGCGCGGTACTTGCGCAGTGTGCTAGACATCTTCTGTCCAACGGTTAGTTCCACTGATTCCTCAGTCCCAGTTGCGTCAGGTGCAACCACTCCCTTCTTACGTGCAGTCATATGACTACTCCGTTACTGACCACCCATCATTGGGTGATCTTCTTAAATCTGTGTACCGAGTCTCTTACCTCTGGTCACTTCAATATATACCCTATGTTCGCTTCGCTGTTCAATATCTCCTATATACCCCCCGAAAAAAAGAAGGACCCGCGAACTCTCTATCCAAGGAACACACGGTTTTTAACATTTCCGATTCAGAGAAACTTGAGCACATATCATCGGACATCGAGCGTTGAGCACATATCATCGAGCGTCATCGGTTATTTCGTTTTTTCTAAAACATTTCCGATTCAGAGAAACTTGAGCACACACCCCCATATCTTGACAGCGGGCTTTTTTTGTGTTCTAATGTGCGTATGATGTTCCCGCCCCTCACAGTGCAAGATTTAGCAGATGATTATGAGGTGGCGTATCGTATAGAAACTTTGGATAGGAAGCTTAAACTTGACACAGCCAGATACTTGCTCGGACAAAGAGTTGGGGTTTCTCCAGCCGGAATCGATTCCGGAGGAGTTCCAGCAGTTGACTTCGCAAGAAAAGCTCTTCGGGGTTAAGTATTGTGAAAATTTCCGTGTGCCTAAGGCGGGTGCGGCGGTGGGTTTGTCGGTTGTCAAGGCTCGTGAGTTGTTGATGCGTCCGGTGATGCGTCGTTATATCAATTGGATATCGGATCAGTTGGCGCAGACTTCTTTGATCAATAAGCAGTTGGTCGAGGCTTATATGTTAGATTTAGTCCCTAAGGTGACGGGTGAGGAGGAAGTCCCGCACATTTTTCAGGGTGAGGAGGTTTGGGGTAAGAAGTTTGATGCTCCGGCGGCGATTCGTTTGGGTGCGGAGTTAGGGAAGATATCAGGTTTGGTTGAGGAAACGGGTGGGGTGGCTATCAACATAAATTTTGGCGCTTTGGGCATTGCGGAGGGTACGGATGTTGAGAGCAAAACTAGGACGTCGGAGATCATCGAGGGCGAAGTAGTTGAGTAATCTTACTTTACCGAATGAGTGGGCGGCTCGCGAGTATCAAGAGCCGTTGATGAATCACATGTTTGGTGGTGGCTTAGAGGGCAAACGTGCGGCGTGTGTATGGCATAGACGTGCGGGTAAGGATTCTTGTTGTTTGAACTTAAGCGCCATCGCAAGTCAGATGCGTGTAGGCACTATTTGGCACATGTTACCTACTCTCAAGCAGGGTCGTAGGGTTATTTGGGAGAACATTGATAAATATGGTCGTCCGATGGTGGATCAGGCGTTTCCTCCGGAAATGGTGGAGGCGAAGAATTCGTCTGAAATGTCGGTCAAGATGAAGAATGGTAGTATATACCAAGTCGTGGGGAGTGACAATTATGATTCTCTCGTTGGTACGAACCCCGTTGGAGTAATTTTCTCGGAGTGGTCGATTGCAGACCCCCATGCGTGGGATTACATACGACCAATTTTACGTGAGAATGGTGGGTGGGCGTT
>Ga0098051_1000258_pt1 | contig 21854 bp, 8 predicted proteins | sample 14BtaG_FD_77069 | JGI IMG/M metagenome (GOLD analysis project Ga0098051, IMG submission 77069) | Marine viral communities from the Subarctic Pacific Ocean - 14B_ETSP_OMZ_AT15311_CsCl metaG | ecosystem: Environmental > Aquatic > Marine > Oceanic | place: Pacific Ocean | collected 2015-01-18 | reverse complement strand
GTAAGTTTCGTAAAACAATATTATCCAGATGTATATTCAGATTTCAATGATGCATCTGTAGGGATGATGTTATTAGAATTAAACGCTGCGGTTGGAGATATGTTATCATATCATACTGATAGGACATTTAATGAAACCCAAATCAGTTACATGCAAGAGAAATCCTCTTTATTAGAACTTGCAAGAACATTTGGATTAAATATACCAGGAAATAGACCTAGTGTAACAATTGTAGATTGGACAGTTACTGTTCCTGTTGCTGGGACAAATGCAGAGGGAAGTACATATAACCCTTCTTATGCACCTATAATCAAAAAAGGTTCACAAGCAATTGGTGCTGGTAAAGTATTTGAGTTGATTGAAGATTGTGATTTCTCATCACCTTTCACTAGTGGTGGAATACCCAACTTAATACTATCACCTAATTATAACAGTAATAATAATATAGAAAGTTATACTCTTACAAAAAGGGAATTATGTTTTAATGGTTTCACTAAAGTTTTTAAGAGAGTGATTTCACAAGAAGATTATAAACCATTCTTAGAAGTTGTATTACCTGAGACAAATGTATTAACTATTGAAAATATATTACAAGTAGAGGGTACGAATATTTCAACAACACCTTCAAGTGAAGATTTTAATGTTTTTGATAATAATTTTTATGAAGTTGATTCACTTGCTGAATCACAAAAGTTTATGGAAACTACTGATATTTTAACTGACAATACATCAGTTAAGCCAGGAAAGTGGATAAATACACCAAAGAGGTTTGTAAAAGAATATACTGATAAAGGTTTCTGTAAAATTACATTTGGTGGTGGTGATGAAGATACGTCAGCATTAAATGATTTTGTTGGTTGTCAGGGACAGATTGATAGGGTTGGTAATTTTATTAATAACTTATCATTAGGTGAAATACCTAGAAGTAGCACTACACTTTTTATAAAATATAGAGTGGGTGGTGGTACAGATAGTAATTTAGGTGTTAATAGTATCAAAGGATTAGGAACAGTTAACGCAATTGTTGCTGGTGATGATTCTACACTAAATAAAAGAGTAAAAGATAGTATATCAGTTAATAATCCAATACCTGCAATTGGGGGTAAAGGGGCACCATCTGTAGAAGAATTAAGAAATCTAATTAAATATAACTTTGCTGCTCAAAATAGAGTTGTAACAATTAAAGATTATAAGAGTAGAATAGATTTAATGCCAGCTAAGTTTGGTGCACCATTTAGATGTGGTGTTTGGGAAGAAAGAAATAAAATTAAAGTCTCAATAATAACCTTAGATAGTGAATCTAAATTAAGTAATACATCAACCTCAACAATGAAAGAAAACATTGCAGAATATCTATCTGATTATAGGATGATAAATGATTATATTGATGTTACAAATGGTAAAGTAATAAACTTAGGTTTTGAGGTAGACTTATTTATTGAAAGAAGTGCATCACAATCTGAAGTTGTTGGTGATGTTAATGAAGCAATAACTAATTATATGGACATCAATAAATGGGATATGGGGGATAATATTTATATATCTCAACTAATAGAGTCAATAAATAGTGTTCCACAAGTATTGAATGTTATAGATTTAAGAGTTTTCAATAAAGTAAATGGTGATTATTCGGGTAACGAAATTGCACAACCATATGTAGGTAATGATTCTGATTTAAGACAAGTCAATTTATTAGATTCTTATCTTTTATATGGGCAACCAGATTCAATGTTTGAAGTTAAGTATCCGAGTAAAGATATTAGAATAAGAATAAAGACATCATAGTATTTAGTTTTAAAAGAAGTTAAGTTAGTTTTATGGTAAAAAAGTTATAGTTATGGGATGTTCTACATGTAAATCAAAAAGAAAAAATAAACAACAAACAAAAAACGTTAAGTTTGAAAACGTTGAATCTAACAATACTCCCTCATATGAGGATTATGAAGAAGGTATTGGAGAAAATATGTTAAAAGGTTTAGGTGATATAGGTCCTCAAAGTATAGGGGTTAAAATTATCACATTTATTGCATTGATAGTAGCAATACCATTATTTGCTCTTTATATGTTAGGGTATATATTCAAATTATTCTTTTTCAGTAAAAATGGTAAAAATAATGGTTTATCGGTACAAGGGTTGTTTAGAGTAGTCACTTATCCGATAAGAAAATGGAGATCATTTAGAAGTAATTTAAGAGAAAAATCTAGAAAAAGAGAGTTTGCAAAAACTGTCAGTTATGATGATATAGATGGTATTAGTGTTTTAGTTGACGAGGAGTTAGTGTCTAAAAGAAAATATGAAGGGAAAGAAGAATTAAAAGATATTGAATTAGTATTAACGGATAAAACAGATAACAACAATGACTAAATATAATTTATGTCAAAGACAATTAGAATTAAAACTACACCTGGTGGTGATGACAAATATGTAAGTGTTTACTTAAAACAAAACTTTAATCAGTTAAATGTATTAAGTTTAACTATAACTAAAGAAGACGCATATAGAAGTTTTGAATCTAATTATGGTGTTGTAGCTGGAAGGGTTGACATAAATGATGGTTTCGGTTTAAAAAATGCTAAAGTTTCTATTTTTATACCTTTAAGTGAAGGTGACGCAAATAATGAGGTAATTAAGGAAATTTATCCTTATACTTCGTTTGGTGACAAAAATAGTAATGGAGTAAGGTATAACTTATTACCTAACCAACAACAAAATGAAAACCATACACCTGTAGGTACATTCCCATCAAAAAGACAGATACTTGATAACCCAACAATGGTTGAGGTTTATGATAAGTATTATAAGTTTACAACTACCACAAATGAATCTGGTGATTATATGTTCTTTGGTGTTCCAGTGGGGGAGCAAAGAATATTCTTTGATATTGATGTAAGTGATATTGGATTTCTATCCGCTAGACCATATGAGTTAATTGAAAAAGGTGTACCTAAAGAAGATTTTGAGGATAGATTTGCATTTAAAAGTAAAAGTGATTTAGATAAGTTACCACAAATCATAAGTAAAAATGAAATTATAGAAGTATTACCATTTTGGACTGATGATTTAGAAGGTGATAAAAGTGTTGGTGTAACTAGATTTGATTATAGTGTTACTGAATACGAATTGACACCCACTGCATTATTTATGGGTAGTTTATTCTCTGATAACAATAATGATTCATTAAGTAAAAACTGTAGACCTAGAAAAAAGATGGGTCAGATGAATAATCTCATTACAGGTGCTGGTAAAATAGAAGCTATTACTAGAACAAGTAATGGTGCAATTGTTAAGTCAAAAGAAATGCCAACAGATGCAATAGATGAAAATGGTAACTGGGCATTTGAGGTGCCAATGAATCTTAGGAAATTGGTTACAGATGAGTTTGGTGCTTTAGTTCCTAGTCCTGATGGTAAAAAAGGTGTATTTTCTGAAGGGGATTATAGATTTAGAATCTCTATGGGTGAAGACAATGGAATTAAAAAGAAAGATGTCAGAGCTAAAATGTTAGTTCCAAATATGACTAACAACTATGAGTTTGATACTTTCACACCAAAAGAATTAAAAGATGCTCAAGAGATAGGTAATCCAATATATAAGGTAAACAAACAATTAAGTTTTTTTAATGAAGATGATGATTCAGAAACTGATCCAACAATTCAATATAATTACTTAGAAGACTTTTTCACATTTAGGTGGAAAAAAATATATACCGTTAGGCAATACATTCCTAGATACCAACCCAACCCAAATGAAGGTCCATCACAAAGAAATTTCATTGGATTCAAAGAGATATTAAATGGTGATGGTGTAAATAAAATACCATATAATAGGTTATTTACTAAACCTAATCAGTTATATAGTATTTTATGTTATATACTTACCGTATATGGGTTTATTATTGGATTTGTCAATTCTTTAATACAATTCTTAAATAGCATTATTAGTAATATGTGCGAATTAAGGATACCATTCTTTTGTTTAAATTCAGGTTTTGAAAATGCTGGTGGTAGAACAGTAAAATCAAACGCTATAGGACGTTATCAAGTTTATAATGGGCATAGTGCTTGGGGAGGATATAAAGACTGTAGTAAACAAACTGGATTTGTATCTGGTGGTTATTGTGAATATTATATACCAACAGGTGATCATGTTTTAGGTGCCTCTCAAGAAAGTCTAACATTATCAACGAAAGAGGCTGATATGTTAAAAAAATATTGGGATGTTGGATTATGGGCTAATGGATGGGCAGGTATTTTCTCTTTCTTTAAAAGAGATAGTGATGAAAAAGGCACAGCAAACGATAAGAGATCTAGACAACAAAATTGGATACACAACCCAGATGCTACATCAGTAAAACCTGAAAAGAAAGATGATGACATTGACATGAATGATTGTGGTAGACCTTCTGATTGGGTACGTGAAAATATGGGGGCATCAGGTGGTTATGCGGAATGTTGGACATTTAGAGGTGATATACCTTCTAAAAGAAGAATAAGAAACTGTGTTGGTTATAGTCTTTATTTTGAAAGTTATATTCGAGATGATAATGAAGGGTATCTTATAAGACAAAGTCCGTGGTCTAGTAACAAAGGTCCTGGTAATAAACGAAGATGGTGGAGACACGATACGGGATCAACGATGGTAAGTGATCCACCCGATTATAATTCTGCAACTGATGATTCCAAAACAGACTGGAACCTTACAAATACATGGTATTCTAGTAAAACATGTGCGAAGTATCAATCACAGAGTGGTGTAGGGTGTTGGAGGTTTAATGCTGGATATGCCAACAATGGAATAGTAAATAGAGAGTGGTGGAAGGATAATATTGAAACTAAAAAATGTGATAAACCAGAATGTAAGAAAGGAATTAGAATATTAGGTATATGTATATCATTTAACCCTGAACTAACTAGAATTAACCCAATTAAAGGTTTATGTAATAAATGTACAAACGATGATGAGGTAGACCCTGAAGCAGCCAATAACGGTAAGGGGCCGAACAATGACGGTGATGGTTATGGTGTAAATAAAAAATGTTGTAATGGATGTGATGATTGTGATGATCATGGGTCATTGATCTACTACAATAAAAAAGCAGAAGACGAAAATAGACGTGTAAAAGGAGCTCCAAATAATTGTTTAAATGGTGTATGTTGTGAAAAAATTGCACCTATAGGATTAAAATGTGCTGAAGAAGGATCAATATCTCAACCAGCGTTATTTGCCACAGGTACATGTGGAAGAGAAGATGTTATTAGAAGGTGTAAGACATGTACAGGTGTTTATTGGTATGGAATTAGTGATTGGGTAGAATGTTCTTTAGAAGGTTTGGCAAGGCTATTAGGGATGGTAAACTTAGAGTTTTATAATGATTGGATAAATGGATCATTATATTTCCCACTTGTAAAAAGAAATCTTAAAATAAGAAAAAGAAGAAAAGGAAAAGGTCAAGTACAAAAAGATGTATTCTGTGATTATGATTGTGATGGTAGTGGATCTGGACCTGATTATCAAACAGATACAAAACAAAGAGTATACTCCGTTAAATTAAGAGGTGGAGGAAAATTAAAGGATTATGATTTTGAAGGTTGTGTAGTAGATATACCTAAAAGGTTGTCCGGTAAAAATTGGTATGAAAATCCATATATTGCACGTAAAACAATAGAGTTTAATGGTTTCACAGATGGAGACATAACTAAACCTTGTAGTTTTACATTGGATGATTATTGTATTGCTGGTAACGAATGTAAAGATGGTACTAAATTAAAAAATACAAATAAAAAGATAATCATAAAAAGTAAACAGGTTGAACAACATCACGGAAAACCTAAATATCTTAAAACAAGTATAGATACTGATGGTGATGGAGAAGATGATACTGAGATTTGGCACAACTTCGGTGGGCATGGTCACCACAAAAATAAATGTAAGAAAAATTATATTGTTGAAAGAAAAGAATACTTAAAAAGTAATTTAACTGATTGTCAAACAAAAAATAAAGATGCAAAAGAAGATGAATCAGATAACCCACCTATTAGTGTGAATGTAGATGAAATTGTAGATGCTGATGTAGTAAAAACAACATATGTAGAAGAAGTAACGATTGAAGAAGACGAATATGAAGATGTAAAACATAATCTTGGTACTACTGATATTACAGTTAAATTTGAGACGTGGGATAATGGTGCTTACAAAGATATAACTAGTTGGACGAATAGTCTTACTTGGAGAGTAGAAACTAAAAATAAAATTGAGGTTACATGGACTGGTAGTTACACTATAATTCTTAGAGTAACTGTAACACATATTAATGAGGCGTGTAAATTACCTTGTGCAGTACAAGGTACCGCAGCATGTACTAGCAGAGATGGATGTAACTGTAAAGATATTGACAGTTATAATTATGAGGTGCCAACATATAGAGGGTTGATTAAAGAACATGAAAATGAAATTTACTACACATCAACGATTGAGGAAAACGATACTTCTTTCAATAGTAATTATTATAAAAAGAATATAATGTTCCCTACAAATATAACGGAGTTAGGTAGTTCAGTAAAATGTGACATAGATGAAGCTCCATTCATTATTGATGATTTAGAATCTACATCTTACAAATTAAGTGAAGAAGATCTTAAAAGTAAGGGTGGTAGAGGAACAGAAGATAGTCCATTTAAACTTAAAGAAAGGGAAAGTGTTATTAATATTGGTGCTTATGTAGATTTTGGTTGTAACGGTGTTAGGTGTATGAATGTAAGAGGTTCATTAACTGCATCACAGATTGGTTCTGAGTTACATGATTTAAATGACACTGGTTTAGAATGTAATACTTGTAGTATATATTCAGATGTTAACACTGATTTAAGAGGGTATTTCTGTAGAAGGTTTAGTACATTCACTCCAACGGTTGTTGGAGACAGTATCTTAGATATGAAAGTTAACTATGTTAGAAGTGGTGGTGTTCAGGGTGAAAATTATTACGAACCATATGGTTTAATTAGCCCAAAATGTAGAAGTGAGTTTGATGGTAAGGTTGGAAAATATGTTGGTGAATCTGAAACAGAAGAAGTAGGTGAAAATTTCATAATAGATAATGATTTAAATGACGGTGATGATTTAACACCTGGTGATAAGTGTGGTTATAATGGGGCAGATTCATTAAGAGATGTAAAATATTTTTATGGTATGGAGGCGTCAAGTTTCCCTAAAAATAATCTAAAAGAATATCCGTTTAGTGGATCTAAGTTAGGTAATGACTCAAGTGATAGTGCAAGTATATTAGTAAAAGACGATGAAGGTATTAACCCAACATCAACACAAACACCATATTTCTTCTATTTTGGTTTAGTACCTGGTAAAACTGCTTTAGATAAAGTGACTGCATATTATTTCGCAGATATTATAAATAAAGAAAATATCGCTGATATCACAAAAGATGATGATGGTAGTGGTGATAGTGGTAACGGTACTGACCCTAATGATCCTGATGAAGCAATAAATGCATTAATAGGTTCTTGTCTTAAAAATTAAAAATTATGGAGGGGAGAAAGAAAATATTATTAAATAGTGAAAGATCACAATTAAATGAAGATAATGTAGAAAGGTTTCAAATAAATTTATCTAATAGTAATAAAACTATAGATGAAGATGTGTTTACTGAAATAATATCTTCTAATGATCAATTCTTAAAAGAAAGAAATAAAAGTAGCATATATAGGTTATATGGTAATGTTAAATCTATAGTTACAAATGTCTTATATAACGATAATATAAAGATTTACAGAAAGGAAGGTGTGACTAAAGATAGTTACACTAATAGGAATGATATAGTAGAAAAAGATGGTTGGATTGGTTATATAGACAATGATGCGGAAACTGCACAGTCATATCAAAAGAGTAATACTGAGTATGGTGATAATAAAAGTAGTTTATGTGAGTTTATCCCTTTTGATCCTGGTTATGATAGATTAAAGTTTGATGATCCAGATGGAAAACCAAATTATATGTTAAGAGTTTCTTACCCATATGCAAATAAAGATATAACATTAGTTGAGAATAATAATGGAATAACACTGGCAGATGGAATACCATTTATTAGTGTAACTGAAAAGTTAATAAATACTATTTCTTATAGTGTTTTTAAAACACCAATAAATCATGGATTAAATGTAGGTGATGCAGTTAAGTTATTCTCTATTGGTGAAAATTCTAATGAAACATATGAAGTTAAACAGTTAGGGGATATAAATGGTAATAACCCAAATAGGTGTTTTGTATTGAGTATTCCTTTTAGTGAAATCGATTATAGTAAGGGAACATCTAGATTTGCAAGAGAAGTGAATGGTGAGTTATCACAATATTATGTAAGAAAATATAAAACACTAACTGATGGGTTTAAGGATTATGACAGATATCCTGCAGCGTTTTCACAAAGTTATTTTGGTGATGAAGAAGTTGGATTTAATTTTACAAAAGATATAGATGTTAGTGGAAAAGTAGATAATTTAGGTAGACCATTATCGGAATTATATTTATCAATAATAAAAGTCGATACAGACAGTAATTAAATGATAATATTATGGTACAAATAAGAGGAGGTGGATCAGTAATTAAAAAAAGTGGTGGTGCTGGTGGAGCTGGTGACGTAGAACAAGCACAACCCAAATACGGGGCATGTACCTCTATGGGTGCAAATTATGGTAAATATTATAGATTATCAGATGGTGTATATGTGGGTCAACTAAATCAGATGCAACTAAATCAGGCATGTGGGTCTACAGATTATACTTGTAGTAATAGCTGGTGTAGTAGTAAAACTAATGTCTCAGGGGGTAATGGAGCTGCTGAAAAAGCTGACATTGACTCTACTGCAGAGACCCAAATACAATCAGATGTTGAGATTTATGATCGACTTTCTGGTTTAGGTGATGGTAGAGAAGACGCTGCATTTACTGAAACTGATAGGGGTGGCATTACTGCTGCAGTTAATAGTGATACAGATACAGATGATGATATGGATTCATGGTCGCAACCTCAAGATGATGCAGATAAGAAAGTTGGTGGAGACAGTGGAGACAGTGGTAGATTTACGTATGCTGATGTTAAAGATGCGGCTTCTAATGAAGATTATTTTGCTGGTGAATATAATGAAAGTGAGAATAACCCTAATAAAACTTATAAGAATACCTATTGGATAAATAGAACAGAAGATATTCAAAGTATACCTAAAGAGTTAAGAGGTAGATTTTGGACGCATATTCAGGCAGGATTTTTAACTGAGCAAGATAAAAAAACTAACTATAATGTCAGAGCAATAGGTGATGATGATTATCCACAGGTACATTTTGGTAAAATTAATGATGGTATTGATAATAATGATGGTGAATTTATCGGTGATATTAGTGAATATAATCCTGCTGAATTATTGGAGAGAGTATTGGAGCCAGCTTATCACCGAATAAACACAGTATATAGAGAATATAGAAAAGAAATTGTAAATCTTAGTGGTGGTAATTTAATAACTGAAAAAAAGTTTGATGGTTATTTCAGTAACCCACAAACAAAAATACTTAAACATGATTTTAATACAGAGGAAATATCGGTTTACTTCTATAGTAAAACTAGTAAAGTAAGTATGGAAACTTGGGGTACTATAAGTTATGAAATAGTAGATAATAATAATATATCAGTAACATATAGTAGTCCTTCTGGTGATGAAGGACATAGTGTAATTATAACAATAACTAATTTAAGTGAAAATACTGATGACAATATATATCAGATTGGTAACTTAAAAGAAGGTTATATATACAACCCTCACTATAAAATTAAAATTAGGGAATTTGATTCTATCGTAACAGTAGAAGAAGAAAATATATTAATTGATATACCTAATTATGCTACATTAGATTCTACAAGAAGAGAAGTATCATATAGTGATAGTAGTTATATGAGAAGTCAGAGTGATGAAATAATTAAATACTACAATACTTATAGGTATAGAAGGTTGTTAGATATTGGTGAAACTGACATATTAGGTATAGGTGTGGATTACCCTTTTAGTAGTGGAGCACATTATATGTATTTAGATAGTAGATTTTATTTACAAAGGCAAGATCCACCATTTGATGAGGGAAATGATGAAGTTGAATTAGAATTACCTAAAGATGTAAATTTACTTAATTATATAGTTAAGTCACCACAATATGTAACATTTAAAGTAGATGAAGGCACTTACAGTGAAGATACAAATGTTGGTAATGTTGTGAATGGTGATACTACTTCTTTAGGTTTATCTGTTATGATAAAGAATTATGAAGGTAAATACTCTTTAGGTGATAGATATATAATGGCTAAGGGGTTATATATTAACCCTTCAGTTATGTCTAAAAAAATGGATGATGTTTGTTAATAGAAAAAAAATACGATTAGGTAGTATTGTAGGTGATAATATTAATTTTAATATCACAATACCAACCAACGCAAATCCATTAGATAATGAGGATGTTGTAAAAAATAAATTTATAGATAAAGAAGTAGAAAAAGCAATAAATGGTGTTGTTGACTATAAAAAAGTAAGGTTTAAACCTGCAATTATTGATAATGGTAATTGGAAAATTGTTCCAGAGATTAAAATTAATTTATTTTTTAGATATGAAGGTGATTATATTAACACATATGATATATTAGGGTTTAATAGTGAAAACTTATTTTGTAGGGTAAATGGATTAATAAAAAGTTATTTAACCTTAGACTATTATGATAGTAATAATTCAGTAGAAAATAAGTTTTTAACTAGTGCAAATATATACACCCAAATGGGGAGTGATCAGTTAAATAGTGTAGGTATACCTAAAAAATCTAACGAATGCCCTATTAGTTATAGGTTAGGTAGCCCAACAATGAGGCCAGATATGGTACATGAGGGGTTTCACATATATTGGTATGCCTCTGACGTTTTAAATACCCCAAATAATGAATATACAATATATTTAAGTCCTACATATCAAAATGCTGGTAATGGAAAGGTATCAATTATGGTACCCACTAAGGGTGGGGTTACAGGTATAAATTCAGAAGCATTACAATATACTAAAGTAAAATTAAAGTATTGGCGCGGAAATTTTGTTTATGGTATTGAAGCAAATGATGTAAGACAATTGAAAGAAAATGGTGGAGGGATAGATTGGAATACAAATAGTGACGGCATACCTACAATAACATTTTATGAAGCATTAAATAATAATACTTCTAAGTCAACAGATATGGTTAGTGGTGTTTCATCGGATGAGAAATCATTTGCTGCACAACAAAGAGAAGAAGAAAGGAAAAAAACTATGCAAGAAATAGAAGATGCAATCCTTAATGCTGAAAATGATGATGTTAAAAATAAAAGAAAGAATGTTCTTTTAAATCGTGATCAATAAAATATAAAGTAGTATGGAAGTAATAAAAAAGAAAATATTATTAGAAAAATATATCAGTAGAGAAAAAGATAGTTATGGTAATTTAACAGTATCTAATATCAAAACTCAAATATATTTAACTCAAACATATGAAGATATTGGAATGTATAGTAATGCTGATTTTTTACCTTTTAATGACAATTATAGAGGTAGGTATAAGTTATTAAGGGAAGATGTTGAAGTTCCAACTACATTTAATCCTATGATTGATGGTAGGCATCCATTAATACCTTTAAATGAATATAATCAAAAAGAATCTACAGTTACTGGTTCTATGGACGATAGATACTTAAAGTCTGTAGGATCATATCAAATAGATGAAAATAATAATCCTAAACTCGAACCTGGTTTGAATATGTCAAAAAATATAAAAACAACTTTTAATGGTGTTTTATCTAATAAAGGTGGTTTTGTAAGGTATCTAATTGGAGGTAGATCTATTAGTGGTGGTAATGATTATATAAGTGGTAGTGGTATTATATTTAATACTGATATAAATAATGTTATCTATGATTTATATACTGGAAGAAATTGGAATGAAACAACATTCAATCATTCAAATGGTGGACTTAGAGTTACGGAACAAAATGGAACACCCCCTAATAGTGGGTTATATGCGTTATATAAACAAGAAGAATACTTAGGAGTAGTTGAACCACCAAAAGTTAGAGACAGAGTATTTATAAATAGAGGTGGAGAAGACATTTTTGAGAGACACTCAATTATGTCAGAAATAAAAACCAGAGATGATATTGATGAATATAGAAATGGATATTTTTAAAAATTAAAAGTTATGGCAGTTGGAAATTATGGTACAGTCAGACCCGCAGATGTTTCGGTAGATGATGTTGAGATTTTTTATACAGTTAACGATGGTAACAGTGTTAGTGCGTTACAAAAGATAGATAACCCTAATCAAGTTTTAATAAAAACAGATAACCCTGAAAATGCTGGTGAAATATTTGGTGGTTTATATACATTATCTTTACCTACAAATATTTTTGGGGCTAAAGGTGTTTATAGTATTATAATAAGACCAAAACAATATAGGGCTACAATTGTAGATTGTGGGGTATTAAACATAAATAATGATGTTTTAGGAATGGTTTTAGATAGAAGTCAAATACCATCTAATTTATGGAGTAATAATATGGTTGGTTATAGGGTTGAATACCTTAAAATGGACCCATCTTCTAATGAAGAGAAGAAGATAAATAATGTTTTTAGAATTATTACATCAAATAACTTAGCATCAGTAGTTCCTGATGCAACTAACGGTAGTAGTGAGTCAACTTATGGTTTTAATGATAGTTCTAGTTTAATGTTTTGTACATTGACACCATCATCATCACCTTCTGTTAGGCCGAATATTACACCTTATATTGGAGAACCAGGACAAACGATAATATTTACAAGTACATGTTTCGATCCAATAATGGTAGAAATAGATATGGTTGAACACGATGATGAGACATTAGCATATGCCTTATTTGGTAATCAAACAAAATCACTTGAAGATGGTGTATATACTATATATAACTTTGAGAATTCAATATATCGTCAATATGACTTATATGAAATTAAAAACCAATTTACTGGGTCACCACTTTATGAGGTTAGACAAGAAAGAGATAATATTGATTTCACCAAAGACTTTGATGAAGTAAGTGTATAAACAGTTAAAGAAGATTAAATGGCTGAAGAAAAAATAATTGATGTAGCGGGTTACGCTAAAAGAGTATACTATAATGATAATATTGAGTATCGTAATTTTAGTCCTGACTTAGTTGGTAACCAGTCTACTGGTTTATCAGGAGATGCGTCAATATTTACTAGGGGTAATTTTTCTGTAACCACAAATGTCTCAACTAAAGTAGATAAAATATTTAAACAAGGAGAATTTTCTGAATATTTAACCTTAGAAGATGTAACTAAAGATGACGGTGTTTTAACTATAGAAAAAAATAGTAGAGCACAATTAAATTTAGATTTAACCGATCCATTACAATATGTGTGGTATGGTTCTTTTGTTGAGTTTAATAGAGTTTCATTAGAAGATATACAAAAGAGATGGCCAGCAGCAATATATGTAGATAATAAAGTTGGGAGTGTCACAGGTAATAGTGTAACTAGTTATAACTATGATGGGGTAAAAGGAGAAACTACTTTTAAAGTTAACTCAAAGTATTTTTATAACCCATTTTTAATTAATTACACTGAAGATTATAAAAATGCAGTAGATAATAGTGATGATGTTAACACTTTAAGAAATTTAAGTCTTAGCAGTAGTAAATACATTATTGAATATGGTGGTAAAGGATATAAAATAATTGATTTTACTGGATCAACTCAAAAAACAAACTCAGATGTTAGTATAAAAGTAGAAGGTAATCCATTTGTTACGTTAACAAGTATGGATGGATCATCGTTAACTACTGAAGGATCATTACAATACTTAATTAAACCAAATGAAGTTGAAATTGAAACTTTCTTTTCATCGTTAAGTGAATACCAAAGAAATATATTAAATAGAAATACATACCCTATATATAAATCCACATTTAGTTATCCTGTTAATGGTGACGGTGCGATTGTATATCAGGAAAAGACAGTTAATTTCCCCTTAACAAAGGACGGGTATAACCTCAATTTTTTTGATGGGTTATACTTGTCTTTTTTAAAAAGGTTAGATGATATCACAACTTCTTTTGATTTAAACCAAACCAACTTAATGGTTAGGAAATATACTGCGGAAGTAATTAATAGTTTTGATACTATACCAAGAGGTGATGGTGATAATTTAATAAACAACGGTCAAAAAATGACTGACGTATTAAATATCTATGGTAGAGAGTTTGATGAAGTTAAGAAATATATTACAGGTATTAAATATGCACATGTAGTAACATATAATAAAAATAATAATACACCGGATGTTTTAATTAAGGATTTAGCTAAAATGTTAGGTTTTGAAGGGTTTGCATTATTAGAAAGTTTAGATATAAATAAAATATTCTTACCTAGTGAAGGTGTTGAAGGTTATAGTGGACAAACAGTAATGTCTTCTAATAAAGAAGTGGAAACTGAAGTTTATAGAAGAATAATTCTAAATATTGCTTGGTTATGGAAATCAAAAGGAACTAGAAAAGCTGTAGAGTATTTATTTAGGTTAATAGGTGCACCAGAATCTGTTGTGGTATTTGATGAGCATGTTTATGTTGCAGATAAACCTATAGATGTTGATGAAATTAAAAGATATCTACGTTTATATAATGTTGAGTATGATGAAGATTTATTTCCATTTGATAGTGATGGGTATCCAAAACCACCATTAAATACTAATACATTATATTATCAAAGTTTTGGTGGGTGGTATAGAAGGACTGGTGGTAATAGTCCTGGTATTGATTTAACAGAGGGTAATAACCCACACGTTGGTAAATATGATGGAGGTGATGCTTATATTAAACAGTTTACTGATATTATACCTAGATTTTCACCAGAAACTAATGTAAAAGAAACTAATGTTGTTGTTGATAATGTTTTTATTAACCATAATAATGGAGTATTCAACGGAATTACAAATGTAAATAATTTATATCTAACACTTTTAGAGGGTAGAAATAATCAAGTGCTTACAAATGTTGTTGATGTTGATTTTACATTAGAGGATAATAAATATAGACAACCAGGTGGTAATTCTACCGCAGAATCTGAGTATAATGCGAATAAAAAAGTATATGATGCGTGGACTAACCCTACTAATGGTATATTAAAAAATAATCCTGAAGAAAGGTATTCACCAGAATGGCAAAGAGTAAAAAGAAATTATGAAATATCATTAAAGAAATTTGCTAGAGAGACTAATAGTGCAGATTGTGGTGTTGATAAGTGTTTATCATTAACAGTTACTAAGAAAAATATAATTGATGAAGATTATAAAAAGTTTAGAAGGGTAGATTTTGGACCTTATATCTATTATATAGATGAAACAGGTGATAAAACTTATTTCGAAGATTTTCCTGAAAGGTGTGTTGCCGATGGAGGTAAGTTTAGAACTTATGAAAATCAAAAAGGTAGAGAAACAGCATATTGTGCTAAATCCGCACCTTGCTCGCATTCACAACCGATAGGGTTGGATAAAAATAACTATGTAATTTTTAGTGTAGGTGGATCTAATAACTCAGAAGTTGAGGGGGACAACAAACAATCAAACAGAACGAAAGTTTCTAGTCCTGAATGTTGTAGTTGGTATAATTACGATTATGTTATAACTAAAGAATCTAATGTTTATTGTTTAGATAGTGAAGGTATAACTGAAAGTGAGGTTATGGATATTGAAGAACAAATTGATATTCTTAGAAAAAAGAAAATAAGACTTCAATTAGAAATTGATATGGAATCAACTAAGGGTAAAGATCTCAAGTCTAAAGATGATGGAGGAAAGATTCTAGCAAAAGATTTACAAAACATTCAGGATAGTAAAAGTAGTAGTACATATAAAAGTAAGGTTAAAACTTTAAGTGGTGGTTTAAAAAGTATCTCAGATTTTAATCAATCTGATATTAGTGGTGATTCAATGGAATTATCTTCATCATTTAACATGGGTGGATATGGGCAAGCTGCACCTAGCGGTAAACCGAAAAAAACAAATAACACAGGTGGATATGGACAAGCCGCACAACCATTTAACATGATACCTGCTGGTGGACAAGCAGCACCTAGTGGTAATCCAACAAAAGTAAGAAGTGTAGGGGGATATGGACAAGCAGCACCTAGTGGAAATCCAACAAAAATAATTAACACAGGTGGATATGGACAATCCGCACCACCATTTAACATGGGAGGATATGGGCAAGCTGCTCCAACATTTAACATGAGTCCTGTTGGTGGACAAGCTGCACCTAGCGGTAATCCAATACCAACATTTAACACAGGTGGATATGGGCAAGCAGCACCTATCGGTAATCCAACACCAACATTTAACATGAGTCCTGTTGGTGGACAAGCAGCACCTAGCGGTAAACCGAAAAAAATATTTACATCATCAAAAGTAGGTAGTCCATCTAGAATGTATGGGTTTTAAAAAAATAACATTATTACGTGTTGAGTAATTTGAATATTAAGTATTTATAGATAATAGTTATGATGCCATTTAGGAGAAATAAAAAACAAAACACTACTAAAGCTAAACGCAGAGTTGTACCTAATGGTGCATCGGCTGCAAAGGCTAAAAGAGCAGCTGATGCTAAAAGAGCTGCAAAGGCTAAAAGAGCGGCTGATGCTAAAAGAGTGGCAGAATCTAAAAGAGGGATGTCAGCTGCTACAGGTAATAGGAGATTACCACCCGCACAAAAAGCAAAAAATGTTAAAGAATCACAACAATTTTGTTGTGCACCTTGTTACGATATATTAAGAGGTGGGGTTAAGGTAAAAAGTTGTTTATCTTCTAAGGAAAAATATGTACCTAGCAATTTTACACCACCTCAAGGTAAAATACTTCCACGTAGAGAAGGTAAAAATGGTATATTTTTCTATATAGATAAAAGTGGTAATGAAAAACAATGTTCTTTTGATAGTAAACCTGTTGGTTGTGTTAGAAAGAAAGTAGTATCAACTACACTTAAAAAAACTATTGTTAAGTCATCATCTTCAGATGATAGTAAAGCTACTTTAGAAGCATTAAAAGATATAACAGTCGTAGACGCTGGTAAAAAAACCATAGATCAATTAAAAAAAATGTCTACGGAAACCCAAAAAGGGATTCAATCTATAGAAAATACAGAAGTAAGAAAAAAAATAGAAAAGGCATCAACAGGTGGTGATTCACCGATTATAATTTCTAATGGTCGTGCAACTGGTGGTAAAGGATATACCACAAATTTAGGAAGATTAACTGAAAATATAGATGGTAAGATACCATCATTAACAGATGATGGTGTATCAGGTAAGTTACCAAAAGGTAATGATGCTGTTAAGTATGGTGGTACAAGTACTTTTTTAGTTGAAGATCCTAAAAGAAAGGAAGAAAAAAAGTCTAAACAACAGTTAAAAGAAGAGGATGTAAGAGCAGCTAGAAAAACTTTTAAAAAGAAAGAAGCAAAAAAATCGGTACTTGATGATTATATAAAAAATAATTCAGGTAAAGACGAAAGGTTAAAGGGGTATGAAGAACAAATACCATTACCACTACCAATAGGTCCAGGTGGACCAGGTGGGTCTCGTGGATTAGGTGGACAATTACCAATAGGGTTAGGAGGTCCAGGTGGATCAAATGGATCTCGTGAATTAGGTGGACAATTACCAATTGGAATAGGAGGACCTCGTGGATTAGGTGGGCAATTGCCAATTGGTATAGGTGTACCAGGTGGAGGAATACGGACTAATGATGAAAAACCAAAACAAAGAAAAAAATGTTCAGATAGAAATGCATTAAATTATGATGAATTTTGTATTTCTGATCGTGGGTGTTGTATATATGAATCTGAATTGAGAGATCCTATTGTTTGTAGTGATATTGAAAAAAGTAATATTCGTATAAAAATGGACAGTATTGACTCTGAGATAAAGGTATTAGAACAGAGAAAAACTGAAATTGAAAATCAAAATGAGTATGTACCTGTAGTTGAAGATGATACACCATCTGGTACAAAATATAGTAACTTAACATCAAACAATGTTGCATATACTACACTACCAGCAATTGAAAAATATACTAAAGATGGTGTTTATGTTAGAAGTACTGTTTTAAGTATTGAAGGTAACACAAACCAAAGCACGGAGAGTAAAGGTAACCCTGATTATAGTGATTCAACAAAATGGAATGCATATGTAGAAGAAAAGTTAGGTTATGTTTATTTTAAGTTAAATGTGGATGGTGATGAAGATGCGTTTAGAATTGATAATCACTCACAGGGTGATGATGCAGACTTTTATAGAGAGTTTTGTTTGGCTAAGGGGTATGAGTATGATTACTTTGTAAAAACTAACGGAAAACTAAAATATAGTAATAAAGGATTAAAAGGTGCTTCTATATATTGTGTAGATACTGAGTTTATTGTTACAGACGATGTTGCAGATGTTAAAATGGTATTTGCTGCTAGTCAGTGGGACGGTTTCTTATTACCTAAATCTGATGAAAATGAAGTAAAGATTACAATGGATGTGATGGTTAAGTTTGATGCTGACGTTATAATTGATAAATGTTTAGCTGAGAGTGAGGTACCATATATTGACTTAAATACTCAATATGACTCAACAAATTGTAATATTGTTGTATTCACTGATGAAGTTAAAAACAAAGAAGTATTTAGACAAACTAAAAAGAGATCTCAGATTATAGATTCGGAAACAAAACAAATAAATTGGATATATGATGATGAAAATATAGAAATATGGGATAGAAATGGGCTTCAAGTAGAGCCTACAAAAGAATTTTGTGAAAGAGTAGGTGCTAAATTATATAATACCAAAAATCTATATGTTAAACAAAGTAGACAATATTATGATGATACTAAATTTAATAAATTAGTAGATAATGAATTATATTTTGAATATAGAGAAATATTATCGAATAATATTAATGATTATGGTACGTTAGTCGAAGAATTAAGTCAATCTGGTTATAGTGTAAAAATGTATCAATACTCAAAATCAAATTACAATGAATTAATAAACACACAAAATGTTTGTAAAGTAGATACACCTTTATTAAATGAGGGGTATACCACTATGGTGCAAGAATATGGTGTTATGATTAAACAATTGTATGATTTAGATGACACATTAGATTTTTGTGTTGCTAGATATGATGTTTTAACTAAGGAGATAAATGTATTAAATACTGAAAAGAAGAAATTTGGTGCGCTACTAGAAGAAAAAAAAGAAGAGGGTGCTAAAAAGAAAAAAGAGTTAAGGGTATTATCTATAACATTTTCAGAAACCGATAAAAATAATAGTGAATTAATTAAAGGTAGTAAAAATAATACCGATAGAAGTAGATATAAAATTAAAGCATCAGAAGATGAAGCTTTATTTAAAAAACAACGTAAAGATCTGGAAATCGGTCTTAAAAACTTAGATTTAGACATTGTAGATATTAAAGAATGTCTAGAAAACTTATCTAAACAGATAGATAATGTAGAAGAGGAAAGAGAAGGAAGTGAGTCATGTAAAGATTTAAGGGATCAACTTATTATTATTTTAGAAAACTTAATACGCGATAATGATGAAGTAACTAAAAAAACTAAATCATTATATGATAGTTGGGAGAAAGCAATTGAAGCTACCTACAGACTATACTTAGAAAAAACAATACAAAATGTTGATGATTATTTAGAAGGTACTAACATTGACCTTTCTTTAGAGGTTGATAATAGTGTTGGGGTATTAGTTACAGATAGGGTTTACAAATATACAAAATTATGGTCTTATAGTAAGGAAGATATATGGAGGTTTGATAAAACAAAGTCTTATAGTGGTATTTTATTAGAAGGTTCTGAAGCAAATGTCAATTTAGTGAAGAGAAATGTAGGTGGTGCAGAAACTTTATTTAATCCTCTATGGCAAAAACTAACATTAGTATTAACTAAAGAACAATGTGAACAATTAAAGTTATGTTATCCAGATAAACAGTTTTTTATTGGGTTAACAATTAACAACCCTAAAAATTGTCAGACAACATTGTTAGTAGATAATATACAAATTGATGCTGAAGCTAATTATGTAAATAAAGTATATTCAACTACACTACCACCATCATTTAATTTAACACCATTTATTGATGATAAAAAATCTTGGACATATAGTGATGGGGGAGTTACAACAGGTGATACTAAAATGATATTTACCAAACCACAAGAAAGAAGTCAAAGTGGTATGGAATATAGATATACTGATTATACAACAAATCACTCAAAATTAGTTGTCAACAGTAAAGAAACTACATTTAGAATTGATCCATCAAATGCGGTTGAGTGTGATGTATACGGTTTCTGGCAAGAGATAGATAATAACACATCTTACAGTTGTAGTACTGGAACAACAATAGTCTATACCAACCCAACGGGAGGTACTATTGGTTTAACTGGTACGGTAGTTACATCATCTTTTAATTGTAATGAAATATCTAATCAGTTAAAATCAAATAATGAAAATTGGAGAGAGAAGCTATTTGTTAATAGTGGTAGTAAAGATTTAGCAAAATCTGTATCATTTAGTATTATTAAAGAAAGTGAACTTAAACCTAGAAGTAATCAAAAAGTATCTAAATCCCCATATGTTAATGCTATTGCTAAAAATAGTGGTTTGATTAATGTTGGAGTTAGTTCATACACACCTAAAAAATTAGATAGTGGTTTTGATACTCAAAATAACCAATGTGGTACAACAATTATAGAAATTAAAAATGATGATAGTACATATACTTTAATAGGTGAAGAGTTAGATGGTAGTTTAGGGTTTTATAAATATAGTGCTGATACTAATGTGGTATCTGAAGTTACATCATTTATAGACGAAGAATGTTGTTTAAGGGTATCTAGATTAATCAATGATGAATTTAAGTTATCTAAACCAAACTATAAATGGGGTGGTAGTAAATGTATATGGAATGAGACAGCATCAATAACTGATAGTTGTGATAGTGATAGTTCTTACTTTGGGAGTGAACCAATCAAAACTAACTATGTATCTAATGGATCATCTTTAACTGCAACATGTACTGATACACCTGTTTGTATTAAACCATTAGATTATTTAGATAAAGATCCTAATGATGTAAACATTAAACCCCAGTTTGATGAAATGGTTATTGCTAACTTAATTGATGCTAAGAGTAGGCAAGTAATTAGTGGATACCCAATGTTACAACTTTTCTATAATCAATATATGGAAGCAAGTGGGGATGGTATATCTCTAACAAATAGATTAGGAAGTGAAACGGTATTTGAGGTGATGGATTTAATTGGTGACTATTGGTCAGACGTTATTGAACAAGTAATACCATCAACCACAATATGGGATGGTAATAAAAACTCAGGTAAATTATATAGGAATACAATTTTTGAACAAACAAAATTTCCTTACACAAGATACGCGATGAATTATGATACTTCAGAGTGTGACATTACAGATGTAACTGATTACCACATAGGTGTAAATACGGGATCAACTATAGATATAAACTCTTATTGTATTAAAGGTAATTGTTTAGGTGATAATGTGGTTGCTTGTAATGCAGAATATAAAACATTAACTTTTAAAAAGAAAGCTTTAGAAGATAAAATACAATCATTAAAAGGTATTCTAGATCAAATAGATGGTAAATCCAGAAGAGAGGAAGAAGCGGCAGCAGCGTTGGCTGCAGCAGCAGCGGCAGCAGCGGCAGC
>Ga0098051_1000256_pt1 | contig 21870 bp, 22 predicted proteins | sample 14BtaG_FD_77069 | JGI IMG/M metagenome (GOLD analysis project Ga0098051, IMG submission 77069) | Marine viral communities from the Subarctic Pacific Ocean - 14B_ETSP_OMZ_AT15311_CsCl metaG | ecosystem: Environmental > Aquatic > Marine > Oceanic | place: Pacific Ocean | collected 2015-01-18 | reverse complement strand
TCAGCTTCTATAGCAGGATTTACAATAACAGGTGGAGAAATAATTTCTGCAGGTGCAGTAGAAGCATCGTCTAGTATAACAAATACAAATGTTAGTTTAACAAATTTTAGTTTAGCAGGGAGCATTGGAGTTACAAATCCAACAATATCTAGTCAAACATATTCTGGATCTCCAACTGATGGATATGGTTTTTCTGGGTATGTTTCAGCTGGTAGTCCAACATTTAAAAAAGCTGGAGTTAACTATTCAGTAGCACCTGCAACATATACAGTAGGGGATTCAACAATAACTTTAACTAGTGGATATGAAACCGGAGATCCATTTGGAGAAGGCGCTCAATCAGGATTTAGTTTTTACCAAACAAATGCTCCATCAAACACAACATTTTTATCTGGATCAACAACAAATTTTCCAGCAATAGAATCTCCTATAGTATTAAAAGCATTAGGAGAAATAACTGCTAGCGCAGGAAAAATAGGAGGATTTCAAATTGGAACTTCATCACTTTCAACTGCAGGAGTAGAGATTAATGATTCTTCACAAAATTCATTTATTAGTTCTAGTAATTTTAATGTTAAACATACTGGTATAATGACTGCAAGTAATGCATTATTTGAAGGAGTTGCATTAGCTAATATTATTAGAGATAAAGCAGTAGTTATAACTGCAGCTAATTCTTCTTCATATTTACAGTTTAATCCTCAAGTTGGCACTCCTCCTAGTTCTACAACAGCAGCTTTTTATAATATAGTATTAGATGGATCTTTAGGAGGAGAAAAAGTTAGGAGAGCATTAATAGGATGTCCATTAAAAACAATAAGTAGCGGTGGAGGTTCGCCTACTACATATACTGTTGCTATAGCAGGAATCAAACTACCAGATATCGGATCAACTACTTCTTTAGAATGTATAATAGAAATTTCTGGTTCAGGAATTGCTTTTCGAAATGATGTAGGACCATTTGCAGCTGGATTTTTAACATGATTATAATAGAAAGAAATATTTTATGGGATTAACAAGCTATGTAACAATCGATGACGGCACTGTTTTAAAAGCGACTCCAATTAATGGTAATCCTAATGCAATTGGAATCATAACAGGCACTCAAGAACCATTTACTAAAACATTTAAAGATGGATTAACTGTAGAAGGTTCGTTAGGAACAGATATAAATTTAAAAAGTAATGTTCATATAAGTGGGAGTATCACATATCAAAATATTAACCGATATAGTGGAGGAACTACTACAATTGGTTCTAATTTAACTTCAAATCAATCAATATATTTATTATCTCCAACTAGCGGTACAGTTACTATTGCTTTACCAAATTTAGGAGGATCAAGTACTAACTATGACTCCCAATTAATAATAATAAAAAAACTAACTAGTACTGGCACTGTATCAATTAATCCAGCTTCTAGTACAACAGTAGACGGATCTACCAGTATGTCAGCAACATCACAATATTCATTTATACAATTATTACAAGATGGTCCTTCTAATAGTTGGGTTGTAATTGCAAACAATGGATTTTCATAACAAACATATTTATATAAAATGAATAACGTAACAGTATTATTTCCAGGAGGCTTCAAGCCAATAACCGGAGCACATATGGCTCTTGCTCAAAGATATGCTCAAAATCCTAGTGTTGACAAAGTTATCATGTTAATAGGTCCTAAAGAGCGAGATGGTATAACAAGAGATACAAGTATAAAAATGTTTAATTTGTTAAACAGAAACAATAACATTGAAATACAATCAACAGATTTTAATTCGCCTATTATGGCCGCATATGAATATCTATTTTCATTACCAGAAGACACACAAGGTCAATTTGCATTAGCTGCATCAGAAAAAGATGAAGATTATGTTCGTGTAAAAACGTTTCTACCAAACGTAGATAAATATAAATTAACTGGTGATAGAAAAGGAAGAAAAATGCCAGCTGGTATTGATGCAGTTGAATTAACAGTTTCTGTAGACCCTTTGAAATATGATGATGGTAATGCAATTTCAGCTTCAACTGTAAGAGCTGCAATTGTCAATAACGATTATGAAACGTTTGCAGCAAGTTATCCTAGCTATGATGAATCCATTATAAAAAATATTTGGCAAATGCTTAGTAGTCCATCTTCACTTACTAAAGAATGGTTTTTACAAGAATTTGAAAATGATGCAAATGAAATAGCAGAACAAATGGGAGTTGGATATATGACCCCCAAAGGAGCTGCAGCACATCAAAAGAAGATTAAAAAACTTAGAAAATTTTTAGACAAGAAAAATGATCGTGGATTTGTATATGATTTTGATGATTACCCAAAAACAGTCTTTGGAACAAAATATTTAAATGAAGGTGGATTAGCTGGACATATGTCACATCCATTTGATAAAAATAGATCACAATCATTAACATTCGCAGATTTCAAAGAAATGATTTCACGTGGATTACAAGGTAGATTAGACATAGAAAATGCAGTTACTGAAAAAACAGATGGACAAAATATATTTGTTACATTTAAAGACGGAACAGTTAAATTTGCTAGAAATAAAACAGAACGTGTTAATCCATTATCTGTTGAAGGATTACAAGCAAAGTTTGCAGGAAGAGGACCTATATCAGATGCATTTGGAGAAGCTGGTAATGATTTAGAAGCAGCATTTTCAAAAGTAGGAACAGAAAAATTAAATAGTATTTTTCAAAATGGAAAAGTATTTGCTAACATGGAAATTATTTATCCAGAAACAAAAAATGTTATAGCATATGAAATAGCAGTTCTTCAATTTCATAACTTAGTTGAGTATGATGAAAATGGAAATGTTGTTCAAACTGATATGACTGGAGGAGCAGTAATACAAAGAGCTATACAAGATGCAAATGCTCATATGCAAAAAACATTTAACTTAATACCACCACAAAAAATTAAAGTAGGAAGAGTTGAAAATTTTCAAGATTATGAAGATGCATTATTTACAGAATTGAATCAATTACGTGACAAATATCAATTACAAGACACTAGTTATTTGTCAGATTATCATAAGGCCTGGTGGAGAGATGTTATAAAAGAAAAAGCAAACGAAATGAATTATGATATATCTGATGATTTAATAGAACAATTAACTAATAGATGGTCATTTAATGATAAATCAAATTCAATTGTAAAAATTAAAAAAATGATTGATAATCCAGAATTCTTAGAATGGGTCTCTGTATTTGATAAAAAAGATTTCAAACAATATCAAAAAGATAATTTGCAACCATTTGAATCTATATTTTTAAAATTAGGAGCAGAAATAATGAAAAATGCATCTAATTTTTTAGCAGCAAATCCAAATAAAGCTGTACAATCAATAAGATCAGAAATTGCTGGAATAATACGTACTCTTAGATCCACAAATGATATTGCAAAAATGGATCTATTAAAAAAACAATTAGAACGAATTAAAAGATTAGGTGGATTTGAGAAAATAGTTCCAGTAGAAGGAATTGTATTTACCTATGGCGGTAATACGTATAAACTAACTGGGGCTTTCGCCCCCATAAATCAAATATTAGGAACATTAAAGTATTCTAGATAATATTTATATAAAAGAAAATAACAGGACGTTAAAATGGCTAAATATAAACAACCAAAAAATGAAAAGCATAAAGCTAGAAAAGATTTAAAAGATTACACTATCGACAAAGAAGTCGAAGGTATGGTACCAAATGCGTCTGGAGAGCCAATGCCGGAAGTCCCTAGAAAAGATGATAAAGAAGTTATTAACGATGTTGAAAACATGGTACCTAACGTAAAAGATTCTGATAAAATATATGTTACTAAAGAATTAGAAGATGGCGATCCTAAAATGCCATCTAATGCATTAAAAACATTAGTAAAGAATCAAGAAGAAGATGCAAAAGAATTAATTGATACATTATCAAAAAAAGATGGTGGATATATGACACAAATAGAAAAACTAACTAAAGAGCAAAAAGAACAATTGGTAAAAGAAATTGTAAAAAGAAAAGTTGTTAAATTTTTATCAGAACAAGAAAATAAAGAAACTGATAATATAGAGCAGCCAATAGAAGAACCTGTAGAAGAACCAGTAGCAGATACTCCAGAGCCACCACCGGCTCCAGAAGCACCAGCTGAACCTGCAGATAGTCCAGAACCAGAAGTTACACCAGAGCCAGAAGCACCAGCTGAACCAGAGACAGATCCTGCTGCAGAAGAACCAGCTGAACCAAAAGGCGGAGCTGATTCTCAACCTGGAGACACAGGAGATCCTAGAGTATCTAAATTTTTAGAAGCCATGGAACAAAAGCCTGGAACATTGGCACAAGTTACATTAATGATGAAAACTATTAATCAATTTTTAAATGAAAAAGATGTTAAAGGTAAAATACAATTTTTAGCTTTCATGAAAAAATTAGTAGATAAATCATTACAAAAAATGGATCCTAAAGATCTGTAATTAAATTTAATTTAAATTTTATGGCAAATAAGTTACAAAACATTAAAGCCATCCAAAAAATGTTGGATGGTACTCATGCATTTCAAACTAAAAAAACTCACGGATTTACTGATGCTAAACAAAAAGCAGAAAAAAACAAACGTCGAGAAATAGGAGAAATATGGGAAGAAAAAATTGGGAATACAATTTATATTATAGAGCAACAAGACGGATTTCGTGTTAAAAAACCAAAAAATTCAGTTTCTAAAGAAATTCGTGAATATCTAAATTCATATCCAAATTGTAAAGAAGATTGTTGTAAAACAAAGTTTGGCCCTGTTGATGAAAAAATGCGTTTAATTCATGGAATGTGTTTAGATTGCGTTATTGACATGGAACATGAGTTAAAAAAACAAGGAAAATACGATGAATACGAACGTCAAAAAATGACTGAAAATGCCATAGCTTGGTTAAAAAAAGCAGAACAAGATGTTGAAATGTTAAAAGAAACATATACTAAAGCATCTAGTACAGTTATGAATGCTGATGGACAATTAGAACATTGGTCTGCTAAAATGACACCGGAGGAATTTGAAGAAAAAATAAAAACTGGATTTGATAAATTTAAAACTAATTTTTTAGAAAATTTAAATAAAAAGAAAGAAAACAATGATTAAAAAAACATGGAAAATAATTGCTGGCATAGTTGCTGGAATATTTGGATTAATATTTATTTTTGGAAAAAAATCAAATAATAAAAAAGCTGAACAAGCAAAAAAAGAAATTGATGATAACAATGTTAATATTAATAAATTAGATGGAAAAATAGAAGAAGTTAAAAAACAAAAAACTGTTGCAAAGAAAAAAGTAACAACAACAAAAAAACAAATAGCTTCTACTAAAGCAAAAAAAGCAGCTCCAAAAAAAGCAACTCCAAAAAAATCAGTTAAAAGTGCAAAAGCAAATATCAAAAAGAAAATTAGGAAATGAAAAAATATTTTATTATAATATTAATATGGCCATTGTTTCTTTTTGGACAAATGCCAGATACATGTTTTACAGAAAATGAAATAATAGAAATTTCAGAAACATTGGATTCATTATATTATTTAGATTCAATTAATAATGAAATTATTTCACAACAAGAAACATTAATATCTGAATTAGAAACAATTGCAAATTTAGATTCTATTGAATTATTATATACAAATAAAAAAATAGAATTATTAAATAATAATATAGAATTGTATATACAGCGAGAAAAATATTTAAAACCAAAATGGTATGATCATAAAGTTATATGGTTTAGTTCTGGAATATTAACTGCTGTATTAACAGGAAAAATGATTGTTGAAGTAGTTCAGTGAGTAAAAAACAAAATATAAAAAAAATAATTCAAGAGCAATATAAAAAATGTGCAGAAGATCCTGTATATTTTATGCGTCAATTTTGTTATATTCAACATCCTACTAAAGGCAAAATTAAATTTAATTTATTTCCATTCCAAGAAGAGTCATTAACTACATTACAAAATAATAGATACAATGTTATTCTTAAATCTAGACAATTAGGTATATCAACATTATCTGCAGGATATGCTTTATGGTCAATGTTATTTAATGAAGACTTCAACGTTTTAGTTATAGCAACTACCCAAGATGTTGCTAAAAACTTAGTAAGTAAAGTTCAAATAATGAATGAAAATTTACCAAGTTGGCTAAAAACAAATATAGTTACAAATAATAAATTATCATTAAAATTTGCAAATGGCTCTCAAATCAAAGCAATATCAAGTGCATCAACGGGTGCACGATCGGAAGCATTATCACTATTAATAGTTGATGAAGCTGCGTTTATTAGAAATATCGAAGAAATATGGGTAGCTTCTCAAGCAACATTATCTACTGGTGGTGGAGCAATAGTATTATCCACTCCAAATGGTATTGGTAATTGGTTTCATCAAACATGGGCAGATGCTGAAACAGGCGTTAATGGTTTTGAAACAATTAAATTAGATTGGAAATTACATCCAGAACGTGATCAATCGTGGAGAGATGAGCAAACACAATTATTAGGTGAGCGTGGAGCAGCACAAGAATGTGATTGTGATTTTATTTCATCTGGACATACCGTAGTAGATGGATTAATTCTACAAGAGTATGAATCAAAATGTATAGAGCCAATTGAAAAGCGTGGTTATGATAATTCATATTGGATATGGGAGTATCCAGATTATTCAAAAGATTATTTAGTAGTAGCAGATGTTGCTAGGGGAGATGGCGCTGACTGGTCTGCATTTCATGTAATTGAAGTTCAATCAATAAAACAAGTTGCTGAATATAAAGGAAAAATCCCTCCTAAAGACTTTGGCAATATGTTAGTTACCGTTGCAACAGAATGGAATAATGCATTATTAGCTGTCGAAAATGCTAATATAGGATGGGCTGCAATACAACCAGCATTAGATAGAAGTTATGAAAATTTATTTTACACATATAAAGACGACGGATATGTAGATTTAGATATACAACTTCGAAAAGGATATGATCAAAAAGACAAATCACAAATGGTTCCAGGAGTTTCTACTACATCAAGAACAAGGCCATTAATGATATCTGCATTAGAAATGTATATGAGAGAAAAAAGTCCTGTTATACATTCAAAAAGATTAATACAAGAATTATTTGTTTTCGTTTGGTTAAATAGTAAACCTCAAGCACAAATAGGTTATAACGATGATTTAGTTATGAGCTTTGCAATTGCATTATGGTTACGAGATACTAGTTTAAAATTAAGACAACAAGGAATTGAATTAAATAAACGAGCTTTATCACAATTTCAAAAAACAGATACTACTATATATACTAACAAAGATAAAAATTCTACTGATACTTGGGATTGGAACAATGGTCAAGATAATGAAAATTTAACATGGCTTCTGTAGTTAGTTATATTTATAATAAATTAAAAGAATAGATTATGGCATCATTAAGAAAACGTTTGCAAAGATTATTTAGTACAAATGTAATCGTTAGAAAATATGGTAAAGAAAAATTACGTGTTGTAGATACAAATAGATTACAATCTACTGGCAATATAGCACAGAGTAAAATTACAGATCGTTATTCTAGATTACATGGCACAAATAAACATGGATATGGATCATATGGATCTGCGTATGGCGGATATGACGCAAATTATTATTCTCAACAAAATAGAAAACAATTATATGTTGATTATGAAATGATGGATAAAGATCCTATTATTTCTTCAGCATTAGACATATATTCTGATGAATCTACATTAGAAGATCAATTTGGCGATATATTAACAATTAAAACAAATAAAACTCATATACAAAAAATATTATATAATTTATTTTATGATGTTTTAAATATTGAATTTAATATGTGGCCATGGATACGTAATTTATGTAAATATGGAGATTTCTTTTTAAAATTAGATGTAGCAGATGAAATTGGTATTTTAAATGCAAGACCATTATCGGCATATGAAGCAGAACGATTAGAAGAGTTTAATCCTGAAACAGGAGAATATGAAATAAATTTTCAACATACTATTTCAGAAAATGTTAAATATGATGTCTTCGAAGTTGCACATTTCAGAATGATATCTGATTCTAATTTTTTACCATATGGTAGATCAATGTTAGAAGGAGCTAGACAAGAATTTCAGAAATTAATGATGCTAGAAGATGCAATGTTAATTCATAGAATTATGCGTGCACCTGAAAAAAGAGTATTTAAAATTGATATTGGTAATATTCCACCTAACGAAGTTGATTCATTTATGGAACAAATTATCAATAAAATGAAAAAAGTCCCATATGTAGATAAAAATACAGGAAATTATAATTTAAAGTTTAATTTAAATAATATGCTAGAAGATTATTATTTACCAGTTAGAGGTGGTAATAGTCAGACACAAATAGATACATTACCAGGAATGACTTTTACTGGCATTGAAGATATTGAATATGTTAAGCATAAAATGATGGCTGCTTTAAAAATTCCAAAACCTTTTTTAGGATATGACGAAGGAGTAGAAGGAAAAACTACGTTAGCTTCAATGGATATTAGATTTGCAAGAACTATTGAAAGAATACAAAAAATAGTAGTTTCTGAATTATCTAAAATTGCAATTGTGCATTTATATGCTCAAGGCTTTGAAGGAGAAGATTTAATTGGTTTTGAATTATCACTAACTCCTCCATCTATCATATATGATCAGCAAAAAGTTGCATTAATGAATGAAAAAATTCAACTTGCTGTTGCAATGAAAGATTCAAAATTAGTTTCTGACAAGTACGTTTATGAATACATATTTAATATGTCTGAAGATGAATGGTTAGAAGAAAGAAATAACGTTGTAGAAGATTTAAAATTAAGATTTAGACAAAATCAAATAGAACAAGAAGGAAATGATCCTACACTAACAGGCGTATCATATGGAACACCTCATGATTTAGCGTCAATGCATCAAAGCACAGATGACGTGACAGATACTGATAAAGGAGGACGTCCACCAGAAGGAATAAAATATGGTCAACATGCAAATGAATTAGGATGGGATCCAACTGGTGCAAAAACATTGAAACAAGCTTCAACATTTCAACCTGAATATAGAAGAAAGTCAAAAAATGTAGCTACTGAAAACGCAGATATTTTAAAAAAAATAAAGAAAAATAGATCAAAAGTATTGTTTGAAACAAAAAAAGAAATTGATGATAACGGATCAATGTTGGATGAAAACAATATTTTATAAACATTACTATATTTATATGAAAGAACTTGTGTATTAACATGAAAAATCTTAAACATTCAAAGTATAAAAATACTGCTATTCTTTTCGAAATGTTAGTTAGAAAACTTACATCCGAGACTCTAACTTCAGATAAAACAGTTACTGTTGAAATAATAAAAAAATATTTCGGAAAAAATACAGCATTATCAAAAGAGTTACAATTATATAATTCATTAATTAAAGAAAACTTAAAATCAGAAGCACAAGCATTAGATTTTATTAGAACTTGTAAAGATGCTCATAGCAAACTTAATAAAAGTTTATTACGTAGACAACGTTACAATTTAGTAAAAGAAATATCAGAAAATTTTGATTTTCAAAAAGTTTCAAAAATTAGAATTAATAATTATAAAGAATTAGCATCTATATATAAACTATTTGAATATACTGAAGCTGATAATCCAAAGGATCTTTTAGAATGTAAAACATCAATTGTTAGTCATTTATTAGGAGAAACTAAACAGTCTTTAAAATTAAGTCCATTATTAGAAAAATATAAAGGATATAAAAAAGATGTTCGTATATTAACTTATAAATTATTAGTAGATAAATTTAATTCAAAATATTCTGGATTAGATGAAAATCAGAAAAAAATATTAAATAAATATATTACACACGTTAATGATTCTGAATCTGTTAAACAATATCTTGAAGAAATTATTCCAAGTATAAAAAAAGAATTAAAAGAACAAGTGTCATCAATAACAGATAAAGCAACAAAAATTAAAGTTGATAAATTATCTGAAATGCTTTGTAATGTTGAAACAATTAAAACTATAAAAGAATCACACGTTTTAACTATATTACGATATTATGATTTAATCAAAGAATTAAAAGAGGTCAATTCCAAATGAAATCATTTTTAAAAGAAATAGAATCTAAATTTAAAGAAATTCAAGAACAAGATCAAGACGGAGATAAAGATCAAGATTTTGCAGATGTTCAAATTGCTAGAATGGTAGCCTCCGGAATGTCTAAAGAAGATGCAATTGCAAAAGTTAAAGGTAAAAAATATAATGAAGAAGCTAAACCTGACTTTTTAGATTTAGATAATGATAATGATAAAGAAGAGCCAATGAAGCTAGCTGCTAAACAAGCTAAAGCTAATGAAGCTACAATTGAAGTACCTCAAGAAAAATTAGCACAAGTTAAAGCACAAGCAGACGATGATGATACTATAAAAGTTGTCGACGAAGAAATTGATGAACAAAATGTAACAGGAGCTATAGCTGGATATAATACACCAAATGCATTTTCAACAAAAGCACAAGCTAAAAAGAAAAAGAATATGAAATATGAATCAGTACAAGCCGCAATGGATCAAAAGTATGCTGCAATGATTGAATCATATTCTAAATTTTCAACGGGTAATCCAAAGTCTACTCCATCACAAACAGTTAATGGAACAATAAAAGAAGTAGCAAAAAAATTACAAGAAATAGAACAACTAGTTAAATATACATCTCGATTAAAAAATGAATCTGGTATAGCCGGATCAACATATGGTAAATCTACTCATAATGCATTAAAGAGAATTTCAGAAAGATTATTAAAAATATCTGAAAGAGTTAGAAGTTTAGGAGAATAATATGAGTAAAGCTTTATTAGTAGAATATATACCATTTAAACCAATTGGCCCAGTTAATGAGCAAATGGGCAAACAATATGGAATACCTGGTGGATTAGTTGTACAAGGAGTATTACAAAGAGCAGGAGCTAAAAATCAAAACGGAAGAGTATATCCTAAAAATATATTAGATAGAGAAGCTAAAAAATATCAAAAAGAATATATTGATCAAAATAGAGCATTAGGAGAATTAGATCATCCTGAATCTTCGGTAGTCAATTTAAATAACGTTTCTCATAATGTCTTAAAAATGTGGTGGAATGGCGATGATTTAATGGGAGCAGTACAAATATTAGAAACACCTGCAGGGAAAATATTAAAATCGTTATTTGAATCTGGCATAACATTAGGAATATCTAGTAGAGGATTAGGGTCAGTTAAAGAACTTTATAAAGAATCAGCAGTTGAAGTTCAAGAAGACTTTGAATTAATTTGTTTTGACTTTGTATCAAACCCATCTACCCATGGAGCATTTTTAAGACCAATGAATGAGTCAGTAACTAGCAAAACAAAAAATTATAAAAAAGTAAATGAAATTATTACATCAATATTATGTGATAGTGGCAAATGTAGGATTTTACCATGAAATTTAAAGAAATATTAGAAGCACTAGAAAGAGAGCCAGTTAAACTTACAAATGAACAAAAACGTGAATTTGTAGAAGCAGTTAAAGGATATTCCACATTAGGAGAATCTGTTTATGGTAAAGGAGATCTTAAAGAATTATGTGGACGTGTTAAATATATGGTAGAAATGGCTCAACAAGTTACTTTGTCTGAAGGAGATTGGTTTGATGGAATTACTGTTAATAGACATATGAAAGGATTAAATGATTCATATAAAGTTTTTGAAAAAACAGCTCAAGAAATTTCACAACTACAAGAAAGACTTTCAGCAGCATATGAAGATATTGGTCAAGGTTTAGGTAAATATTTTGATGTAAATTAATTTTGATTATTAACAAAAAATTATTATAATAAAGGAAATAAATGTCGACAGTTGATAACATGTATCATCAATTTTTTGGAATGAAGCCACAAACAAATGAAGCTGACTTATTAAATAAGTTAACCGATTATAAAGGCGGATTTTTATATAAGTTAATAGATCCAGCTACTGCAGGTAATGTTAAAGCTGATATACAAGCATTTTTAAATAAAAAAGGAATGCATGTTATTAAGACAAAATTTGACGACACAGCTGGTAAAGGATTTTTTTATATTAGATTAGGAGAAGATCCTGCTAAAGAATCACAAAGAGTTCAAGGATTTATAAGTCAATTACCAGAAGTTGAAAAATTTAAGTTTACATTGAGACCAATACAAAAACAACAAGTTATATCCCCAGAAAATGAATAAACAAATAAAACACCACAAATCAATAGTTCCAGGAAATTGTAAATCAACAAAAGTAATTAATCGAGATATTAATTTTGCATTAAGACTTTGGAAAAAACAAGTTAAATCTGCAGATTCAATTAATAAATTAAAATCATTAAAAGAATTTGAAAAACCTAGCATTACTAAAAGAAGACAAAAACAAGCAGCTGTATATAAACAAAAAATAGCTGACTTATATTCTGCGTAATACAATTAATTGATAGTCCTGATTTAGTTCAGGACTATTTTACTGTTTTTTGATTTTGTTTATATTTATAGTAAATACGTTATCTCTATATAGCGTCAATTATAATTAATATTCTTATTAAGATTTACAATAATCTTATTTCCAATAAAAAATTTAAGGAGAAATGTAATGAACGAGAAATCGGACTTACTTAAAGAAGCAATTGCAGATGCAAAAGCCGTTAAGGAAACTGCATTAGCAAACGCTAAAATAGCTCTTGAAGAAGCTTTCGCTCCTAGAATTCACAACATGCTATCAACCAAATTATCAGAAGATTTGTATGAAGACGAAATGAATATGGATATGGATGCAGAAGCAGAAATAGAAGCACCTATGGAAGAACCATCAGTAGTTGTCGACGGCGAAAAATATGTCAAAGCCGACGATGCTGAAGGAGCTGAAATTGATGTAGATATGGATGCTGCACCTGACATGGACATGGGTGAAGAACCAATCAATGATGATATGGCTTTAGAAGATGGTATGATGAACGACGCAGATGAAGATCCAACGGATTTAAACAGCGGAGTTGAAGAAGATCTAGAACTAGAAGCAATCATAAGAGAGTTAGAAGAAGATTTAAATGAAGAAGAATTAACTGAAGAAGAGTTAGCAGAAGATGCTCACAATTCTGACGCAGCTGATTCTACTGATGCAAAAGGCAATGATTTAATGGCTGAACCAAAAGAAATGAAAAATGAAGAATTCAATATTGATGAAATCATTGAAGAAATTCTTTCGGAAGAAGACAAAGAAGAAGAACCTAAGGATAAAGTAGAAGAAGGTGAAGATCATGATGATAAAGAATCTAAAGAAAAAGTAGAAGAAATGACTGAAGAATTAACTGAAGCATATGACACTATTGAATCTTTAAGAGACACTATCAATGAAGTTAATCTTTTAAATGCAAAACTTCTTTACACGAATAAATTATTTAGAAATTTTGAATTATCAGAAAGTCAAAAAATGACAGTTATCGAAAATTTCGATAGAGCTGGTAATACAAGAGAAGTTAAACTTGTATTTAGTACATTAGCAGAAAATTTTACAGTTCCTGTAAAAAAGAGAAAAGTGGTAAAAGAAGGCAGTGCCTCTAAGCCAGTTGAATCAACTGCTCCTGCAACTAAAACAATAATCAATGAAGGTAATCAATTAGCTAACAGATGGAAGAAGTTAGCAGGATTACTAGATTAATTAAAAAGGAAAATTAAAAATGGAAATTTCATCTTTATTAGAAGATAATAATCCTTCCCAAAGAAATGCAGCGTTAAAAACTGTAAATAAATGGGAAAGAACCGGTCTCTTAGAAGGACTTAAGTCCGAGACCGAAAAAGCCGGAATGGCTCAACTTCTAGAAAACCAAGCAAGACAACTTGTAAAAGAAGCGTCTTCAACTGGTACAACAGAAGGATCAGAAGAATGGGCTGGTGTAGCACTTCCATTGGTAAGAAGAATCTTTGCTGAATTTGCAGCAAAAGAATTTGTTTCTGTACAACCAATGAACTTGCCATCAGGACTAGTATTTTATTTGGATTTCAAATACGGTACTGCACAACCTGGATTCGACGACGATAACGCAGATAATTTAGCACAAACAGGTGAGCCTTTTGGACCACAAAGTGCAGCAGATTCTATGTTCGGTATAACTACTACAGAAAATGACCCATCAGGCGGTCTTTATGGTGCTGGTAGATTTGGATATTCAATCAATGAATTAGCAGTAACTGCTTCAGGTACTGTTTCAACTGCAACATCATCATCTGTAAATTATGATTCTGCATATACTGATATTGCTGGATTTGGTGCTGCTGGTGGATACAGTATTGTTTCTGTACCATTATCATCATTATCTGGATCAGATTCTACTGCAGTAAGATCATTTATTTTATCAACTGCATCTGCAGGAACAGTAAATCAAATTAGTGCATTTACAAGATTAAATGATGCTAAGACACATGTTAACTTTGTAATTACTGGATCAGACGGATTAGCTCCAGCTGGAACTCGTGATTATATTGTAAAATATAGTGCTCAACCATCTGATATATCTAGAGGTGACTTCGAAGACTCAAATCCTTTCAAAGGATCTGGAGCTAACGGAATCAATCAAGGTACTGACATTGATATTCCAGAAGTAAATCTTGAAATGCAATCAGATCCTATAGTAGCTAAGACAAGAAAGTTAAAGGCTGTTTGGACTCCTGAATTTGCTCAAGATTTAAATGCATATCACTCAATTGACGCTGAAGCTGAATTAACTTCAATGTTAAGTGAATATGTATCAATGGAAATTGATCTCGAAATCTTAGATATGTTAATTAACGGCGCTGTAACAACAGAATATTGGTCAGCTGTATCAAATCAATTCTTTGATGCTGCTAACAATAAATTTGTTGGAAGAGATGTCCAAGGAGGCGGATATTATAATACGCAAGGAGAGTGGTTCCAAACTTTAGGAACTAAACTTCAAAAAGTATCTAACAAAATTCACCAAAAAACATTAAGAGGTGGCGCTAATTTCTTAGTAACTAGTCCTGCTGTTGCAACTATCCTAGAATCTATTCCTGGATTTGCTGCTGACACAGACGGTAACAAAATGGAATTTGCTGCTGGTGTTCAAAAAATTGGTGCAATCAATAATAGATACACAGTATATAAAAACCCATACATGAAAGAGAACGTAATCCTTATGGGATACAGAGGAGCTCAATTCCTTGAAACTGGTGCAGTATATGCTCCATATGTACCTCTAATCATGACTCCACTTGTATACGATCCTGTTAATTTCACCCCAAGAAAAGGTGTAATGACAAGATATGCTAAGAAAATGGTAAGACCAGAATTCTATGGTAAAGTATATGTTGCTGGATTAAATTCTATTTAATAGTTAATTATTAAATTAATTTAAACAATGAGAGGGATGATTCGTCATCCCTTTCTTACTGTTTTGATATTTATAATAAAAGAAGTACTATGGCAGCCCCAAGAACAAAATATTCAATACAAGCAAGAATAAGATATAAAGGTAATTTAGTTGACGTTTTAGATAGACTACGAGCTATACGTATGGTATTAATGGTTCATATAGAACAAGATCTAGGTAAAGGAGCTGAATTAATAACAATGAAAGTTCTATCACCATATTCAGCTAAAAAAACGTTTCAAGCAATTCAACAGTTAAGCACAAAAAAAATTGAAACGTTAGAACAAATGCAATTATTAAATAGTACATTAACAAAATTAGAATAAGGATTATTAATGGCAGATTATAGTGTAAATAAACCCATATGGCCTGGTAGCTCCTCGTTTACTACAGGATCTACTCCATTTGGATTTTTTGATAATGACGCAATGTTTCAATCACATGCAGATAGTTTTTCTAAGCATGCTGCACAAAACGTTGGTTATCCAATTATGGATGTTGAATTAATAGATATAAATTTTTATAATGCATTTGAATCTGCAGTTATAGAATATTCAAATCAAGTTAATCAAGTTAATATTGCAAATAATTTATTAAATACATTAGGTATAAATACAGGATCTAGTTTTTTAACAGACAATTCATTTTCTGATACATTAATTGGTGGATCATTATCATATATTACAAAATTATCAAAAACATATGGAACAGAAGCAGATTCAGGTGGAAACTTAAAATGGTTTTCTGCATCACTTGATGTTAATCCAGGTCAACAAACATATAGTATAAGAGCTGCCGTATCTAAAAGTTTAGGAATTGAATTAACAAATACAAGTTCTATAGAAATTAAAAGAGTATTACACACAGTTCCTCCAGCTATTATTAGATATTTTGATCCATTTGTTGGAACAGGGCTAGGCTCTCAAAATTTAATGGATGCCTTTGACTTTGGAGGATTTTCTCCGTCTGTAAATTTTATGTTAATGCCATTACATCAAGATTTATTAAGAATACAAACCATAGAATTTAATGATAGAATTAGAAAATCACATTTTTCATTTGAAATCCATGGAGATGATTTAAGATTATATCCAACGCCTGGAACAACAGGAACAGCAGCTACTCCATTCTATAAAAACGTTTGGTTTGAATTTATATTTGAAGATAAAAAAGCAGATGAAGCAGTACTATTCGGAAATACAGCAGCAATGAATAGTGTAGTATCAGATGGATCTAATATTCCATATACATATCAAAAATATTCTCAAATAAACGATGTAGGACGGTCTTGGGTATTTAGATATGGATCAGCACTAGTAAAAGAAATGTTAGGATATGTTCGAAGTAAATATTCAACAGTACCAATTCCAAATTCAGAAGTAACATTAAATGGATCTGATTTAGTAACACAAGGACAATCAGAAAAAGAAGCATTAATTACCCAATTAAGAGAATTTTTAGACAAATTAACAAAAGAAAGTATGATGACAAGACAACAATCAGAAAATGATTCAATGAATGAAATATTGTCAAAAGTACCAACTAAAATATACGTAGGATAATATGGCGTTATTTGGAACTCAACGAGATGCTAAATTTCTAGCATCGATTAATGCAGAATTATTAAATGCAATAGTTGACACTGAAATAGAATTCTACAAATTAATTATTGAAGATTCAAATTCAAATATATATGGAGAGTCTGTTAATAAAACTTATTATAATTATATACTTATTCCGGCCTTAATCACAAAAGAAGGAAAAACTGGAGAAATGGATGATTATGGACATTCATATACAAGAACAGCACAATTTGGTATATCTAGAGATATTTTAGAAAAAGCATCATTTTATCCAGAAGTAGGAGATATTATTAAATGGGACAATGAATTCTATGAACTAGATAACGTTGATGCTAATCAATATTTTGCTGGCAAGAATCCTGACACATGGGCTAATGGTAATAAGTTTGGATATAGTGTTTCTGTATTATGTGATGCTCATGTAACAAGACAAACTCCAACTAATATCAGAAAAATGAGATTTGGTATAACTGGAGACAATCAATCATATAAAGGATTTTAATGTCTAGATATAGAAATTATAATATTGATAGAAAAATAGATAAACCAGATATTCGTAATACTGAATCTGTTAGAGATGATCAAACATTTGATAGATCTTCGCAAGTTCGTAGAGATGATGATCTAGTTAAAACTCCTAGAAGAACTGTATATAATATTGATTTTGCATTAAAATGGTATATTGAGAATATAATACAACCAAAAATTACTGGACCAGAAAATAATTTAATAGATGTTCCAGTTATATATTCAAATGCAGAAAAATGGGATAGTGTAAGAAGATTAGGATATCTTCGTGACGAAAAAGGAATGTTACAATCTCCTTTAATAATATTGAAAAGAAATTCGTTACAAGAACGAGATCAATTAAAAAAATTAGATGTTAATCGATTTATTTCTGGTAATAGTATTATATATCGACAACAATATAACGCAAGAAATCAATATATAGATCAATTATATCCAATACCTAGTAAACAACGAGAACAATCTGCAGAAATGTATTCAATAAATATTCCAGAATATGTAGATGTCGAATATGATTTACTTATGTGGACAGATTTTACTACACAAATGAATGAACTAGTAGAACAAATTATGCCATATGGTGGATTTGCTTGGGGGAATGAATCAAATAAATATAGAACTCATATAAGAACATTGAATTTTGAAACGGTTAATACAGTTGGAAATGATAGACTAGTAAGATGTACTGCACCATTAACAGTAAATGGTACATTATTAGGAGAACAAGAATATAGATTATCAACAGTACAAAAGAAATACTCTTTGAAAAAATTAGTATGGGAATTTGTAATTGATGTAGATGAAGATATATTCGGAACAGTAGAAGTTCCACAAGCTTTATTAGATGTAGAATCTAAAATTATAAGCGGAGGAAGAGTAGTAATTTCAAGAACGGGCGGAGGATCCCAATTAGTAATAGATGCAAACACAATGGAATATTTAACACAATTACAAGAAAAAACTGCTACGGTACAGAATGCAACAACTGTAACAGTTAATGATGCAGCAGGAACTAATCCAGTAACATTAACAGCTGCAACAAAAAAAGAATTTAATATTTATATCAACGGACAGTATATCGATAAAGCTTTGTATACATGGACTCCTACAACATCAAGTCCACAAACAATTGTTTTTGATACTGCTCAATTAGACTATGAATTAGACTCTAACGATATAATTATAATAAATGGAAGATGGACTTTAAATCCATAAATAAACTATATATAAAATGTCTAGAAGATTAAGAGGAAAACAATTAGCAAAACATTTGCGATTAACAGGGTCATTAGCAATTTCTGGTTCAGGAAATACTTTACCTAATTCAGCATCATTATCAATTGATGGAGGAATAAATAGAAGTGATTCAACAATAGGTCATTTATTAGGAAATTTTGACGCAGGATCATTTCATGACGATTTACCAACCCCTGAAACTAAAATAATAATACCATAACGCTTTTCTATAAAATTTTATATTTATATTAAATAATAAATCAACTTAAGGATTACAATCAATGTCACAAATTATTCAGCATCGAAGAGGTAGCTTAGCAAGTATTAAATCATTAAATACTAATGGACCAATTCATCGAGGAGAAATATTAGTAGCCACCGGTTCATTATATATATCATCAGGATCTTCTGATTCAGATAATTATCATTTATCTGCTTCAATTTTCTTCGGAGGATCATTAACAACTGATGGGTCATCTAATTATAGACCACTTACACAAGTTATATCTGGATCTGGATTACCTTCTGTAACAACAGGAACATATGGAAGAACATTAGATGGTATTTTATATATTAATACTGATGATAATAAATTATATAGATTAGTTGCAACAGCAGACGCAAATCCTGCAACATCTGGAAACTTTACTGGATCACATCAATTAATATCTGGCGGAGGAGGCGGAGGATCATCCGATTATCCTTCAATAGGAACACCAGATGATGGAACATATACTGATGGCGTATTTCCATTTACTGCTACTACAACAATAGCAAATGCAATCGATCAAATAAATGAAGTATTAAAAGTAATTGCTCCATCTAGTCCACCAAATTATGAAGGATTGAGTTTTGCTGCTAGTGGAACTAAAACTGGAAAATTATCTTTTGGTGATAATCATGCTATATCTAGTTACACAAATGTTGGAGACAATATTGGTCAAACATATGGAGGATCTGATTATGCTAGTATACAAACAAAAGTACCAGCAACTGGATCATCACCAGCCGTTGTTTCATCTGATAACACCGGTGGATTTAAAGGAATATATGGAGACGCTTCTTCAACTACAGGAACTGTCAATGATATTGCAACAAGAACAGGTAAAGGTAATCCTGCAGTAGGAGCTGGAGCATCTGGTGCATACAATCAATATGCAGTAGGTGATGGTCAATCTGGTGTATTAGCAATGTATTTGAATGGAGCATTATTTTTATCTGGGTCACTTTCTGGATCAGTTGCATCAATAACTAAAACTTCTGACAATTCATCCAATTTAACAATATCAGCAACACAAAGTGTATTTTTCAGCGACGGAATACAAAAATTAGATGGAGCTGAATATAGAACATTTACATATTCAATTAATACGGCAGATATGAGAAATGGTCATAATTATATAACTGTTAGACATGAATTAGCAGGAAGTACAAGAACAGCAGCTAAACATGATTGGGTACATGATAATTTTGCAGGAACCATGACTGCTGATAGTAGTGCAACATCTTCATTAAGTGCTGCTCAAGGATTTGATGCATCAAAAATTCATAATGTATCTGGAATTAAATTTTATAGTGATGGATTTGAAGATACAATTGTTCAATCTTATACTTCTTCATTCTCTGGAATATATCAAAATGTATATCCTAGTTCTGGTGGAATTACCATGACTGTTACAAATCAATCGATTAGTAATAGCACTAAAAAAATTCAAGGAAGTAAAATAGAAACATTAACTGGAACAGACGCAACAAGATTTCCAGATTTAGATGTAGTAAATTTTGCTACTACTACAGAAGATAGTAACATGACAATGTCATTTGCTGCAACACCAACTATAACTACTAATATATTTCATTCACCTCCTGGAGGAGAAACATCTACTAGCGCTAGATGGAATTTTGGATCATCTGTTACTCCATTATTAAGAAGTGCATTAACACCATCTGTTATACCACATGAAAATAGATTCATGTATAATACATTAACATCAGGATCTACAGAAAATAACTTTGAAACATTTAGAGGAGAAAGATTTAGACAAGATTATGCAGCTGGTTCAATAGGAACGACTATTGGAGCTTGGACCTCAACTCAAAATTTAGCTGCAGCAGTAGGTGGAGAATTATATGCGACTCAATATAATAGCGGATTAAGTGCACCAGAACGAATTGGTAATAGTGGAGATTTTACCACATTTCACGGACCTTCAAGTCAACCAAATTATACTACCGGAAATAGAGCAGCTGGAACTAGAAAATATGTTAGATTCTTTAAAAATACCGGTGGAGATGGAATAGGAAGTAAAAATTATTCAATTCAAATATCTGTAGTAGGAACTGGAGATGCTGTTCTAGTAACAGATAATTCTAGTTTATTTACTACAAATTCTTCTAAATTTAGAATGTATTGGTTTAATAGTAAAAGAAATACTAGTCCAACTGCATGGCTTGATGTTTTAGATGATACATATATTAATGGAGCTCAAATAAAAGCGTCTTTTGCAAATACTGATGGAATAGAATGTCCTGGACAAGGTACCATGGGATCAAGATCTGGAAATATTTCATATACTGTAGCTACATCGAATTCACCAGGAGGCAATGTACAAGTACCAAAAGGAGTTGTAAAATTAGCCGGCGGTGCTTCAGATGGCGTAATTGCTCAAGATGATATAATAGGAATCATGATTGAGATTCCAGAAGGATTTACTCATCATATAGATGCAATTCGATTTAATTGGGGAACCTCTGAAACATTAATGGGAACATCTGCATTATAAAAAAATTAAAAATAAAAAAAAAAGGAAATAAATCATGCCAGTAGTATCGTCTACATTAACTGAAATTGCTATTAAGCGAATCTCCGGAAAAGCTCAAGCAAGTACTAAATTAGGAGTAAATCAAGAAGCAATTGGTTCAAATGTACAATCAGCAGCACAATCAGTATTTGGAGAAGCAGTTCCTAATAACCCTAGTAGAACATTATTTACCGCTCAAACAAATGCTGCGGGAAAACAAGTAGTTCAATATGTTAAATTTGAATTAAATCCTATAACAGAAGGATTTTTTGCTAATGATG
>Ga0098051_1000250_pt1 | contig 22004 bp, 18 predicted proteins | sample 14BtaG_FD_77069 | JGI IMG/M metagenome (GOLD analysis project Ga0098051, IMG submission 77069) | Marine viral communities from the Subarctic Pacific Ocean - 14B_ETSP_OMZ_AT15311_CsCl metaG | ecosystem: Environmental > Aquatic > Marine > Oceanic | place: Pacific Ocean | collected 2015-01-18 | reverse complement strand
TGAAGCAGCACTTCTTGCTGTGTTGTTAGATCCTGATGCTGATAATCTAGCTGCTGATGTTGAGACCCAGAAAGAAGCTGCCAAGGCTGGTATTGCTTCAGGAGTCGGCGCTGGTGAAATTTTACAGACTACTGGTAAGACTGAGGATATTCTTGGAACAGATGCGTTGGACGCAGATAGTGATGACTCAAGCCTTAAAGATGGTGCAGAGGTTGATGCAGGTTCAGACCCAGCAGACCCCACTGATCCATAACAGGATTTTAGTTGCATAATCCCATCCCACGAAAATCCTATTCAGTTTCAAAGAAACTAAAAGAAGAAAACAAAACAAATGATCTTTTCGAGATTCAGTTATCTAACTTGACTCTTGAAGAGGTCATTGCTTTGAAACTCGAACTCGCCACAAAAGAAGCCGACGGCAAACTTTACGGAATACCTATCTGGAATAATTTACATTATATTGTGAAGGACGCTTGCCTAAAAGCAGCCATTTCTGGTGCCAACACCCGTAGGGACGCAGCAAGATTCCTCGGAATCTCATATTCTAGCCTCAAGGCAAGTCTCCGTAAATACAACGTTTTTCATTATTTTATAAATAAACCTTAACAGGACTTATTTTCGCATATATATTATATAAGTAACTAATACAATCATATCATAAAAACATTAGAATAGAAAATAAGAAAAGCTCAAGTCTGAGTCTGAGTAAATAAGTCTATAAAATATGTTTCCTTCCTCAATGGATAAGTCCATTTCTACTTCCCTTCCCTATTTAGTATAAGTTGTGAGGGTAATAAATTGGAAATAAGTAAAAATGTAAAGATTGGGATAACTGCTCAATCTGATGAAAATCTATTTGGTAACGGACTGAAACAAAATGTTTGGTTTCTTTATCGTCTTCTTAAAAATGTTGGTTATGATATTCATTTAGTTTCAGAGTCTGAAAATCATTATGGAAAGCACCTACTAGGTGTCCCAGTTGAGAAATTAGATACTGTTTCTATTTTAGAATATAAAGTAATTCTTCAGTGCGCCAACTCTTTGACGGAAACTTGTAGAATGATTCTCAGGGGACACGGAGGCAAAGTTGGCTCTTGTGAATATGGAAACAAAGTTCTTATTGATATGGGCACTATGATTTACGGTGGTCCAGGTGAAGACGGCTTTACTTTACCAGATGTTGATTTCTATTGGACCTCACCTCACTTTGAAAGGACTGCTAGTGCTCTGTCAGCAATGTCTAAAGCACCTGTTAGTATAGCACCTTATATATGGTCGCCAGAAGTTATAGTCCAGTCTTACATGAGAGCAGGCTATAATCCTTATTTCGGAGACCACGTTAATCTTAAGAACGTAGCTATTCTAGAATCCAATCTCTACATTGTAAAGACTTGTGTTATTCCAATGCTAATATCAGAGAAATTATATAATGAAGACAAAAATATGGTTGAGCAAGTTTATAATGTAGGTGCTTCAAGGTTGAAAGAAAAAAATAACTTTGTTAGATTCTGTCAAAAGTTCGACCTTGTAAAGGATAATAAAATGTCTTTCGAGGGAAGGTGGGCTTTAAATTTCTTGTTACACAAAGGTTATGCTGGAACAATAGTTTCACATCAGTGGTGTAATGAATTGAATTATCTTCAGTTGGAAGCAATGTTCCTGAACCTTCCTTTTGTTCATAATAGTCCTACATTTGAAGAACATGGCTATTATTATCCAGACTTCGACGTAGATAAGGGAGCAGAGGCTCTAAAAGAAGCCATTAACGAGCACCCAAAGCGTTACTTGGAAGAACGTCCAAAGAACGAAGAGATGATGTGGAGATACAATCCAAACAATAAAAAGAATGTAGATGGTTACATTGAATTATTAGAAGAGGTAATTCAGACAGACTACTCATAAGGAGAGTTTTGAAGAATTGGAAAGTTTTAAAATTAGACAGTTCTTATAGACCCATTCAGGTCATCTGTTGGACTGAAGCTATAATAATGGTTATGAATGACCGAGCTTCTGTTGTTGAATACAAAGAGGGTGTCTATGCTCACTCAGCCACAGAGAAATTTCAAGTTCCCTCTGTTATTGTTATCTCACGTTATGTAAAGAAAGCGAGAGTTAGCCTAAAGGTCACAAGAAAAAATCTTTTTATAAGAGATAACTACACCTGTCAATATTGCAATAAGCGATTCACAAAAGCCAACCTTACAATAGACCACGTTACTCCAAAGTCAGCAGGCGGTCCAAAGACTTGGGAGAACATCGTAGCTGCTTGCAAGAAGTGTAATCAAAAGAAAGCAAATAAACTACCGAGAGATGCAGGGATGTTTCCTACAAACCCACCGACGCAGCCTTCACCAAAAATGTTTTTTAATTTAGTTGATAATGTCGATAAGGCTTGGAAGATTTATTTAGACCCTTATGCTTATTGATTTACTTTTTTATAATCAAACTTGATAGACTCACCTCGCTTTATAGCGGAAAGAGCTTCTAGAAGAGTGTGTCGAATTTGCTCTAATGTAGCACCATAACTAACAGGGCTATTACACTGACCAGTTAGTGGAGAGCAATAACGAGAATCAATAGAATGAATCATTCCTACAATCTCTCCGTTTGCATTTACGACTGGTGAGCCACTTGAACCAGGTGCAGCTATAATAGAGAACATAGCAAATATCCTACCTCCACCTTCATGTGCCATAATAAATTCACCATTATACATTCCATCTGTGTAGTAGACACCACCACCACTCTGGTTTGGGTGAAAGATACCCTTCGGTGCAGCAACATTCAAGAGTTTTTGACCAAACCCTAATTTACTTCCAATAAGCAAAGAAGGTTTATCAATAGAAGATTCTACAATGCAAGTGTCTGCTGAAACATTTCTAACCCAAGGGTGTTTTTTTACTTTATAAGTTTTGCCATCAGCAGTTGTTACAGACATTTTAGAATTAGCAAGAAGTTTTACTTCTTTTTTAAATTTTAAATTCTCTCTAATATGAATCATCATTCTCGGGTCAAAGTTGCTGAACTTCATTTCAGGGTCTTCGCAAACGTGGTCTGCCGTGAGGACAAGGGTTCTAGGAGGGTTGCCTAGACTGTACTCATTCCAGACAATTGCACCTGAACCAGAAGAGTTCATATTCATTAAGGTCTTGCATTCATTCGTTTTACTTTCTTCATTTTCACCACAAACTTGCACCTCAACTTCCTTGTGAACCATTACAAATGATTTTTTAATGTCAACAGGATTTTTTACTTGGTGGGTGCAGCCAGCGATAAGTCCAAGAAGTAGAATAAGAAAAATTCTATTTATCATAGCCATTGGTCTCCTTATGGGCTCTATAAGTAAATAGAAGATAAAGAATAAAAAAGAACTCGACCTATTTATTGGTAAGAAAGGAACACTTTATGACAAAGAAAATTTATGTTATTGACACCAGTGTTTATTTAACCGACTTTTCCTCATTACGAGCTTTCGAAGATAATGACATCATTATCCCATTCAAAGTTTTAGAAGAAATAGATAAACACAAGAAACGCCAAGATTCAGTTGGCTCAAATGCAAGAAGTATTATCAGGACGCTTGATGAGCTTCGACAACTCGGCTCTCTACACGAAGGTGTTGAGATGGGCGAGGGCTTTGGCATTGTAACTGCCAGAGGTTATGACGCAGAACTACTTCCTATTGACTGGGATAAGAAAGACCCAGACAATCAAATCATTGCAACTGCACTTACTGTAAAAAAAGAAAATCCTGATTGCAAAGTAACTCTTGTTTCTCGGGATATCAACCTAAGAGTAAAGTGCGACTCTATTGGTCTTTTAACAGACGACTACCAGGCAAGTCAAATTATCGAGTCTCTTGACGAGATTTATGCTGGTTATAGAGACCTCGTTATGAAAGACAGGGAGATAGATAGATTCTATGCAGGCGACGACATTTATGCTCCTATGCCCGAAGAAGGCGAAGAAGAATTAAATGGAAACGAGTTCCTTGTAATGACTTCCGAGATAAACGAAAAGAAGTCAGCACTCGCTCGTTTTAAGAATTATAACACGCCACTTTTAAAAATTCCAAATAAACGCAAGGTTTGGGGCATTGGACCACGAAACAAGGAGCAGACCTATGCTCTTGAGCTTCTAATGGACCCTTCTATCTCTCTTGTGTCTCTCGTTGGAAAGGCTGGTTCTGGTAAAACTTTGTGTGCTATCGCCGCAGGTCTACAGCAGACTCTTGACGACCACCCTATGAGCACTCAAAAGTCTATCTACACAAGACTTATTGTTTCTCGACCTGTAGAGCCTCTTGGAAAAGACATCGGATTCTTACCAGGAACAATGGAAGAGAAAATGGAACCTTGGTTGAAGCCTATTCAGGATAACCTCAAGTTTCTAATGGTCGATGATTCTGTTACTCTACAAGAGTATATGGAAATAGGAAAGATTGAAGTCGAGGCACTTACTTACATTCGTGGTCGCTCTATCTCAAATGCCTTTATCATTATTGACGAGGCTCAGAACCTTACAAAGCACGAACTCAAGACTATTGTAACTCGTGTTGGAGAGGGAACCAAACTTATCCTAACAGGCGACGTCGAACAAATAGACAACATTTACATCGACGAGAGAACTAACGGCTTGACTTATGCTGTTGAGAAAATGAAAGAGCACGAGATAACAGGTCACATAACTCTCAAGAAGGGTGAGCGTTCCGCTATTGCAACCCTTGGCTCCAAGATTCTTTAACATAACCAGTCATTGGTGGTAAAATATATAAATGAATAAATATATAAAAAACTCTCACACTAAAAATTTATCTGAACGAAAAGAATTCACGGTCTTTGGAACAATTAATGTATTCATCAAAGACCCAACACCATCAGAAATAAATATCACCAACGTACTGATGGAAATTGAAGACACAATACCTCCTCACTTATTTTACGAAGTAGAGACTATTATGATAGGTAAATTCAAAGAGTTGGAACAAAGAGGTATTCGAGCAGCATTTTTAGACGGCGGCATTTATGTTACCAACGAACAACCTTCTGACGAGCAACTCTTTGAAGACATTATTCACGAAGTAGCTCACGCCGTAGAAAAGATGTACGACTTTGACTTATATGCAGATATGAAGATTGAATTAGAATATCTGTCGAAGAAAAAAAGATTTATTGATCTATTATCCGCTCATAATATAAACGTACCGAATAGGCTAAAATATGAATCAGAATATTCTAAAGCTTTTGATGAGTTCCTACATTATGAGGTCGGATATGAGAAATTAACTAATTTCACAAAAGGTTTATTTATCACACCTTATGCTTCCGTGTCTGTATCTGAGTATTTTGCTACGGCATTTGAAATGTTCTTTGTCCAAGGAGAAGAGGCTTACATAAAAGAAATAAGTCCAGAACTATTTATTAAGTTGAGACAAGTATCAGCCCAAGGAGAAGAAGATGAAGAGATTTAGTATAAAAGTAGATGAGATAAAAATAAAGAAGAAATTATTTGTTTATGTTAGTTCAAAACCAGAGATAACTGTAACTGAGGAAGATGTAAGAGAAAAACTCATTACTCTCGGTCATAATGTAGGTGTTTTAAAGACAATCAACAAAATCGAAAGTGGCAAAGGCTTATTCGTCTTTGACATCGGAGACGGAATCGTAGAAAAGAAATCACTCAGGGAAGAAGCAATAAAAAATTTCAATCCAGAGGAGATAAAACAAGAAGATTTGATTTTAAGTCACGCAGGTTCAGACCCAGAGCCAGCACCAGCAGAGATTACCGACCCAAAGCCAAAAACCACAAGAACTCGCAAACCTTCTACAAGAACTAGAAAGCCACGAGCCAAGAAAACTCCCACCAACAATAACTCAAATCAATAAAGTACTTGACTAAACCTCATTTCTATGTCATAATAAGGTGTAACAAAAGATAGAGGTTTATATGCAACACGTTTCATTTTCTGCATTAAAGAATTGGAATCAATGTCCTTATTACTATAAGATAACTTATGTTGATAAGATAAAGAAGTTTGTGGGCAACCACTACACAGCTTTTGGAACAGCCCTTCACGAGGTTTGTGAAAAGCGCATCGAGGACGACTCGATAACAAACGAGCCAGAGATGTTCGAACTTGCTTTTCTAAAAGAATTACAATCTCTCCCAGAAGAAGTCCGCTCAACTTTCAAACCCAAAGACATTTCGGACATGAGAGAGCAAGGTAAGCGATTATCAACGGTCGCTATCCCTGCTCTTCGTGAGCACTTCGGTGAGTTTGAACTTGTCTCGACAGAAGAAGACATTTACGAGTCTATCGAAGGTTTCGAAGATTATAACTTCAAAGGTTTTATTGACCTTGTAATAAAAACACCTGACGGCAAGTTCCACGTTATTGACTGGAAGACTTGCTCTTGGGGTTGGAACATGCAACGTAAGTCTGACCCAATGACGACTTACCAGCTTACCTACTATAAGCACTACTACTCTCGGAAACATGGCGTTGACATGAAGGATATCGAGACTCACTTCGGACTTTTAAAGCGAACAGCCAAGAAGGACCAAGTAGAGATCTTTCGAGTTACAAGCGGTCCAAAGAAAGTAGATAATGCTATGAAACTATTAAACAGAGCCCTCTATAATATTCAGAGTGGTAAATTCATAAAAAATAAATTATCTTGCAGTAAGTGCGAGTTCAAAAACACACCAGAGTGTCCATAGGAGAATAAATGACTAAAAAGATAAAAGTTTTAACTTTATCTGACCATCCCTTGTTTTCAACAGGGGTTGCGATTCAGACAAAGATGTTTATTGAGGCAATGCTGCAAACAGGCAAGTTTGAGTTTGTTTCATTAGCAGGAGCACAGAAGCATAGAGATACATCACCTATCCAGACAGAACAGTATGGAGATAAATGGAAAATCTTCCCTGTCGAGGGTTATGGAAACGTAGAAACTATGCGTTCTATTATGCGAACTGAAAGACCAGATATCGTTTGGCTAATGACTGACCCTCGGTATTGGTCTTGGTTGTGGCAGATAGAGGACGAGGTGAGAGCCCAAGCTTCTATGGTTTATTATCACGTTTGGGACAACGACCCTGCTCCTCATTATAATAAAAAGTTTTACGACTCTAATGACCTCGTAGTTTCTATTTCTAAACTTACTGAAAGAGTTGTGAATGAAGTCGGAACGAAGGCAAAGCACATCCGCATTCCTCATACCGTGGATAACTCTACTTTCAAGGTTCTACCAGAAGAAGAAGTATCAGAGTTTAGAAAAGAGCACTTCGGCGACAACGATAAAGTTTTATTTTTTTGGAATAACCGAAACTCTCCAAGAAAGAATGCTACAACTATCCTTTGGTGGTTCAAAGAGTTCCTAGAACAAGTAGGAGAGGACAAAGCCGCCCTGCTTATGCATACAGACCCAGAAGACCCAGCAGGAAGCGACTTACAGTCTAATCTCAAAACACTAGGTCTTGACGATGGACAGGTTATGTTGTCTCCGCTCAAATATCCTGCCGATAGAATGGCTATGTTGTATAACTCTGTTGACTGCACTATCAACATTTCCGACGCCGAGGGCTTCGGACTTACGACACTTGAGTCGATGGCTTGTGGAACACCCATTCTCGTCAACGAGACAGGTGGTCTAAGCGAACAAATAAGAGATTCCGACAACGAACACGGAATTGGGATAAAACCCGCCACACGGACGATTATCGGTTCACAAAACGTTCCTTATATTTACCAAGATAGAGTGAGCAAGGAAGACTTCATATCTGGTTTAAAGAAGTTTTGTATTATGTCGCCCGAAGAGAGAACTCGTCTTGGTCAACTTGGTCATAACCACGTTGTAAGAAATTACAACAGCAAAGACTTTTCTGATAGTTGGGAAAAGGCTCTAACAAACATTTATAAAACAAAAGGTTCTTGGAAGAATCGTAAACACCAGAACTGGGAGATTATTGAACTATGAGTAGAAAGATTTTAGTACGAGGACCAGCGTTATCTCGTTCAGGTTATGGAGAGCATTGTCGCTCTGTTTTGCGAGCCCTTCGCTCTGACGATAGGAACGAAGTATATCTTCTAAACGTAGGCTGGGGTCATTCTGGTTGGATATGCGAAGACACAGAGGAACGTGACTGGATTGATAAAACTATTATGAAGACGGCGAATGCTATTCAGAATGGCGAGCGTGACTTTGCAACTTCTATCCAAGTTCAGTTACCTACTGAGTGGCAACCTATTTGTGAAAAGAATATTGGTGTTACTGCTGGTACAGAAACAGATAAAGCCTCAGAAGAATTCAATAAAGCCTGTGACTCGATAGATAAAGTTATTGTTCCTTCACAACACTCTAAGAACGGGTTTGCAGAAGCCTTATCTGAAAAGATAGAGGTAATTAACTTTCCAGCAAGGAACCTTCGCCAGAAGAAGACGGACTTTGAGTTTTCAACTGACTTCAACTTCTTATCGGTCGCTCAATTGAGTCCAAGAAAGAATGTTGAGCAAACTATCCAAGCATTCGTTGAGGAATTCCAAAACGAAGAAGTAGGTCTTGTGTTAAAGCTCTCCGTAAAGAGCGGCAGCCACATTGACCGAGAGTATGTAAAGGAAAGATTAGAAACTTTACTAGCGACTCTTCCACAAGAGCGTAAATGTAAAATACACTTGCTTCACGGAACTTTGTCTGACGAGGAAATGGTCTCGCTTTACAAAAATAAAAATATCTCTGCTTATGTCTCAACTTCTCATGGAGAAGGCTATGGTTTACCTGTATTCGAGGCAGCACAGCATGGGGTTCCTGTTATAACTACGAACTGGGGAGGTGTTAAAGACTTTTCAGCAGATAAGTTTGTTGAACTAGAATACGAACTGAAAAATATTGAGGATTATCAAGTTTGGGAAGGTGTATTAGAAAAAGAATCTTCTTGGGTGTTTCCAAAGACCAGTTCAGTTCGCTCTCAAATGCGTGAGGTTTATAATAACTTGTCAAAGTATAAAAAGCAAGCAAAAAGCCTTCAGAATCACATAAAGGACAATTTTACTGAACAACAAGTAAACTTATGCTATAATAATGTTATAGATAGTGTTCTAGAAACAACAAATGAAGGAGATAACACTAATGAAGTTGAGCGACCAAGCATTAGCAGCAATCATGATGGCTCTACAAAAGAGCCTACTGGAACAAACTGATATTGTTCCTGTTTTAAAGTCAATGGACTTTACCAAGGATGAGGAAACCAAGCGCTGGGGGACCAAAGCAGGCGAACTTGTCGTAACCAACCCACCAACTTTCACTCTAAACCAAAACGAGGGTGAAAGCAACTAATGCCTTATTATTCTTACCAATGTTCAAAGTGTGAAGTTATTTTTAGAGCATTTCACGGAATGAACGAAGAACAGGAAGAATGTAAATTCTGTTTGAGTAAGGATAGTGAACTCACAAGAGTTTACGATAAAATAAACGTTAAAAAAACCACCCCAACAAAGACTTCTGCTGCTACAAGAGTAAAAGAGTTTATCAAAGACTCGAAAGAGGTTCTTGAGCAGCAGAAGTCCGACACAAGAGTTGAGCATGATTGAGACTCTCATAATTTATTTATTATTACCCCTCGCAATAGCATTCAACATTATCCTTTTATGGTATATTAGAAAATTATTGAATATTATCGAAGACAATTCTGTCGAACTAAAAGAAAGGTTTAACACTTTTCACGAGTTCCTTGATGAGACCTATAAGATGGATTTGTTCTTCGGCGAACCTCGCCTGAAAGAACTATTGTCTATCATCAAAGACTTCGACGAATGGGCATCCGAGTTCGAGGGAAGAATAATCACAGAGAAAGAAAATAATGACTGAAGAAAACACTCCAAGAAAACAAATCAAAAGAAAAAGACGCAAAAGAACAAAAAGGCTTTATTTCACTCACGTCCATGAAGAAGCAATTATAGAATACTGTTCTACTAATGACAGAGCAAAGAGAGAAAAACTTTATAGAGAACTTATCCAGCCTGCTATGGGCGAGATGGTAGATAAAATTGTCTACACTTATAAATTTACGACTCTTCCTAACATCGACGAGCTTCGTGATGAGTGTAAAATTTGGCTTACAACTATCCTTGAGAAGTTCGATGTATCAAAGGGCTCAAAAGCGTTTTCTTACTTTTCAGTTATTACCAAAAACTGGTTTATTCATAAAGTAAAGAGACATTCTATTCAGAGGAAACGGGAAATTCAGTTTGACTCACTTCCAAGGTCTATTGAGGAAAGATATATGTCTACTTCAAACCCTTATGAAGATTCAATGGAACAGAAGCAGTTTTGGCAAGCCCTTTGGAACGAGATTGAGAAGTGGGGTGAAATGCCCATGAAGCCAACAGAAGAGAAAGTTTATAAGGCTGTAAAGATCTTGCTTGAGCAGTCTGACGACATAGAAATTTTTAATAAGAAAGCTATTTACCTATACTTGAGAGAGTTGACGGGACTTAATACAAAACAGGTCGTCAACAACTTAAATAAGTTGAGGTCAAAGTATCGCTCTTTCAAGTCTGACTGGAATGAGGGTAAAATAACCCACATAGAGGAAAGACAAGATGGCGAAAAAGAAAGCACAGAACCTTGAAGAATTTATCGGAGAGGCATTAGAAAACATTCGTTCAGACAGAGCGATAACTTCCCACCTACTAACAGAGCTAGTTCAGGAAATGAACAAGCAAGGCTCTATCTCTACTATCCAGCAATGCGGAATGATTGCTTCCAAATATGTAGAAACACTTCAAAGGTCAAATGAACAAATAGTCAAACTTGCTGGACTTCTTCAAAAGAAGGAAGGAAAGCAAGAAGGCTTGTCCGCTTCTGAAAAAGATGAAATTTATGACCTATTAAACTCCGAGGCAACGGACGAAGATGGTTGATTACGGAGACTTCAACGGGGAAATAACGGTAAAGAAAAAAGATTCTCTCGACACCAAGACTACCACTTCCACTGAAGCTATAAAAAAAATAGTGGTAAAGAATTATTCGGAATCTAGAATAAAACCTGGTCCATACATTGGTTATGTGTTACGAGTCGATGAACAAATTACTCCTTGGTATTCCGTTTTTACTACAAAATGGACAGCAAAAGTCAGAGTTCCAGAATTGGATGCACACATACCAGAACCTAAAGACTATCCTGCACCAACCGATTCAAATGAAATAAAAAAGATAGATATGCACTTGACTTATCTTCCAAAAAATGAAAGTGTCAAGGATATGCCAAAGCCTGGTGCAAAAGTCCTCGTCGAACGAGATGCCAATGGTCAAAGCGGCGTTATTATTGAAATTTTAGAAGAAGAGGGTTTAACACCAGAGTCTCCTCCTGGTAAGGGTCCAAAATCCGCCCATAAAGGCGGCATCGGCGGCAAAGCCGCAGGCGGAAAAGGTGCCAGGAGTAAATTTAAACCAGGCAAGGCGAACAAGGTGAATGAAGACGGTTTGACTGGTTTTAGGGCATGGAATCGCCGCAGTCCTCCTACTATTTTCGTAATTCACGAAACAGCGGGCAATGGCAGAAAAATAGCAGAAGATGCGATGAAGAATAAAAACGGTGGAGTTCATTATGGGGCAACCGATGACGAAATTTTGCAATGGGAAGATCCCCTCATCGGTGTTAATCATTGCCCGAACTTCAATGGAATCGGTATCGGAGTAGAAATGGTGCATGGCACTGATTCTAAAAACTTTTATAAAGCCAGATGGCAAGCACCTTCTTACAAGTATACTTCACCACCAATGGTACAAGTAGAAAGACTTTATGCACTTGTGCATCATGTTTGCTCAACATATTCCATACCTCTCGTTTTCAGGCAGATTAAAAAGGGAGACCTTTTTCACATGGGATGTGGAGTAAATAAGGACGAGACTACGGGAGTAGTCAGCCACATTTCAGCGAAAGGTAATCACGGAGACGGCAACTATCCTTGTTTCTATATGGCTCATAGACTACGGGGGTATAGTCCAGAAGAAGCGTACGAAATAACAGAAGAAAAGATAGCCAGAGGAAATCCACACTTATTTGGAAAAGTAAAGATGTCACCAGTAAAGGTAGGCGGAGACCCCACTCCTACATTACCTATGAATCTTAAGAAGCAACTACCTCTTACTTTTGCAGAAAGAAAGAAATTTCCACATTACCCATAACAAGAGGAATATATTATGAATAAAAAAGCAGTAGATAAAAATAATATGTCTGACGTAAAGAATTCTTCTACCTCTACTGGTAATTTAGAGTTCGATACTATAAGGAACGGAGTTTTTTGCTCTGAAATCGTAGAGCCTATTCCTAAATTTGTGCAAGCAGATTGTGAAACGATGTACAAGGGTAAAAACAATAATTATATTGTTATGGGTCGTGACAGGGTTGATTCTAGAAACAGCGGATATGGAGGAAAGGGAGATACTCAAGCATCTATGATTGATATAGTAGTCGGACGTATGGCTTCTTCTCCAAGTGACCAAGTTTTCGTAGATCCTGATTTCGAAACTGATTCTGCAAGAATTTATATAAGTCAAAAGGCAAACATCGATGATTATTTCGGTCTTGCCGAGGGTAGCGGTAATGCATCCACTAAATCCGCAATCGCACTTAAAGCTGATGCTCTTCGATTTGTATCCAGAGAGGGTATAAAATTAGTAACTGGTACAGATAAAAACAACTCACAAGGTGTAGATATCTCTGCTGCTAAATTCGGAGTTGATATTATAGCGAACAATACCACCTCGGGCTTGCAGCCAATGGTGAAGGGCGACAATATGGTTGAAGCAATGAAGAGGTTAACCAAGCACGTAGCAAAATTAAACGGAATTGTTGAAGGTCTTTTGATAGAGCAAGATAAACTAAACAAAGAAATAAAAGACCACTGGCATATCTCCGCAGCAGCAGGTTTGCGGACATCAACCTCGCCAATCCTTGAATTAACTGCACCGATAACAATAAAAAGACATATGTCTAAGACTAAAGTTTCTCTTCGTACAAACAGGACTAATCTGGAAAACTTTGAAAAAAACTATTTATCCCAAGGCGGTAAAGGTTATATAAACAGCCGCTACAACAAGGTGAATTAATAAATGAGCATCTCAATTGACCAAACCCGCTTGCAAGATAATAAGGGTAAGCAAAAATATACAGAAAAGACTGGATACCAATATCCAAACGAAGTGCAAGAAAGTATTCAAGCCTTGGTAGAGGGTCACTTGAGCTTTGAAGAAGAAATGAGGCTTTCTTCACTTATTCCAAAAGCAGGTATCAATAACGGGGTAACTTATACACAGGAAGATATAGATGCTTATGTAGCCGCCCATCCCCAAAATGCCGCTCGTAAGAGCGACAGGGTGAGAATTGCAGAGATTCTTGATGCAGGTGGCTCTATGATAGAAGATGAAGAAGAAAGCGACCAAGAAGAAAAAACATCAAGAATAGAAAATAGAGTTCACGAAAGATATCCACAAATACCTACTATTGAAACTCACTATTGTAAAGTAGCCACATCTGTATACACAGACCCGATAGTAGACGAGAAGTATGAATTCAGAACAGTATCTCCCGATACGGATAAAATTATTGTCATCGATTCCTATCTTGGTTCAGAAGGAAATTTCTCATATGCTATAACGGAAGGTGCAGAGGATACTAGACCTTTTTACATAGAAAACGATAAAATTGAAAAGTTACCTGACCTCCGCACCAGACCTTTTGAAGAAACAACTCAACCAACGGGAGGAAATGTTCAAGATTGGCTCAACTACCCAGATATGGTACCGCAAGAAGTTCCTCAAACTTCAGAAATTAGAATCTCGGTCGCATTGGATAGTGAAGTTATTTCTAGTCCAACGCAGAAGAGAAGCTTATTAGAAAAGGCTTATAAAAAAGGCGTTTCTAAAATCCTAAAAGACAAGGGCAAGCGCCACGATTCAGTTTACTTATCTCGTGTATTCCAGGACACTTCTTTTTGGGATTTCCCTGCTCAAGCAGTAGAACTGCATCTTGATTCTAGAAGCGGCGCAAAAGTAAAAGCATTGGTAAAGGTGAAAAGCAGAAACATACCACCGCTAGATGATAAAGAGCCAGAGTGGTCAACGAAGAATGACTATAAAATAGAGCAATTTAAGGGTCAAACTGATGACTTGAGAAAAAAGATTAAAAGTCTTGAAAGTAATATAAAGAAACATGAAAGCCAGGGTGGTTCTGTTTCTACTTTTAGGTCGAGCTATGAAGCCAACAATGTGGAAATCTTTGTAAAAGCTCTAGAAAAATTGACAACTCAAGATGAGGAGTATTCCAAGACTGGTAAGAGTTTTTATGAAGACAAAGGTATCATGACCTTATATTGGGATAGCGAGTCTTATCTTGTCCGATGCACTTTTACAAAAAAGAGTGGCAAAGTATATAATTTCAAAAACAAGTTTAATGAATTTGTAGCAGTTACAACCAGGCGAACTGGAATATTTATTAACTTTTTAGAAGTCATTACCAGTAACGACATGGAATTGCCGTGGAAAGATTTCCTTAAGACATATGCCAAATTTCAACCTGTAACCATCACACCGAAAACCCAAGAATCAAAAAAGCCAGGTCCAAAGCGTGAGGCTGAAGGACCAAAGGTCAAGACACTAGAGCAACTTCGTGAAGAGAATAATTATTATTCAAATGCAGAAAGAAAAGAAAGAATAGCAAAGAGCAGGGAGAAACAATCAGATTTTGCTGGCATTCCAATACTTTCTCCCATAGTACCTTTCGCCACTAGAACTGCTGATATCGTAAGTAAAGATGCAGAAGAGCTATATGATCACTTTATTAATAAAGTTGATATCACAAAGATGGCTCTTGACGCAGCAAAATGCATGATACCAGATATACCACTTGGTTCTCTTAGATCTATGAAGAAGGATTATGAGATCTTGGAGAAAGAATTCGAACGACTTAAAAAAGAAAACGAAGAGGGTAAGTTATTAGATTTTTTTAAACCAGATAACCTTCCAACCGATGATATATCGGAAGCCTTTTTCGACACCTTGCGAAATGTATTAGAAGATACTTTAACCCAGGCTATAACTTCTATTATAGGTAACTTGCTTGGAACGTTCTTTGATAGCTGTGGTAAGAGAGATAAATCACAGGCAGGTCCGAACCCACCAGCAATGGATGGCTTACTTTCAGACCTACAAGATATGATGCAGGATTTATTTGATTCTGGTTTCGTAGATCCCGATATGTTCAGAGACCTTATGAATGATTTGTCAAACCTTCTTTCTTTAAAAGAATTATGTGACCTATTGAGAGGTCAGCCTGACCAAGAGACTCTTGATATTGTAAAAAATCTATTGGCAACTTCTTATTGTGAATTAGGTCTCGATACCGACGAAGAAATAATAAACTTTTTTATAGCAGTTTCTGGCTCAATGGATTTGAGTATTTGTGACGAGTTGGGTGCTATAATTGACTCACTACCAGAAGACTTTATTTGCCCACCAGACTCTTCAGTCAGAGAGGGTTTATTAAGTGGTAAGGGTATGACCGCAGAGGAGATACAGGACCAGCTAGAAAGAGAGAGGGCTAGAAACAGGGCAGCAGCGGAACAATTGCTCGGAGATTCTTTGGCTAATGATAAGGGTCTGAATATTTTCTGCTCCAAGGACGAAGATGGCAATACTATTCCTGGTGTAGTGCCTTTTATGGATGACCAATTCGCCTATACCTTTGAGACTACCTTGGGAGCACTTTTTAAAAGCACTTACAATTCATTTACAGAAGAAGGTATGAGATTTGCACAAAACCTTTTTGCAGAAGTGGAAGAAAAGGAGAAGAGATACTACAAGATATCATTCCCTTCATCTGCTGATGTTACACACCCTGAAAACAAAAGACCAGGTGATGCAGTAGAGTTCGACGTCTTGGTTACAAAAAGAAGACCTGTTCCACATCTTGTAGAATTTTACAATAACCCGTCGTTTGGAGCCTCTGATGTGAAATTATTAGAGATAAATATACCGACGCCACTAGGCAATAGTACAGATAGGGCAATGGAAATGCTACAGAACCAGCAGGACGCAAATAATACTGCTGCACTACAGGGATTGACGGATATATTAAGTACGATTAAATCGTCTCAAAGTAATACTACATCCAAGATTACTATAACTGAACTTGATTATTGTGAAATACAGGAAAAGACAAGAAAACCAGAACCTATATTAGAACCAGAAGAGGAAAGGGTAGATGAGTATCAAACAGATGGACTCCAAGCCAATGATTGCGGAGATAATACGACACCAGTGGTAAAAGTAGAAGAAGTGTCGGTCTCACGCCCTCCCCAGCGACCTGCTGCGGACATTGCTTTTAATATAGAGGTTTCAGGAGATTGCGAGAGCCAAAATATTATCGGAAGTTCTGTAAAGATTGGTGACAAAGAATACATTGGTCAAAGAGAGATTACATCAGATATAGTATCTTTTATGGAAGAAAACATAGGTTCAGAAAGTCCCAAAAATGCAGAGACCTGTATTAGGGCAATCTACAATAAGTCTTTAAAATCAACCGCTATCTCCGATGCAGTGAAAGAACTTCGGAGGAGTCGTTTTAACAATTCTTCACAAGCCGTTACCAGGCAAGTAAAAGAAAAAATTTATAAAATATTGATGAAGAGGTTAGAAGTCTCAACATATGTGTCTTCTCCTCAAATAATTGGCGAGGGTTCTTCTTCGCCATATGAAAGATATCCCTTGGAGTTTATAAATTTAGGACCAACATCTACACCTGAATGCGACCCCCATCTTCTTAAGTTATCACAACTTGTCGAAGAAGTAAAAGACGGAATGCAAGAAGCGATGTGTCTTGACATGGATGGTGAAAATGATGGTTCCAAACTTTCTCCCTTGGAGTCTGCAATGATGAAGGCTTGCATAAAAGCGACTTTTCGACATTATATTATAGAAACTCTGACAACTGGCATTCTCACTACGACAACATTTGTAGGTCGTTCTAGTCAGATATCAGACCTTAAGTGTTCTTACATTATCGACAAGCTGCGTGATAGTCTCAACCAATATTCTAAATCTCCCAAGGCAGAAAAGTGTACTTCTCCTGACCCGTTTTCTGGAAATATGCCGACATATCTTGAGGACTTTTTGGAGCAAATGGAATCTACTTACGGAGAAGAAAACGACGGAAATGATTCTTTAATGAGAAAGATAATTAAGGAAGAATATGAAATTATTTCAGAAGGTTTGTTAGACGCATTGTTGATAAAGGATGATAGTAACCCATCAATGCTTTTCTCGGAAGAAGAAGTTCCTACTTTCGAAGGTAAGATTATTAATGGCTTGTCAATTTTGTTACGAGTTGGTGGCAGTGCATCTGATCTTGATAACCCTTTCATTTACTTCAGAAAAGGTGAAAAAGATTTTTTGTCTTTAGTTTTAGATAAAGGTACAATAGCGGAGAATTTGGAATCTGACTACGGTATATATATGGCACCAGATGGCTCTCATAAATGTATCATACCTCTCGCAGAGAAATTATCTACCGATGAAGCTATTATTGAAAAGGCGACGCTTATGACATTTTTTTCTGTAGAGGATTGTGCCTCCGCTCTTGCCATTCATGAAATGGAAACTGTATCCAGGATGGATAGCACGATAGCCTCTTTCGGAGAGACCAGGGATAATTTATTCTCTCTATTTTATGCAATAACCCCAGAGAAGGATGACTGGAAGAAACAGAATCCAGCCCTATCTTCAGTAGGAGGGTCTAGTGGTTTAACAAAACTATTCGACTTCAACAATAATGTCTTCGACACTCCTTGTACTAACTTTTCTTATAATTTCGGTAACAATGAATTATGCTGGGGTAGTCCGTTCAAGGGTATGGGTGGCTTCTTTGCACTTTCCTTGAGAATGGCAAGAGATGCGGCTTTATTAGAATTTAAGAAATATGTAGAGAGAAACGACCCAGCAGTCAAGCTTGCTTCTAGGTTGTCTTTTCTTTCAAAACTAGCTTGTGTAAATATACCTACATCAGCGATTGCAGCGGCAATAAATGTTTACAATCCGCTTCTCACTCCCTTGACAGCTATGGCAGCGAATTACCATGCCCTCGGTCTGGGCGTGTTTTTGCCAAGCTCTACGCTAAATTCAGATTCTGACGAAGGTTCTGATGCAAGAAATCAGTTAAGGGCTGCGGGTCTCAAACTACCTCTTTATTGCGGCGAGGACTTTGACGAAATAGATAGAGCCCGACAAGAAGAGTTAGATCGACAAGAACAAGCCCAACAAGCAGAACAAGCAAGACAACAGGGAATCCTTGATTCTCTGTCAACAGAGCAAAGGCAATACTATGACAGTATTACAGGAAGGTCGAAAGAAGAATTGGGCGCACAAATTTTTCGACTCGAAGACGAGCTTTCTAGCACAAGGGCGTCTTTAAGAGAAATTACTGACAATCGCTCAAATTATACGGTTGTTGGTAAAAGAGACTTCGATAACGGAGGCAGAAACCCAGAAAGATTACTCCCAACTCCTGCTGTACAGTGGTCCACGTTGAAAGTCGAAGAGGACAGGATTAAGATGAATCTTAATATCTCCCGAATAAGATACGACGAGCTTTAATCGTTTATAGAGGATAAAAAAACATAAACTCTATTTATAGAAGAGGAAAGTAAAATGTCTAAAGGCTTATCACCAAAATTACCACTTATAAAAGACCCACAAGATGGATATGCTCTTAATAAAGATTATATTGATCTCGTAAAACAAAATCTCAAAATGTTGTTATTGACAGCACCTGGCGAAAGAATTATGGAGCCCGAGTTCGGTATTGGATTGCGAAATTACCTGTTCGAAAATAACACAAATTCCACTTATTCCGAAATAGAAACAAGGATTAGAGAACAGGTAAAATTTTATATGCCGTTTGTAGAGGTGCAACAGGTCAACTTCAACTCACCCCAGGGTGATAACTCGCTTGGTATCAATATGAACTTCCGTATTATCCCATTCGACCTTTTTACTTCACTGGAAATAGAGATTGAGACTAATTAGGTTATAGCGGAGAGCGATTATAATGAGTAAAAAGCGAGCAGTATCAATAAAATACACAAGTCGTGAGTTCGACACAATCAAAGCAGACTTGGTTGAATACGTTAAGAGATATTACCCTAATACATATAGGGATTTCAACGAGGCATCATTTGGTTCTCTTATGATAGACACAGTTGCCTATATCGGTGACATTTTATCCTTCTATATAGATTATCAAGCCAACGAGACTTTTGTAGAGACTGCAACCGAATATGGCAACATTCTTAAGTTAGGTCGACAACTTGGTTATAAGTTCGGAGGAGCAGCGTCTTCTTTCGGAACAGCAGCGTTTTATATAATGATACCAGCATCGACAACAGGCATCGGACCAGATATGAGCTATGCTCCAATTCTTAAACAAGGCGCTTCATTGGCATCTACGACTGGCGCAGCTTTTTTGCTAAATCAGGATGTACACTTCGGTAACTTAAGCGCCACGACGAGAGTCGCAAGAGTAGATACAGCGACTGGAAATCCAACTCACTACGCAATAAAAACATATGGTCAGGTTATGTCGGGCGAGTTGAGAGAAGAAGTAGTCGAGGTAGGAAACTACAAGAGGTTTAATAAAATAACTTTAGAGTCGCTGGATATATCGGAAATTCTATCAGTAATTGATTCTGAAGGTAATGAATACTATGAAGTCGATTATCTTAGCCAAAACATCATTTATAAAGGCATAACGAACAGAACCCAAGTATCCGCTGCCGACGGATCTATCTATAATGATGGAAACCAAGCATCTGAAATACTCAAGCCCCTCGTCGTGCCAAGAAGATTTACCAAAAACAGAAACGTTAGAACGACAGAATTAGTATTCGGAACCAGTTCAGATTCAGAAATACCTAATGATCTTATTACAGAGCCTCAAACAGCGATTTTGGATATTCACGGAAAGAATTATATTCAAGACACTTCATTCGACCCTACGAAATTAATTCAAAGCGATAAATTTGGAGTAGCTCCATCTAACACAACACTGACAATAACTTACAGAAAAAACACTATTCAAAATGTCAACCTTCGAACAGGTCAACTGACCTCTGCTTCTGATTATAAAATGGAATTCAATAATTACACCTTACTGGATGCCGCCAAAGCAACAGAGGTTATAAATTCTATAGAAGTTGACAATGAACAGCCAATACTTGGAGATATTGATATTCCAGATACTGATGAACTTAGACATAGGATAAGAGGAACCTTTGCAACTCAAAATCGAGCGGTTACACAACAAGATTATGAGTCATTCGTATATCAGATGCCACCGAGGTTCGGTTCCGTCAAAAGATGTAGAATCATGAGAGATAACGATTCTCTAAAAAGAAACTTAAATCTCTTAGTCATTTCAGAGGCTCAAAATGGCACGCTTACAAGTTCCAACGATGTGATGAAGCAAAATATAAAAACTTGGCTTCAAAAGAGCAAGATTATAAATGATACTATTGACATCCTCGACGCAAGAGTTCTTAACCTGTCTATTGATTTTGTAGCAGTGTGTTCTCTTGGTAGGACCAAATACGAGGTTTTAGAAGCAGCCTATACAAGGCTACAAGAAAGATTTTCAAGACTTCCAGACATCGGCGAGCCCTTTTTTATCACCGACGTATATAAAGAGTTGAGAAATGTTGAAGGCATTCTAGACGTGACAGACGTCAAAGTCACCAAGAAGAACGGTAATCAAGGCGGTCGAGCATACTCTGATGTTTCATTTAATTTAAACAAGATGACCTCCGCCGACGGCAGATATATTGAAATGCCAAAAAACGTTATTTATGAAATCAAGTTCCCAGAGTTTGATATCAAGGGAGTTATCGTATAATGTCTATTAAAAAGTTTTACGCAACAGCCGACACCACTATCACTAACGCATACAAAGAGAATTTATCAACTCGTGCAACTGACTCTAATATGGGCTTATCTGACTCTCTGGAAATCTTCTTTATCCACGGACAAACCCCAAAGCCTGGTGCTACAACGGCAGACAAACTAGAAGAAGCAAGAATACTTATAAAGTTTGATACAGCGGCAATCACCACCTTTTACGGCGGAGCAGCAGCACCAGCGGATACAAAGTTTATTCTTAAGCTTACAAATGCAGAGCATCCATTTACTCTTGCTAGAAACTACGACCTAAATGTTTATCACCTCGGCGCACCTTTCGTCGAAGGCAATGGGTTAGATATGGAGTCTTACAAAGACATCGACGTCGCAAGTTGGACTAATTCAGAAACTGGTACCGCTTGGACAACACCAGGCGCTTTACAGGGAACTGAAACGCTTATTGGAACCAAAAGATTTGATACTGGGACCGAGAACCTTGAGGTAGATATCACAGCATATATAGATGATATCTTCGACGGCACTATCGCAACAGATAATGGACTTCTTATTGCAATGTCGTCCTCACTCACCGACGGCTCACAACTAAACAATTATTATACAAAGAAATTCTTCTCTCGTTCGTCAGAGTTCTTCTTCAAGCGACCAGTCATTGAGGCTAGAAGTTCTTCTAGAATTTCAGACGACCGAGGAAAATTCTACGCAAAGAGAAAAACACGTACAGTTACACAAAATACTCAAAGAATTTATCTTTACAATTCTTTTGAAGGTACAAGGTCCAACTTCACCAAACCCGAAGATGACGAGCATCTATTTGTAAGATTCTATACAGATGAGGCAAGGACAGCACAAGCAACACTCGACCCTAATACTCAATTTATACAGGCAACAAATGAATCAACAGGTGTCTATTATGTAGACGTTATTTTAGATGAGTCTTCTGTAACTAAAATCTATGACCAATGGTACTACTCGGCTAATGGTAATACAGCAGTTACAGGCAGGACTCTTGTTCACGAGGGTGAAATAAGAATTATCCAG
>Ga0098051_1000249_pt1 | contig 22028 bp, 17 predicted proteins | sample 14BtaG_FD_77069 | JGI IMG/M metagenome (GOLD analysis project Ga0098051, IMG submission 77069) | Marine viral communities from the Subarctic Pacific Ocean - 14B_ETSP_OMZ_AT15311_CsCl metaG | ecosystem: Environmental > Aquatic > Marine > Oceanic | place: Pacific Ocean | collected 2015-01-18 | reverse complement strand
GTTTGTATATGCTCCTTACGTACCATTACAGGTAACACCAACCATTTTCGGTACAGAGGACTTTGTACCACGTAAGGGTGTAATGACTCGTTACGCAAAGCAGATGGTTAGACCAGATATGTATGGTCTCGTTATCGTACGCGGTCTCCTCGGTGAGGAAGGCAGCAGCTAAGATCTGACGTAAGTCAATCATAGCAAAAGATTTAACCCTCGTCATTCATTTGACGGGGGTTTTCTCTTTTCTGAAATCTATTTACTGTAACTTTGAATAACCTCCTGGGTCGTAATGCCACTGACCCTTGAAGAGATATAACTGAGGTGGCTGGTTATATTTCGTGGAAGTTCAGGTTACGTAACCATAAAACAAAATATAGGAGGAATATATTATGGGTAGTAGAAGATTAGGTAGAAAGAGACTTCACTCGCTAGATAAGCAAGGTCAGTCTCTTACCGCAGCACAGTTAGGGATGGGAGCAGGTATGAGTCCTGCACTTGTTAGAGCAACTCAGACTCGTGAGGGTTTGGTTTCTGTAATAGAGATTGTATTAGACCTGGGAACAAGCAAAGCAGCAATTGCGTCTTACGGCACAGAAAACGACATCATCGGTGTTGATGGCGTAGATTCAACTTTGTTTGATGCCAACGATACAACTGTATTTGGTAGATTGCTTGAGGTAGAAATGGTTTGTTTTGAAACGCCTACAACTGGTAATGATGATCTTATTTTAACTCATCACACAGCAAAGATTTCCAGCAATGCGGCCAATATAGATGCCTCTGCCGGAACACAGTCCGCAGTGGACAACGCTACTTGGGCCATAGGTGAAAGTGATAGGTTGACATTTGAAGCACAACCGGGCCGATATTGGACTATCGTTGGTGGTGACACTACCGCTGGTACCTACGACGCTGGCAAGTTTGTTATTCGTGTAACGGGTCAAATTGATCCTCCAAATAGCGACATTTAATAAGGAGGAAATAACCAATGGCTAGAAGAAGAAGCGCACATAAAACAGGTCCTGCCCCTAAAAAGGTAGCACCCAAAAAGGCGAAGAAGGTTGAAAAACCAAAGGTTGAAGAACCAAAGGTTGAAAAGACCGAAGAAAAGAAAGAAGAGTAAAATCTTTTTCACAAACCCCCCGAAAGGGGGGTTTACTTTTTTATAAATCATGTTATACTAGTTTAAGTTAAAGGAGTTTAGATAATGGGAAAACGTAAAAAAAGAATGATCATGAAGAAGTATGCTAAGAAGTATGCCCTTCAAAGAAAAACCTCGGGTTTTGATAAGGAAGCAAAAATGATTGAAATCGATATGTTAAGTGGAGAAGAGATCAAACAAGAAGAAGACGTTCAGGTAGTTATAAACACTCCAGAACAGATCAAAGAAAAGAAGCAGGCACCAACGGCCGTTCCAGGACCTGAATTGCAGGTTGTGCAAATTGAGGAACCTGTTGTAGAAGAGGCACCTCCCCCCGTCGAGGTCAAGAAACCTGCAAAGAAAACTGCAACTCGCAAGAGCACAGCGAGAAAATCATCAACCCGCAAAAGAGCAACAAAGAAGACAGAAGAGTAACCAGGGTCGAAGTCCCCAAGTGTTTTGTTGAGTTTGAGACTATTTACTAAAGCACGGAGGACTTATGGATGGCTTTACCCACTTTGTTACCTGTCAGTAACTCAAGCAAGAGTATCTTGCCTGAGACTGGAAGTCACGGTAACGTAAACAGATTATTACCATATAAGATATATTCAGAAAACAGCAGTACATTGTTTTCAGGAAACTTTGTATCTGGCGCTGTCGATCAGGTCGCCTATACTTATAAAAAGTTAGGAGGCGATGTTCTTGATATCGAGTTATCAGACGGGAACATATATGCTGCTTATGAAGAGGCAGTATTAGAATACTCCTACCTTATCAACGTACACCAGGCAAGCAATGCTCTACCGAGTCTTCTAGGGCATGCTACAGGCACGTTTGACCATAAAGGGGAGTTAACATCGGGCCCTGTATCTGCGAGTCTTAAATACCCCAAATTTGACTATGGTTTCTCAAGGAACGTTTCGGAGAGAATGGGCGCAGAAGTTGGAATGAAAGATTCTGTACAATACTCTGCTTCTTTTGATGTTAATGCGGGGCAGCAAGATTACGACCTTCAGGATATTATAACATCTAGAACGAACACCGCAGCAACAGCAACGGTCACAATTAGTTCACATGCTGATCTTGATGCTGGAGATACTATATCATTTACTACAACAGATGGCACTACAATAACTGCCACTGCAAATGACACGACCACGACAGATACAGATACGAACAGCCCAACGTTTGATATTGGCGATGGCACCAACGATCTTACAGCGACAAGACTTGCTTCTTGCTTAAATGCAAATGGCAAGATCTCTGCAACTGCATCAGGCGCTGTGGTTACGATCACGCAATCTACTGCAGGTGGTCCAGGTAACGGCACTGTAACATTAACTGAGACAGGAACATCTGGAATGTCTGTAACTGACTTCACTGGCGGTATAACAATACCCTACGTTGGAAAGATTGACGGCAAAAGAATCTTGGTCAAGAAGGTGTTCTATAAGACACCAAGTGCAATGTGGAGATTTTATGGATACTATGGCGGGTTGAATGTTGTTGGCAATATGTCAAACTACGGACAGTTCTCAGACGATTCGACATTTCAGTTGGTACCGACTTGGCAGAACAAATCTCAAGCACTAGCATTTGAGGACGCGATATACACACGAATGTCACACTGGTCCTACGAGTTGAGGAACAACAGCGTAAGAATATTCCCAATGCCATACACGGGAGGACCAAGGAAGATGTGGATTGAATTCTCTGTGCCTGCATCAAACTTGGAAGATGACACGAATGGAAGATCAGGACTCGAAGGCGTTAACAACATGAACACGCTTCCTTTTTCAAATCTTCCATATGATACTATAAACTCTATCGGTAAGCAGTGGATTAGAAGATTTGCTTTAGCGTTGTCCAAAGAGATGCTAGGATTAATCAGATCGAAGTTTGCGACTTTACCAATCCCAGGTGAAAGTGTTACCCTTAATGGTTCTGATCTTGTTTCTCAGGGAAAAGAAGAACAGAACGCTTTGAGAGAAGAACTAAAGACAACATTGGCAGAGTTAACTTATACTAAGATGTCGGAACAAGAGGCAGCAATGGTTGATAATGCTGAGAAGGTCCTGCAGAGGATACCTTATTCGGTATTTGTGGGGTAATAGAACATGAGTGATAATAAATGGAACCAACCTGATGCTCCACCACCACCACTATTTACAGGAAAAAAAGAGAGGGATCTAGTAAAGCAGGTCAGCGATGAACTCGTAGAGAGAGTCATTGGGCAACAGATTGTATACTATCCTATCTCAATTGAGGAAACAAACTTCCACCCAATATACGGAGAAGCCTTAAACAAGACGTTCCTCAACCCAATTAGAGTCTATGCGATGGTTGAATGGAAAGGGTATGAGACAGAAACCACAAACCTCGGTGTCGACAGGTTATCGAAAATCACAGTCCACTTTCACAAGCGGAGATTGACTGAAGACCAAAATCTCTTTGTTAGGGAAGGTGATTTCATTTTGTATGGAGAGACTTATTATGAGATTGCAACATTGAATGAACCAACAAGAATCTTTGGTCAAAGAGAGCATATGATGGAAATATCAGCAGAGTGCATCAAGGCAAGAGAGGGTTTGTTTAATGGAACGCAATAGACCCTTCAGCGAGGAACTAAACGAATATGAAGGCAAGCGAATATCTGATTCTCGAATAGAGAACATAGATACAGCAATGTTTAAGTTCATAGACGTTCAAATGAATCTCCACGCACACAACGGTACGGGATTCAAAAAAGTTCCTGTCGTCATGGCATCTTCCGAAAGGTCTGCACTCAGCAAAGGAGATCTAAGAGTCCGAGACGACGACGGCGCTCTGATAATGCCAATCATCACCGTTGAAAGAGTGTCGATGGTCAAGAGTCCAACCGACAAGGGTACCGTCTGGGCAAACGTTCCAGCACTTGACAAAGTTAAAGGCGGTAGCATCCCAACGATGCAGAAGATCGTTCAGGATAAGACGTCCAATTTTAAGAACGCGCATGCCAAAAGAAAGCATGGACAATTGAATTTTCCAAACAAAGTAGACAAGACTGTATACAAAACGGTTTCAATACCACTACCAGTGTATGTGACGATAATGTATGAGATAACTATTAGAACAGAATATCAGCAGCAGATGAACGAGTTGGTTGTTCCTTTTATGACTGTACCTGGCGGTATCAACTATATTATAATAAGAGATGAGAATCATAGGTATGAGGGATTTATACAACAGGACTACACTCATGACAATAATATAAGCAACTTCTCTAACGAAGAGAGGAAGTTCGAAACAAAGTTCAGTATAAAGGTGCTGGGACACCTAATAGGCGATGGCGTCAATCAGGCAACACCACAAAAGGTGATCAATGAAACTATCGTCGAGGTTAAAATCCCTAGAGAAAGAGAGTCGCTATCTCCCGAAGAGTTAGCAAAATATGGATTATGAGGATAGAGGATGGTTAAAAGGACAACAAGATCCAGAAGAATAGAGGATAAACCGTTTCCTCGTTCGACCATGGAAACAATCGACTCAGCACTTCACAAGTTTGTGAATGAGACGCTGGATATCAATTGTGTCACCACCACAGGGTTTAGAAAGGTCCCTGTGATCTGGTCTTCTGCGGAAAGAATGTATCAAAGTAAGAGCGATCAGAGGATTCGAGATAAAGAAGGTGCTTTGGTTATGCCCCTTATTACCGTCGAAAGAACAGGCATTGTCAAAGATCCGTCTAGAAAAGGAACCGTGTTCGCAAACATACCTCCGATAGACAAGGTAAAGGGTGGATCAATATCAGTCTCAAGAAGACTCAATCAACACAAGACTTCCAACTTTGAAAACGCTCGATCAAAAAGAAGGAGAGGACAATTAAACTTCCCTGGACAGTCAGTGAAACCAGTGTACGAAACATTGACGATACCTCTGCCAGTTTATGTAACAATTCAGTATGAGATAACTCTGCGTTCAGAATATCACGAACAGATGAACCAGATGCTTACTCCCTTTATCACGAAACCAGGCGGCATCAATTATGTGATCATTGAGGAGGGTCGATTGCGCTATGAAGCATTTGTTCAAGAGGACTTTGCGCAGAACAATAATATTAGAAACTTTTCGAATGAAGAGAGGAAGTTCGAAACAAAGGTGAGGATAGAAGTTCTTGGGTGGTTGACAGGGCAGGACAAGAATAGTCTACAACCAGATTACTCTATTAGGGAGGGTGTGGTAGATGTCAAAATCCCCAGGGAACGAGTCGCCCTCGCGGATGAATTGGACACTGCGAATGGAAGACTTTATGGACTGGAAGGCATTAAACCCAGCGCCAGAGTAAGGCGAACAAAGCGCTCCGAAGACCAGGTCTCCACATTTGGGCAGACCTCCATTCCAGGACTCCCTGCTGCGGGCGCATCTACGGCCGCAGGATCCGGCGCCAAAGGCGATGATGGTGTAAGTGTTAGTAATGTAACGCTCAATGATAGTTACGAGTTAATTATCACGCTGTCTGATGATACAGTATTCAATCTTGGCAACGTCAGAGGTGCAACGGGTGCAACCCCAAGTTTAGACGTCATTTCTGGATCCTCTGCGACGTACCACACTATGTCTGGGAGTACTGCTACATTTAACCTTACCGATACGGACAGGATAGAAGCAAATGATATTCTCGGTTCAGGCGGTGTAACCCTATCTGGTCTCGCAACAGGGACTCCTGTGTCTGGTAAGTTCTTGGCACTTAACGCATCCAACGACGTTATCCTAACATCAGTAACTACCAACACTGATATAATATCGGGATCTACATTGACTTACCATAACATGTCTGGGTCAACATTTACCTCAAATCTCTTGGATTCTGACCGAGCAACAATAAACGATGTTGACTTCAATTCTATATCTGGATCAACGGGAATCATACACAACTTAAGTTCATCCGCAGCAACATTTAATCTGATGGATGCAGATAGAGTAGAAGCAAATGACATCACCGGTGCAGGAAGCGTGACACTTACTGGTTTGGACGCTGGCACTCCCGCGTCTGGCAAACACCTGGCGCTTGACGCAAGCAACAAAGTTATACTAACTACAGGTGGCGGTATCTTACTCACAGATTACCTGGTGAACACAGAGTTTCAAGAGTCACCAAACGGAGTCAGAACTACATTCACGGTTGCTGTTGCTTTTGTGGAGGGAACTCAGCAAGTCTTCAGGGGTGGTCTCTATATGAGTCCTGGAGCGAGTAATGACTACACGGTTACGAACACTACGACGATAGAGTTTACGGAGGCACCAGCGACAGGTGAAAACTTGAGAATAACTTATGTTAAGTCATAATTTAAAGAAAGGTCACTATTTATAAATAAGGTTATGTTTAGTTAAAAGGAGGAAACAAATGTCGGTATTAAACAAACTATTGGGAATGCTGGATGAACTGAAAGAAGAAAATCCAGAGTTGGCGAACAAAGCATTGCTCGCTGCAGAGACCCTCAAAGCAGGAATAGATCCAGAAGAGATTGAAAACTGGGAGGAAGAAGAGATAGAAGAAGAGGAAGAGTTTGATGATACTTATGTTGTAGTAAGCACTGAGGACACAAAGAGATTCTTTGGAAACAAAGAGAAACTGGATTCCGATCTTCTTGACTACGGAATCTACATGAGGGATCATGAAGTCAAAAAAACTCTCATGCTCGAACAGATCGAGAAGGTTAGAAATGAGAACGAGCAATTCTTACGAAACCTTAGAGAAAACTACAAACTAGACCCCACCTCTGCATACTCTATGGAAATAGATTCCGCAGGTTCGGGAAATCTAGCATTTGTGAAGGAGTAGGTACTATTTATGTTGAGAGGTATAGTATGAGTTTCATAACATCTGATATAGGAATCGCCGCCTACTTGCAACTTAAGGGAATAAACCTTATTAGATGTAAGCGGTTAGATTCAGGAAAGTTTCATTTTGAGTTTAATGATAGGTTAAGTGAGTGCCAAGCTCTTTCGTTAGAGTTTTTGAATAGTGAGTTCTGTAAGTTTGATAATAACGTTAGAAATCTGAAGAAGGTTCTCTTCTCATAATTCACAAACCCAGTCCGTTAATATGCTGTTGGTTTTTGTTAGTGAAAGTAAAAAATAAAAAAACATTAAGGAGCAATTAACATGGCTAAAACAAAAATTGGCACAAAACTACTAGCTAGTGATGCAATCACCACTGCAAAACTTGCTACATCGGCAATCACCCGCGACAAGATCGCATCAGGTTCAGTTCAAGTCGGTCACTTAGACCTATTTCAAGCAAGAAGCGACATCGCCCATCTCGAAGATGCGGACGTCTTGATCGTATCTGCATCCAAGGGCAACGGCGGCGGCATGAGAACCGTAACGTTCGCCCACTTAAAGGCAGCAGTATCGGCATCAAACGCAGCAGTTGGTAACGAGGGGCACATTCAGTTCCACGGCGCTGGCGGCACAAATGCTATGGACGCAATCTCAAAGATTAGAACAGATGGTGTGCATTTGACTGCATCAGATGGCGGTAAAGTTGTATTTGCATACACTGCTATCTCTGGTTCAACTGGTGAGGTCTTTGCTGATTCAAAGACAGGACTTACTGTAAACGCAAAGACAACTCTATCATTCAACATTAACGGTTCAGACGAACTAGAGTTGAACGCCACAACACTTCAACCAGCAGCAAATGAAGGTTTAGACCTCGGTGCAGCAGGCAACAAATTCGCTAACGCATTCGTTGCAACAGTGTCTGGTTCTGGAACTTCCACGCTTCACAAGTTGGACGCAGACGTTCTTGACGCGAGAAAGATTACAGCGACCACGATTTCAGGTTCGGGGACATCAACCTTTCACAAGTTAGACGTAGACGATGCAACATTTAACGTTATCAAGACAACTAACATCTCAGGTTCTGGCACAGCGCAGATTCACAAGGTAGATGTTGACGAAGGTACATTTAATAGAGCGATTGCAACAGTCGTATCGAGTTCAGGCACCTCAACCTTCCACAAGGTTGACGCTGACGAAGGTACTTTCAATAGAGCGATTGCGACAGTTGTTACATCTTCTGGTACTTCACTATTCCATAAGATTGATGGTGACGAAGGTGACTTCCGCAAGGTAGTTGCAACAAACATTACGTCTTCTGGAACCTCAAACCTTCACAACGTGACGGCAGACGAACTCTCAGGTTCTTCTGGTAAGTTCCGTAAGTTGGTTGTAGATGTTCTCGATGCAAGAACCTACAAGTCAAGCATTACGACTTCAGAGCATTTTGAGATTGTCAACAAGCAAATCATTGCGGCAACATCAGGTTCTGCAGGCGACGCCCTTGAGGGTGCTGGTCTTCAGATTGGTGGTACTGCTGGTTCAGGTTCTGCGGGAGTAGCAAGCGTAATCCTCGGTGATGCAGGCGGCGGCGCAGGCGCAGACCTTCTTTTCAAGATTGGGTCTACTCAAGGTCTTTCACTTTCAACTAATGGCGGTAGAAAAGACGACGCAGTGCTCTTCGGTGTATCTGGTACACTTTCAGCATCTGTTGGTATCTTCCAGGAGTTGGATGTTGCTAAGGGATTGACGGCAACGTCGTTCTCTGGTTCTCAAGGTACATTCCACACCTTGTCAGGTACTCTTGTGCAATATCATGAGGTAGATGCAGATCAGGCAAGTATTTTGGACCTAGATGGTACATCTGCTACATTCACTGTTGTTTCGGGTACGACTGTTCAGTCGCACACTGTCGATGCAGATATCGCAACTATCAATGATCTTGATGGTACGTCAGCAACGTTCTCAGGAATTATCTCTGGTTCGACAGTTGATGCACACACTCTTGACGCAGATAAGGCAGAGGTACTCGACCTCGACGTATCAAACGCTATCTCTGGTTCTGGGGTTGCTACGATTCACAAGGTGACACCTGATGTTATTTCAGGTTCAGCAGTTGACGCACACCACGTTGACACTGATAGATTATCTGTTGGCGAAATCACAACGAACGATGTCGTCAGAGCAGCAAACCTTAACAGAGATATTGTTTATGATATCGACAACGGTAACGGCGGTCTCAACTTTGCAAATGGTGTTTTAAGCATCGGACACAGAAGACAAGTGTTCTCAAGAGATGCCACGGTTGCAAATAGAGCGGCAGCACCTACGCAAGGTTCTGGTTCACTCTTTACAACAGCATCTCTTGCAGTGGACGCAGCATCGAATCCGACAATTATCATGTCTGGTTCTGAGATGGTATATCTGAACGGTGTACTTTTGATCCCTGCCCCTGCAGCACAACGCCCACCAGTCGACGGTGACTATACCATTGACTACAACTCTACAAATGGTCCAGTAACCATTGAGTTGCACGAGACGCTTAGTATGGATTCTGATGACATTCTTGTTGTACAGTATCTTTCTGGAACGATTTCGTAAGTTTCATTTGTGAGAGGGGGGTTTCGCCTCCCCCCTCTTGTTTTTATTTTGTTTGTTAATACAAAAACAAGGGAGAATTTTAAATGGCAATAACAAAAATAGGCACCAAGCTGATCGGCGATGGTGTGATAACAACAGTTAAGTTAGGTTCAAGTGCAATCACAAGAAGTGATATTCAGTCAGGTTCAGTTCAGGTTACTCACCTGGATGTAACACAGGGTAACAGTGGTCACGTAGACTTTGTCGACAATGATATATTCATTGCCGGTGATGCTACCAACAACAACGCAAGAGCGTTTAGTTTTTCGCAATTAAAGACCGCACTATCCTTATCAAACGCAGCGAGAGGTGACGAAGGAACGGTCCAGTTTAATAATGGGACAGGTTTTGACGGCATTTCTAAAATCAGATCAGACGGCGTGCACCTCACTGCTTCTGATGCTGGTAAGGTTGTCTTTGCCTATACTGGTATTTCTGGGTCTACTGGTGAAATTTTTGCAGACTCAAAGACTGGTCTTACGATTAGTGCAAAGACAAGACTTTCACTTCACTCAACTGGTACGGTACAGGGCAATCAATCAGGTTCGCTTGAACTTCGTGCCGCCGGGATTTTCCCATCGATTAAACCAGCGACGGATGCAGTGCCAGGTACGTACAGGTTTACTTTTACTTCTGGTTCAACAGGCGGTACTAGCACAACATCGACGTATGGTCCAGCAGCCGATTACAACGCTCAATACCTACAGGTTGCCTCAACAGGAAGCGAAGACTATCTTTTCTTCTTGTCTGATGGGTCCTCGACAAACAAACCGTCTGCCAATCAAATCAACATGTCCCCTACAAACAATGTTTTTGAGATTCCAGTAGAGGCGATTTCAGGCATTTCGGACTGGAGAACTGTTGTTACGAACATGTACAATGCAATGAACAACAACCTTGGGTCAAGTGGCGCCAATATCGCGACAGTGACCTACAATCAGACTTCGAGTGTCAATGGTACGGCATCAATCGAAATCACCTATTCTTCGATTGCTGGTGGTGTTCAGGTCGGATCGGGTCGGGCAAGCAGAACTTTGAGCAGTGATTATTTTGTTGGTTCACTCAACAACCAGAGTGCGGACCCATCCACAATGTCTGGCATTACAATGCCACTCGCAGGCGGCAACGGTATCGGAGAGTCCCCACCAAACAGGGTTGAGGCAGGTTCTAACGGTGTTTCTGTGTCTGCAGTTGTTTTAGGTACCGCTGCGATTGCCGAAAACCGAGAGTGGTTAAACCTTGGTGCAAGTGGTAGAACGTACAATGATGTGTTTTTGAGTGTTCTTTCGGCATCAAACACTTCTTCGTTCCACAAAGCGACAGTCGATGAAGCTACTGTGGAAAAGTTGAATCTCGGTACTTTTGGATCAGTTGCAAACGCTGTCTCTGGTTCTGGAACGACGTCTCTTCATGTTCTTAATGTTGAGGAAGCAACTATTGGTGGAGTCGCAATGACCACGGCAAGAGACGCGGCAGCGTATATGATTTCAGGTTCAGGCACTGCATCGATTCACAAGTTGGATTCAGACGAGGGTGACTTCGGGAAACTAATCGCAACTGTTGTAACTGGTGCGACTGGTCAGTTCCACAAGACAGACGTAGATGAAGGTACACACAATAGGTTGATTGCAACCGTTGTTACTTCTTCTGGGACTTCACTATTCCATAAGATTGATGGTGACGAAGGCGACTTCAGGAAGGTTGTTGTGACTAACGTCACTTCTTCTGGAACATCGAATTTACACGTTGTGACTGTTGATGATGTATCTGGTTCTTCTGGTAAGTTTCACAAGATTGTCGTCGACGATCTTTCCGCTAGAAAGATTCAGTCTACAGTTTCAACTACTGAGTATTTCGAAGTACCTCAAAAGCAGTTCATTCCAGCAGTAAGTGCCTCTGTAGGTGCTGCCACGGAAGGCGCAGGTCTTCAGATTGGTGGTACAGCAGGTTCTGGATCGAACGGTGTTGCAAGTGTCATTATGGGCGATGCAGGATCTGGCATCGGCGCAGACTTGTTGTTTAAGATTGGCGCAACTCAGGGTGCATCCTTGAGCGGGTCTGTTAGTGACGGCGGGCAGCGCTTTGGAGTAACAGGATCCATTTCAGGTTCTGTGGGTATTTTCCACAGTGTATCGATTGCTACTGCAATGGGTAACCAGGATGCGATTTTCAGTGGTTCTTCCTTTAGCGCACAAACCGTATCAGGTGCTCTCGCACAGATTTTTGATCTGGATGTGAATAAGGCAAACATTGGAGATGTTGATGGTACTTCTGCAACGTTTACAACAGTCTCTGGAACTACGCTACAGGCACACACCTTAGATGCAGACAAGTTGACTGCGAACGACGTAGACGGTGCATCGTTGACAATATCTGGAATTATTTCAGGATCAACAGTGGATGCGCACACAATTGACGTCGACAAACTAGAGGTTAGAGATCTTGATTTCACTAGCTTATCTGGTTCAGGGACTGCAACGTTGCACAAGGTCACTACCGATTTATTGTCTGGGTCTGCTATTACAGTCCATGAACTTGACATTGATAAGTTGTCGGTAAATGAGATTGTCACCGCTGACGTTGTCAAGAAAACGCACTTGAACAATGATATTGTTAAGAACGATACCGACACTCACGGTGGTATTGTTTTCAACAATGGTCAAATGAGTGTGGGTTGGAAGAGAAGAATTTTCTCAAGATCTTCAAAGGCGCTTATCAATAGAAGTCAACCAACACAAGGTTCTGGTTCGTTATATACGACCTGTTCTTTGAGTGCGGAAAGGATGGTTTCAGGTTCTGAGTCTGTGTTCTTTAATGGTCTACTTCTTACCAGAGGCAACGGTGTCGCAGGTAATACAAGAGATGCGGACTATACTATTGACTATAGTCACGGTGGAGGACTGCAACCAGGTACGTATAAGTTCCTATTCACTTCTGGTGGTATTGGGCAAGAAACTAGCGAAGGCAGTAAAGCCAAAGCATATGGTCCACTGAAACAGTACATACCACAATTGGTGGCAGTACAATCTACGGGCAGTAACGACAAAGAGTATTACATCTTTTACTTTAACGAGGCTGCGGACCCATCTCCATTGCCAATCAGTGCAAGTTTGAACATGGAATACAGCGGTCTTAAACCAGGTGCATTTAGAAAGACAACTGCAGTAGAGGCAATCTCTGGTGTCAGTGACTGGAGAGATGTTGTGTCTAATCTTGCAACAGCGATGAATACTGAGTTGAATACAAAAGCAGATCTTGCAACTGTATCGTATAACGCTACGAGCAGCATTAATGGTACTGCATCGATCGAAATCACCTACAAGGCAGGAACTACTGAAGGTAGATTAATTGTCGGCGCAGGTCTCGGACATGCTGCGGATTCAGCGAAGCCGCATTCCACTGGCGATACCGCAGATCACTTTGTTAATCTGAATTGGAACCCTTCGTACAGTTTTGGTGCAATCAACAGTGCTGGCGTAGGTGGATCTGGATCAGGCATTGCTGGCGAACCAGACACTGCAGGTGCCACAGTACAAACGGTCGTATCTGGTGCCACTGTTCCGGTCGGCACTGGAGTCTTCTTACATGAGAGTCTGACGATGGATTCTGACGATGTCGTGGTCGTACAGTACCTTTCGGGTTCACATCAGTTCTGATAATCCTACCTAAAAGGGGGGACATAGTCCCCCCGTTCCTTTTCTTATTTCTTTTCTCAACTTTTGGAGATTGAAAATACTATTTAATAGAGAGTAAAAATATATTATTCTTAACTTTAGTTAACAAGGAGATTTCCAGTATGTCTGTAAAAAAGTTTAAATTTGTATCACCCGGTGTATTTCTTAATGAGATTGATAATTCTCAACTACCAAAAGCACCAAATGCAGTAGGTCCAACGATTATAGGTCGTTTAGAAAAAGGTCCTGGCATGATTCCATTGACCGTTGAGTCGATGGCACAATTCGTTGAGGTTTTCGGCAACCCAATCCCAGGAGGGCAAGGAGGTGATGTTTGGAGAGATGGTAACTATACCGCTCCAACCTACGCAGCATACGCAGCACAAGCATTCTTAAGAAATAGTGGACCAGTCAATGTTGTTCGACTTTTGGGCACACAGGACCCACAGGCTACTAGCGGCGGCGAAGCGGGATGGACTTTGGACGGTACCAGTAATGACGGTTCCGAACCTCAGACCGATACCAAGTCTTCTGCTTATGGTTTATATCTATTCTCTACAGGTGGTGTTGACAGTAGGACCAAGTGGTCAGGCAACACGGCCGCAGCAAGAACACAAACAAATATAACAGGCACTTTAGCAGCAGTTTGGTATTTTCAGCAAGGTGCAATCGTCTTGTCGGGCACTTTGGGATCTCTTACTAGTACAGCGGCATCTGAACCAATCATTTCATCTAGTATTGAGGGCCCAACAGATAGTCGTCTCGTTACCGCATCATTCGCGTTAGTTAAATCGTCTGATGCTGCTTCGATGGAGTTCGTCGCCAATCTTTATGATAAGGGCACGAACAGCACCTTTAACAAGGTTACTTTCAATTTCAACAGAGACTCAGACAAGTATATTAGAAAGGTGTTCAACACTAATCCGACACTTACCAACACCGACATCACTCAAACCGCAGGTGTGCAGAAGTACTGGTTGGGCGAAACTTACGACAGATTTGTCAGAGATAATCACGGACTTGCAACAGTCGATGGCGTTGCAAACACTCTCCATCGGGGTGCCCTGTCTGGAGACGCTTCCCTTTGTGCAATGGTTGTACCTCTTTTGAAGGAAGCGGTTCCATTTCATGATCACAGAGAACCATCAAGAGACTCCGTGACTGGTTGGGTCTTTTCGCAAGACACAAATACTGATCCTGGATCATTCACCGTAGCAAACATGCAGAAACTGTTCAAGTTTGTTGGTATCGCTGATGGTGGTTCGCACTCAAAGGATTTGAAGATATCCATCACTGATTTAAAAACAGGAACAGACATTAGTCCATATGGCACGTTTACTGTTCTTATCAGACAGGTCACAGATAATGACGCTAGACCAGTTGTCCTTGAAAGGTTCTCTGGATGTAGTCTCAACCCAAACTCGAAGAATTATATTGCCGCCAAGATCGGTGATCAATATAGAGAGTGGGACGAAACAGACTCACGATATAGATTGTATGGTAATCACCCCAATCAGTCTAAGTTTTTTAGAGTTAAGATGGATCAGGATGTCGATGCAGGATCAACAGATACACAATTGCTACCGTTTGGATTCGAAGGTCCGATCAGATACAAGACAGGTACGATTGCTACCACTCACTTGGTCACCGACTCGATTGGCAGCAAGATTACGGCACCAGAACTCTTGTCGGGTTCCTCTGACGTACTGTTTGACATGGATGACGGCGCATCAACATCCTTCAAACCGCTCGGTGCAGTGAGACAAATGGGTGTTATTGGAATGCCTGTTGAAGCAACAGCATCCTTGGTTTATCCCACTTTACCACTAAGACTTACCGCTTCTGCAGAAGGGTTGTCCAACGCTAAAGACTCCTTTTTTGGTGTCTCGACTTACAGGACACCGACCGATACCAGGTTCGATCCTTCTTACATTGATGTTGTTCGTCGTTTAGGTAACACTTACGTGTCAGACGAAGATTCGAATCCTGTGACAGATAAGTCAGAAGTTTCTTTCAGATTTACGCTAGATGACTTAATCGTGGTACACAAGACTGGTTCAGTGAAGCGCCACCTCGGAGATTCACAGGGACACATTACTTCGGATCTTGCAGGTACCGCAGTCTATGCTCCTGGCGCACGCCGCGCTGACAAGTCTTATACTGCAGGACACTCGGGTATTACAGAACTTGTAAAGTCTGGATTCTGCAAATTCACAATTCCTGTTTTTGGTGGGTTTGATGGTCTTGACATAACAGAAAAAGAAGCGTTCAGAAACTCAAAAATGTCTGAAAAGGATGAAACCACCAGTTATGAGATTGCATCTCTCAAGAGAGCAATCGATGCGGTGTCTGACCCAGAAGAGATCGAGATGAATGTTTTGACATTGCCTGGTATCACCAATACTAGAGTGACGAATCAAGCAATCAGAGTTTGCGAAGAAAGGGCGGACGCTCTCGCAATCGTTGACATTGAGAGCGGTGGGTACATTCCTAGCACAGAAAACAAATCCGATTTTAAGACAAACGTTCAGAACTCTAAGGTGACAACTGCTGTTACTAGTTTGGAGAATAGAGGACTTAATACAAGTTACGCTTGTGCTTTCTATCCTTGGGTAAAGGTTGTTGATCAAATCAGTGATTCGCAGGTTTGGGTACCACCTTCAGTTGCAGCACTTGGTACTTTTGGTAGTACTGAGAGAGAGTCTGAACTTTGGTTTGCTCCAGCAGGATTCACAAGAGGTGGATTGTCTGATGGTGCAGCAGGTCTTCCAGTTGTTGCTGTATCGCAAAGAGTTTCTTCGAAAGAGAGAGATACGCTCTACGAGGCAAACATTAACCCGATCGCACAGTTTCCAGCAGAGGGTATCGTGGTATTCGGACAGAAGACTTTACAGGTTACACCATCAGCGCTTGACAGAATTAACGTTCGTCGCTTGATGATTTTCGTGAAGAAAGAGATTTCTAGAATTGCTGCTAGACTTCTTTTCGACCAGAACGTTCAGTCAACATGGGATAGGTTCCGTGGTCAGGTTGAACCATTCTTGGACTCAGTTAAATCTAGATTTGGTCTGTCGGATTTTAGAGTCATTTTAGATGACACAACGACAACACCAGATTTGATTGACAGAAACATTATGTATGCTAAGATCTTCTTGAAACCAGCAAGAGCAATCGAGTTTATTGCTATTGATTTTGTAATCACAAATACTGGCGCATCATTCGAAGATTAAAAAAAACTAGACACTACTTAATAGTGTTAGGAGGATTTATTATATGACAACTCAGAAATTTTGGTCAGATGCAGCAATCGAGCCAAAAAGAAAATATAGATTTTTGTTATCGTTCAATGGCGTTCCACAGTGGATTGTAAAGACAACTGGGAAACCAAACTTTACGATATCTGAATCAGAACATAGTTTTATTAACTACAAGTTTTACTACCCAGGAAGATTGGAGTGGGATGAGGTCAGTATTACACTAGTTGACCCAGTCGATCCAGATGCATCACACACAATGCTTCAGTTGATCGAGAACTCTGGATATGTTGCACCGCACAACTTTTTGAATGACCCACAGGGTCGCGGAAAGGCAAGCAATGTAGTTACGTTCTCAAAAAAGAGAGCAGTTGACGCTGTTGGCGGCCGCATGTTCATTCACATGATTGATGAAGACGGCGCTCCAATTGAGACTTGGTCTTTGTACAATCCCTGGATTAAGTCTGTTAACTTTGGCGACTTGGATTACGAGTCAGACGAGTTAGTAAACGTAGAACTTTCTGTTAGGTATGACTGGGCAGACCTTGAAACTAAGGTTTCGCCAAGTAAGGACTTGCAGAGAGCGAGCGGTTTTGCAAATACTCAGGTGACGAACAGAAGTAATCGAGCACCGGGCGTTTAATAAAAAAAACATTTATTTTTAGTTTATAATTTAGTTAAAAGAGAGGTTATATGAGCAGAAATTCTTCAAGGGTTCAGTCGGTAGGCGAACCCCAGGCGCAAGCAGCGCCTCAACCACAGGAAACAGTCCGCCGCACAGCAAATACAGAATTTGTTGATCTACCGTCAGGCGGACGTTTTTACCCCCAAGGGCATCCATTGCACAATCAAGAAGTAGTAGAGATTCGTTTCATGACTGCTAGAGATGAGGATGTTCTTACTTCCCAAACACTTCTAAACAAGGGTATGGCATTAGATAAATTCATTCAAGGTATTTTGGTTAATCAAAACATCAATGTTGACGATCTTCTGATTGGCGACAAGTCAGCAATTATGATTGCTGCCAGAATCACAGGATATGGACCAGAATATGAGGTTAAGATCAATTGCCCGTCTTGCGATGCCGAAGTTGATCATGAGTTTGATCTCTCAGATTACAATAAATACTTTATAGCAGACGAGTCCGAAGGTACTCCTTTCGAGTTAAACCAGAATGGTCAGTTTGTAGCACAACTACCTGCATCTGGACAAGAGGTTACTGTTAGACTCCTGACAGCACGTGACGAAAAGCGAATTCAAAAGCAGTCAGAGATGAGGGCAAAGAATAAGTTGGCAGAATCTGCAACGACTGATTTGCTCAAGTCTATTATTACATCCATCGGCGGCGTAACACAACTCGACGAAGTCGGAGCGATGGTCCTAGACCTTCCAGCAAGAGATTCTTTGTTTATTAGAAAGAACTACGCGAAACTGGTCCCGAAGGTAGAAATGAAGGAGAACTTTGAGTGCATGTATTGCGGCGAAGCATCCGATATGGAGGTCCCTCTGGGTGCCGGGTTTTTTTGGCCTGGGTGACACCCACATGATGCAGGTGCATGAGCAGATATTCTATCTGATTCATCACGGAAACTGGAACTATTATGATGTGTATGACCTTCCAGTTAGAATTAGGTCTTGGTTCGTTCACAGGTTGAGTAAACACTTCGAAGACAAAAACGAAGAAATGAAAAAGATGAATGCCAAGAATAAGAAAAGATAACTACTTATTACTGGAGTGTATCAAGTGAAAGAACAAGAACCAATTATAATCGATTTTACACGAATGGACGAAAGTTTCCTTATTGCTATGGGCGCTAGACTTCGTCTCATCCTCAACGCGCTTTTTACTGGGGAGTTTTTCCCTGTCAAAGTAAGAGGGTCAAAGGCACAAGTAGATTCGTTTGTCAATACTTTGGCAGGCGAAAAGAGATATATTTCCTCTCTGTCACAATACGGTTTGAACAATCCGAAAACTCTAAGAGACAAATACAAACTAGGCAGATCTGTTAAATCTTTCGAGAGGGACACTGGGTTGATCTGGCCTTTCAAGTAGGGAGGTCTTTCTAGATGGCTTGGAGTTTAGATGAATTCACGGAACTGGCAAACCTCCTTACAGGATTTCAGGACCAAGGCGGGCCAGTAGATCCAGAGAGTCAAGAATATAAGCAAGTAGAGCGATTACTTAAAAAACTCGAACAGGCACATAACAGGTCTACTGTTGCAGACCTCGACGTAAATGTAATTCTTGGAGACCTAGAGAGAAGAAGGGATCTTGCAAAGAAGAGAGGTGAGATCTATCAGAGCACCACCGAAACTAAGAAACAACTAATCCAGTACGGTCAGCGAACCGAGAGGATCTTAAGAGAAAAGATCAAGTTACTATATATTTCTGATGAAAATACAGAAGACGAGATTAAGAACCTTCAAGAAGAACTAAAAGTATTACACAAAAGTAACAAAGAGAACGCTGCAGACGTTGCTGGTGTAGAAAAAGGTGCTCAAGTAGCAGAGCAAATACTTCAATCGACATTCGGAATAAGCAAGCACTCCACGGACATCATGGGGTCAGTGAAGGGATTCGCCAAGGGATTAAAAAAATCACTGACTGCTGCAAACTTATTCGCTACCGCTATTAGTAAAGTATTCGATGCATACGGCGGTCTGCAGGATGCACGTGCAAAACTATTTAAACAAACAGGACTGCAGGGATACGATAAGAGGATTATCGATGTCGGCGATAAACTCTCCATGGCTTATGGCGCCAATTCTAAACAGATAGCGGGTGAACTCTTCACAGAGGTCAATCAGGCAAGAAGGGCATTCATGCAGTATTCAAAAGCAGATATGGATAGAGTAGTATATACTGCTGGTCAACTTTCTAGGTTGGGTGTTTCTGTTTCTGCGTATTCTGACATCGGGACATTCATGTCTTTAAATCTAGAACAGAATCTAGATGAACAAGAGAAGACTCTCGGCATGTTGTATGACTTAGGCAAGCAAACAGGGACATCGCCAGAAAAGATGTTTCGAGAGGTTGCAACGTCATTGCCCGTATACAGTAGGTATACAAAGGGTTTTGCAAGCGTCTTCGCGGGTATTCACTTGGCAGCACAAAGAACTAATGTGGACGTTTCTGATTTGATGACGCTAACTGAATCGCTGGACTCAAAGGATGAGGCACTAAAGCAAGCACAAAAGTTTAATGCCTTGCTCGGAGGACAATATTTGAATCCAGTTGAGTTGCTTGCTGCAGATCCTGGTGAAAAGGTAAAATTGATAGCAGAAGCGTACCAGCGAGCAAATCAGAGTTTGGGAGATATACACCCGAGAGTTGTAAGGTCTCTTTACCAGAACTTTGGACTGGATGCACAACAATTTAAGAACGTAGTAAATGCTAGTTTTGAGACATACGCAGCAGAACTATCAGGTGTCCAAGCAGGAACACCGGAACTCATGACTCAAGCAGCGGCAGACATAAAAAAAACGCAAAGTGCAGGAGAGACAATGGAAACTGCACTCGCAGCGATCCTCTCTAGGGTGTTGCGTGACGTCTTACCTGGAATAGTGCGAATACTTGATATGGTAGTTAATACCGTACGCTCCATGATGGATTTCGGTGGTGGATTTTTGCGCAAACTGCTGGGACAGGATGAGATGTTCATGACTCCTAAAGAGATTGCCCAAAAGCGAAAGAAAGAAAACATCGAGTCAGCGAAATCTGCTCTGTCTTCGAAAGATGCAGTTGAACTTGAGAACTACTTACGCCAAAATCCGGTAACACCATTGAACGTGCTCCTGGGTAGTTTCAGACCATTGCCGGGCGGCAGCCTATTAATGGGACGTGACAACCCGGAGGAAATTAAAGTCCTGGAAGAACGGAACACAGACATGAAGCGTTCAGCGGAGATGAAGAGGCGAATAGATGCATCTGACCGAAAGGATAAGGCCAACGGTATTGGTGACGTGTTTGACATTGATGACTCACCAGTAGCAATGAGTACTTCTAGTAGAGCAACACCGTCCACACAGGTTCCAACCGTAGAAGGGAAGTTTGAGACCTCAATGCAAGATGACGTCCTACTATCAAGACTCGCAAAGTTGAGAGACAAGATACACGAATACAGAACAAAGACCACCAAGGTCAGTCTTAATGTCGGAATGAATAACATAGCGGAGGCAACAGTATAAAATGGCGATGTCTTTTGAACAACTGCTAGAAAGATTGAGAACGAGTGGTGTTTCCAATGATACTCTGAACAAACTTACAGAGATGTCCAACACAGCAATAACAAATTCCTTTCAGGCAGGCACTGCCACCGCTGCAGAGACCAAAGTCTATTTCGATAAAGTTACAGCAGCACTGGAGGGGTACAGAAAAGATTTGTCAGACACGGTCGATGTCGATCAAGAACTGTTAGATAGTTACGAAGAAGAGATGGACATCCTAAGAAGTGTGATGGACAATGAGGCAGAAGCAGGACGAATGGGATCTGACAGACTGAACGCTGCACAGGAAAGATATAAGGAATTAGCAAAACTAAGAAAGGCAAAGAAAGGGTTTCTCGAAGGAATGGATAAGGGCGAAGCAGCAGCAGAACAACTCCTCCAGGCAACCTTTGGTCTCAGTACAGAATGGGGTAACCTTTCTGCTGGGGGTTTTGCTAAGGGTTTTGGGTTGGGCACAATGAAAATGCTGAAGGGCATGAATCTAATTACTTCTCTTGTTCAAAAGATTATTGAGAGAGCGTTGGATTACGACAGAGCATCAGCAGATTTGTTCAAAAAGACAGGAATAGATAAGTCAAAGTTAAACCTTAAGAAGATGGCAACAGGACTTAGAGGAATGAGTGTCGACTTGCAGAAAAAACTCGTTGTATCGATAACAGATCTTCAAGACGGGTTTAGGTCGATAGGAGACCTTGGTGTAGACCAATTAGAGGCAACTGCACAAACTATAACGATTCTTGAGGGGTTTGGGGCAAGTAACCGTGACACCGTTGCTACATTCGGCATCTTAACAAAAACCCTTGGAAAGACACCAGAGCAAGCAAACGAGTTCTTAAACAACACTACTGCACTTGCAGAGTCGATCGCCCGACCACCTTCTGAACTTCTTTCTGATTTCGTGAAGGCAGCACCAGTATTGGCAAGATTCGGAAACCAGAGTGAAAAAGTGTTTAAAGACATCTCGCTGCAAGCAACACTCTTAGAGATGGACGTTGCACAGTTAGTAGGGTTGTCGGAGGGTATGGATACGTTCGAGGGTGCTGCAAAAGCAGCACAGGCATTCAACATAGCGGTTGGACAACCCTTCCTAAGTGCTCAAGCACTCTTGTCAGCAGAACCTGCTCAAAAGTTACAGTTAATAGCAGATGCTTATAAGAGAGCAGGTAATGTTGACCTGTCTGCTAGAATGAGACGAGGACTTGCAGCAGATATGGGCGTCAATCCTGCAGAGTTAGAAAGGATCCTTAATTTGAACTCGTCAGAACTCGGCAC
>Ga0098051_1000245_pt1 | contig 22091 bp, 38 predicted proteins | sample 14BtaG_FD_77069 | JGI IMG/M metagenome (GOLD analysis project Ga0098051, IMG submission 77069) | Marine viral communities from the Subarctic Pacific Ocean - 14B_ETSP_OMZ_AT15311_CsCl metaG | ecosystem: Environmental > Aquatic > Marine > Oceanic | place: Pacific Ocean | collected 2015-01-18 | reverse complement strand
TCTTTCCATCAATCTCATTCCTACTGCAAACTGAGTATTAAGTACATCATGCTCGTTATCGTTTCCTACAAATACGTCTTTCGTTTGTTCGTTGTTTATGTCTACTATGTCTGTGAGTATAATAGAAACCGAAAAGCTAACTACTGCGCCTTGGTGCAGAACGCTTCCTACCATGATATGAGAAAGAGGAAAGATAGTCTGTTTGTTTAGGTCTACTTTAAATATATCTCCCTCAGATACTGTGTTAACGTTTACGTCTTCCTCTAAGGCGTTTTTGAGTAGTGTTGTTATGTCGTAGAATGCTGTCATCTTTTTAGTGCTTTATTCATTAGGTTTCTTTCTAGTTGGTTTTTCTGTTTTATATAGGTTAGAAAATTAAATGCTTGGGAAGCTCTAATTTTTGTAACATCTCCGAACTTTCCAATATCTCCATCTGCGAGTGCATAGATTGAATGATACCATCCCCATTGTCTATTGAATTGTGCTTGTTCGCTGTAATCATCTCTTTCAGCTCTTGCTTCAAATAGTTGTGAGTAGCTTTCAATAGTTCGTTTCCTAAACGATAAAAAAAAACCAGCGAACCCATCGCAACATTCAACGGCATAAACTTCATGACCTCTGCGAACTCTTCTGTACCATCGTAATCTCTTACCTCGTACTTGTCTTTATAAGTGTTGACTACTGGTCTGTAAAGAACTGCCATAGCTTTGTGCATCTCTTCCCAGTCTGTGGAATACTTATCTAAATCTACATACTCTCCAAAAGTGATAGATTCAAGCGATGGTATAAAGCCGAAGTCTACACCCTCAAGCTTAAACCTAACTTGTATATCTTGCTCTACACTAAACAGCATATTCAAATGTTCGCTTATGTCTCTAACATCAGATAGCTTTATATTTGCCACCTCGTTAATTCTAACGCCACATAACGAGCTTACTGTACATTGTGCTAACTCATCGCCTTCGAGTCCCTTAGAAGCGCTTAAAAACGATTGATACTGTCCTAGAGTTATCTCGCTTAAATCTTCTGGTATTGTTATTGTTGCTTTCATTACTTATAAAACTAAAATGATTGAATTTGTTATAAAGACAAAAAAGCCCCCATTTCTGGAGGCTCTCTGTTGTTGATATTGTTTATTTATTTTATTTTTTCTCTTTTAATGTCGACCGCAAGAGAATAGAAACCATCTCTATCTATATTTTTAAATACAAATTTAATTGCCGAAATCGTTTTTTTCCAGTCTGAACTATCAATCTTTTTACCGAACTCCTGAAAAAAGCTATCCTCAAAGTGTCTCACGTAATTTAATGTAGCATTGACGCTTCCAAAATCAAGATATGTATCTTCAAAAAGGTATCCATCGAACCTACTACCTAACTGTGATTTGAACGAGAAATCTTCTTTTCTGTTGAATGCATCGCAAATCGTTTCAACATTTTTTGCAAATTTCAATGTTAATTTTGCTATCTCTAGTTCTTGTGATAATTTTTCTGTTATTGTCTTCATAATCCTTTACTTTGTTTGTTTCTGTTGATACAAATATAAGTAAACTGTTTACATCTCACAAGTTATTAACGAATTATTTTTAAATTATTTTTGATTTTCCCACTATGACTGAGATACAGAGCGAAAGTTTTTTTTTAGTTTGTTATATACATTCTTTCTTAGGTTGTTTATTATGTTATTTATGACATTGTTTTAATGTTGTTTAATACATTGTTTATAGGTTGTTTTCTATATTGTTTAAGGTGGTTGTTTTTGAGTCAGTTCTGTAAAGGTAAAAGCCTCTACCTAATAAATGAAGTACTTGCCTCTATTTGGCTTTTCAAGTTGATATGTCACAGCGTACCTGATAGCATCCAAGGCGTGGTTATGGTCATCTATCGGTGTGTTAGATTTACGCTCTAGCCAACAGTAGTTATTTAGCTCCTTAATCAACTCCTGAGAATCTGGACTTATCACTAGGTCGTAATCTTGCAGTATAGTTATTCCATGAGTTACTGAGCCTTGACCTTTCACAGCTGGTATTATGTTTAGCCCTTTTTGCTTTAGTTCTTTTATCAAACGAGGCTCTGCGCTATCTGCTATAATTAAGCTCGTACCAGCTACCTTTTCATTCACTTGGTGTATTTGGCTTGTGGTTAGGTTTGGCTTGTATAGATGAAGCCTAAGATATATCTTCTTGTTTGCTTTGTCTACATTCGTTTCTACTAGCGTTGTAGGGTCTACTGAGAAACCGAAATCTTGACCATATACAGAAGTTCCTACTCGTTTAAACTCTCCTACTTCCCAGTTAGAGAATATCACACCCTCAGCTTTCGATAACCATCCTCCTAGAATTTGGTGCTTATACTTCTCAGGTCTTCTCTGTTTAATATTCTCTACTTGCTTTAGAAAGCTCTCAGATAGATTCTCTAAGTTGTCTAGGTAGGTAGTGTGTATGTATGTAGTATCGTCTTTACTTATGTTGCTTCCCTCTTGAACTCCTCTAGTCTCAAAGAACTTCTGATAGATAAAATGTTCCTTTGTCGTTGGGTTCATTATCATTATCACTCTGTTAGCTATCCCCTTCTGTCGTACTGACATATCGATAGTATCAAATACGTTCTCATCTACAAGCTCTTCTGCCTCATCTAGTACCCAAGTTGTGACTCCTTGCAAAGACTTTAGAGAAGCTACCTGATTCCCTGAGCTGGTTTTGATACCTCTGAATAGAATCTTAGAGCCAGTCTGTATGTTTATTATTTCATCCTTAGTAATGTGAAACGCTTTCTCAAGTCCTAACATCTCAATCTTTTCAATGAACTCTGGAATAATAGAAATACTCGCAGCTCTCAAAGTGTAACGAGTAAACAGTATTGTATGTCCTACCTCACAGGTTAACATACAAAGAATAGTATTTACTGCATACGACTTACCAGAGCCACGTCCTCCAGTTACGATGAAGTAGCGAGTAGGATTATTAAACTTTCGGTAGACATTTTTAATCCTCCCCATTGAACTTACGCATCACTTCGTTAAAGTCTATTGAACTGCTTAGCTCTCCTTTAATTTCTGATTCTGTCTTCTTAGGTACAAAGTACTGGGCGTATTTAGCGAATAGGTCTAGATACTTCTCTGGACTCTTTGCGAGTACATCTGAGAATGCTTGTTGAATGTTTGGTACTTGACCTTCTAAAGTCTGTACAAACATCTCTCTGGCTTCTGTTGTTAGTTTGTTCTCTGAGCCTTTAGGTCTACCACTAGCCTCTTTGTTTCCTTTTTTAAATGGCATTCTATGTTATTTTATGTTATTATAACTAAAAAACACCAATTTGTTATAATGAGAAAAGCCCTCCGATTATGGAAAGCTCTCTCTGTGTGTGTTAATTTAATGAGTGCTATGGAATTCATAAATAGCTTTACTCTCTTCGTTTTCCTTATTATATGCAATGATTCCTTTTAGTGTTTTTGTATTTATTTGTCTACCGCTTTCGTGGTGCGTTCTTAGTCCCATCTTTTCAGCTAAGTATAAAACGTCTTCTCTGCTGCTCTCTTTCATAACGCTCTCCCAATAGTGCTTCATCGCTGTCACTGCTTTCTGTGCTTTCTCTCTTTGTTCTTTTGTCATAATTCCTTTACTTTTTGTTTGTTTGTTTCTTCAAATATAAGTAATCTTTTCTAATCTGCAATGCTTTTTTAAAAAAAAAAGTAAAAAAAAAGAGCCTCCATCTCTGAAAGCCCCTTTATCATTAACAATTATGATTACTCGTAAGTATTGTAAATCTCTTTTAAGTCCTTTACTCTTTGCTTAACACAGCTTGAGCAGCTGGTAACCTCTACGCCTTTCTTTTGGAATACTCTAGCGTATATTGTGGCAAGTTGATAGTTTTGAGATTGGCTTACCATTCCGTTAGAATTTGTAAAGAAACCATGTAGAAAAGTGTACTCTGATTCTGTAAGGCAAAGCGGTTGTTTTCTAAACCTCATCTTATTGAGTTTCTCTTTTCGCTCATCACATCCGCAATCTTCCCCAGCTAAAAACTTTACAGCCTTTTTAATACCAGTAACTTCTGTGATTGCTTCTACTACATCTCCTAGACCAGTTGGTGCGTTCTCTGCGTGTTTCGCCTCTAGTTCTTCCTGAGTCTTAATAGGCTCATCACAAACCTCTGCAACAGCTTTCTCTGCCTCTTGAATATCTTTCTCTATTCTTGCTGCTTTCGCTTGTTCTACTGTTAAGCCTTGCTCAATCTCTTCTGGTGTTCTTCTAAATCTTTTATTTGCCATCTTTATTCTTTTTTATTCCTTGTAAAGTTATCTCATTTGCTATTACCATGTTCAGTATGTCTCGCATTGCTACAAAGTTAGGGCTTTCGCTCTTCATCTCTTCCAGTAGCATTACTGTATAAATGTCTTTCTGATTGCTTAAAAATGCCTTTATCTCTTTCATTGTGTTCGTGTTTATAGTTTATCGTAGTCTTCGTTATTAAAGTCTTCGTAGTCTTCTCCTAAACGCTCTCTAAGCTGGTTCTTACAGAAGTTTACTGTATGGAATATATTTGTTACGCTGATTCTTGTGACTGTGCTTAATGCTCTCATAGACATTCCAGACTCAATGTACAGCGTAAATAGTTCTTTGTTGTATGGATAGCCTTCCTTATCTAAGTTGTTCAGCTCCTCGTATAGCTTCTCAGTTATCTTCGTGTAGCCTCCCTCTCTTTGTTCTTTGTAGTCTTCTGATTCGATAGCTTTGAACTCTGTAATATCGTAGAAGAAAAACTTACCTTTGTCTTTTAGGTAAGACTTGTACATATTGTTTAGTACTCTCCAAATGTAGGACTTGCTTACTTCTCCTTTTTCGTTTATTACTTTCTCTCCAGCGTTGTAATGGTGTAACCTTAAATACATCTCTTGTACTATGTCCTCAGCATGAGAAGTGCATCCCATAGCTTGTAAGAATCTTAGGTACTCATCGTGATACTTTGATACTTTTTCTAGCCAGTCCATTAGTTTTTGTCTTTTAAGGTTGCTGTGAAATGGTCTAGAAACTCATCTTGAGTGATTTCGTTAACCATCAATGCGCTCGGCAAGTCGGTTAAGTATATTACAATGTGGTTTCCGTTCTCTTTTAGATATTCAATTATTGACTCAGCCAGTTCTACTGTATCTTTGCCGTAATCAATAATGTAAAACTTATCCTTCATTTGGTACGCTTTGAGTTTATAGGCTGTCTGTTTAGCTGGTCGTACTCTTTAAGGATTGTAAGAATTTGATTCTTTAGGTTTATTGCTTCGATTGATTCTCTTGGATTCTGAATCTGTTTTATAAGTGCCACGTTTCCACGTGTAAACTTATGCAAGTCTTGAACAAACCCAACAGAAGTTTCTGCGCTTCCGTTAGGTTTGCTCAAAATTGCCATTAATATTTCGTCACTAGAAAGGTAAGTCATTTTTTGCCTCTTCTATATGCGGACTATCTGACATCTCTACTTTGTCACATCTCCAATGGTTCAAACTGTTGTAGACTTTTCCGTTGTACTCTTGTCCTCTTATTGTAAACTCGACCTCTACAACATCTCCAACGTTATTAAACTTAATAAAGTTGTCTACGTGTTCTACATAATCTGCTTTTTTGTACATTCCGAACTTCATACGAGTAACATAGCCACTCTCTGACGTTGTGTCTACTACGTAATCTAATACAGCAGCTCCGTTGTCTAGTACTTTCTTTTCTGTAATCTCTGAAATCGTACCCTTTACTTTAAAATTTTCCATTTTTCTTTACTTTTTTTTTGTTAATATATGAAACTTTTTTAATTAATTAACGTAGTGTTTAAAACTTACCGCTTATTAACTTAGTGTTTTGTAGTATTCTCTAGCCATCTTTACAGCAGTTTTCATCTTCTCAATGTCTTCATCTGTTAGGATAACCTTAAACGCTTTTAATCTCTTCTCCGTTGGAATCTTAGATATATCAAAGTACTCTATTACTTCTCGCTCTGTTTCCTCAGATACTTCTGCACCCTCTCCACGTTTCCAGCTTACTCTTCTCATTTCATCAAGTATCAAGTTCTCTGGAGTTGGAACAAGACAATAACATAGAAAGCTCTCAGTCTTACCAGTTAGCCACATGTACGCCTTGAGCTGCCATTCGTATATGCTGTTCTTTAGTTCAGTATCAAAAAATGGGAATGTAGCAGCAGACCAACTAGATTTAACATCTATAACGCTGTCCTCTGTCAATACGTCTGGAGTACCTAGTACAAAGTCATTCTCAAAATACTCATCATTCTTAAAAAGAAAGTCTTTCTCTAGTAATATGCTTGTAAGCTCGATAGAAGCTTTCTCTACTTCGTTACCTTTATCTAGGTACTTAGAGTTTATTTCTTGCTTAATACCAAACTCACGCTCTAAATATAGCTCTGTAATGTAGCTCTTAGCTCCTTTACTTAGTTCTGGCTCTGCATCTCTCTTGAGTAGTAACGTATCTCTTAGCTCTGCTTGTTTCTCTGTTAGCTTAATCTTAGCCAGTAACCCATTTAAGGTTACCAGCTGCTTCTGAGTGATACTTGTTTTACTATCTGTCGCCATTAGCTTACCAAGCTGTGAGGCTCTTATCTTTAAGTCTTTCATTATCCTAGTTTTTTAAGTTGCTCAGCAGTTAACTTGAAGCCGTTAATAATCTGCTCTTTTTTGATTGTACCTTTCTCGATTGCTGCAAGAGCTTTCTCGAATCTGTCGTTCGGTAATGGCTGCTTCGCTGCGTCTGTATCTACATCAGTCACAATACCGAGCATCGAACTGAGGCTGTAGCGGCGGAAGTACGTCACACCCGAGCCGGCAGATTGGAAAATATTCATACGAGACGCTTCGTCCTGTGGAATCTCTGTAATACTCTCGATAGTCTCACCGGTTTCTACATGGAATAAAATAGTTTGGATTGAATTCCCTTGTAGTAATTGAGTGAATCCTAGGCCATTCTTTGCTAAAATTGGATTGATAACCTCAAAGATAGCTGGAAGGTCAGCATACTTGTAGTTATGGCCGCTAGTTGCTTTCGCAATTACTGGACATTCTTGTTGGAAAGCAGCTAGACTCTTGTAAATGCTTAGCTTTCTCTTCTCTAATTCTTCGTTAAATGTGTTCATAATTTTTGATTTTTGTTTGTAAATATACTATTTATTCTGTAAAGTTTTAAGTTTCTGCTTGTATTCTTTTATAATTTCTTTCACTTGTTCTCTGCTTGGCTTGTATTCTTGATGAGCTAGTTGATGCAAATAAAACAATCTATCCGCTCCTATTCGTTTTTCTATACCTATTTGATATTCTATAAGGTTTCCATGCCTATGTCTGTTACAAAATACACATTGTCCATGTACGTTGTCTTCGTGAAAAGTTACGTTTTTGTGACTCGTGCTGAAATAGTGACCAGCATCGAACTTACCAACTAACAATCTGTTACAACTTATGCAAGGCTTGTCTTTATCTCTCTCTCTTATAAAAGCATTAAACGCCTTTTGCGCTTCCTTCATCAAATCTGAAACAGTTTTAAGCTCTTCCTTCTTTGCTTTCTTTTCCTTGTTCCACTTTTTTAAGGCTTTCTTTTGTAGCTCCTCGTAGTATTTGTCGTTACATGGATTCTCTATGCAGTACTTTCGATTAAAAGATACTGGCTTAAATTCGTCTCCGCAGTTTTTACATTTCATTTATTAGATTTTTTATTGGTAGTAAAATACCTTTACTCGTATTGGAGTCTCCTCCTTTTACGTCTCTATTTGTGTTTAAATATCTTCTACAAATATTTTTTAGTTCTATGGTTTCTATTAAAAACAGTCTATAATCTGAAATAAAAAAACAATAGTAGTCAGCTTTACTTTTTGCTATTCCACTTTTATTGCCTCTTGATTCGTACTCTATAAAAATATTACCAGTCTTAAACGCTTTTAAGTCTCTCTTAATTTCTATTTTTTTGTTTTGTAGTATTTCAGCTAGTGCTTCCTCAGCTACTTGACCTACTTTTAAGTCATAGGCAAAATTAGAATTAAACTGCATTATGATAAAGTTTTAAATTGTGAGTATGGTCTTAACTTTTTCATGCTTCTCAAGTCTCTAGCTCTTACCTTAGAGTAAACCTTTTCTATTATGCCTTTTATCAAATGCTTGTTTTCTATCTTAACTGGGAACTCAAAGTAATCTATTTCTATAATGTAGTATTCGTTAGCTAGTTTCTCCAGCGTTCCAATAATTTTACCATCGCTTAATATCTCGCTTTGGTAGTCTGTCAATTTGTTAAAATAAATCATAATTTAAAAATCTTCGTTTATAAATGTACTTAAATCTGCTAAAGGTTTCCTCTGTGGCTCTGCAAATTTCTTTTTTCCGTCAATAAATTCATAGAAAGCCCCTTGTTTTATGTCGTATTGCAAAGAAGTTAAGCCTTGAACTCCTACAATTTTAGGCTTTGCCTTGTTTATTTTAATGTCTGTAACGCTACTTCCAAACTCTCTATGCACAATTATAATACTTTTACCATTGTTTGCCCATTCAGAACCTCCTTTTAAGTCGTGCATGTCTGGCATCTGTGTTTTACCATCCACCTTCTTACCGCTTTTAGGGTGTATGATTGTATGAAAGTGCAAAGCGTTTCTTTCAGCTAGTTCGTTTCTAAAGCTTAAAGTATCTTCTAGCCATTGGTCGTATCTTAAAAGTCCTACATCATGCTTCATATAGTTCCAGCTATCAATGACGGCTGAGAATATACCTAGCTCTTTTTTATTGTCTGCTGAGAACTGCCAAAACTCTTTTGGAGTTAACGCTTTTGAGTTATTCGCTTTCTTTGGGTCTAGTATTTTAAAGAACTCAAGAACAATAGGTAAGTAATGGTCTAGCTCTTCTGGAGTTACTCTATTTTCAATTAGTCGTTTATTGCCATCTGAATCAATATAAAACTCTTCAAACTGTTTACCACTCATTTTGTGTATTAGCTTTCCTATAATCTCCTCAATAGTACCAGCATCTGGCATATGGATAAGGTGCTTATGTCTGTAATGCCTAGAGCAAAATTTTAAACAGTCTAGTAGTACCTCTGTTTTACCGCTTCCAGGAAGTCCAGACCAATCAGTACAGCCTCCTTCTTTGATGCTATACAAACTTCCTAGCGTATTAAATCCTAAGTAGTATGTAACGCCTCCACCAGTATGGTAGTAATCCTTTAGCCGTTCTTTTATTTCGTTTTCCTTTACAATGTCCATAATTCAGCCTTTTTGTTTATGTTCCAAATTTAACCTTTTTACTCTATCTTCCAAAGATTCTTTAATAGGTTCAATAGGTTTTGTATATCGTTCGTTTAAATACTTGAGCGTATTGGTTAAGGTAGACTTCCAGTTTTTAATAGGTCTATTGATTCCGTTTCTGTTAATACTCCAGTCATTATCTACCCAAGAATAGTATCTAAGTTTTACATCTTCAGGACATACGTTAGGCTTTCTTTTTAATGCGTGTTTTAAGTACTCTTCTACACTAGGTACTGAGTCTTTATTTACATTATTTACATTATATACATTATTGTTAGTTGTTGTTCGTTTGTTGTTCGTTTGTTGCTGGTTTGTTAGTTCGCTTGTTAGCAGTTGATATTTCAGATAGTTAACTACTTGAATCTTAGTGCCTTGCGAAGTTGAAACGCTTGTTATTTCGTTTGTTGATTTTAGACGTTTTATACTTGTGCGAATTTGTTGAACACTTAGTCCAGTTTGCTGAGATAAAACACTCAAACCAGTAACCAGCTCCCCAGCTTTTATGGTCGTTCCTTTGTACTTCCTTTGCTTGTGGTTTGCTTTTAATAGTAAATACATAAACAGCCTAAAAGTATTGTGGTCATCGAACCACTCCCACTCTAAGATTTGCCTATGAATTTGAATGTATCCTTTCATTAGTTATAATTTTTAAATTGCTGCTGCAAGTTAATAAAATCTGTATAACTTTGACAATTTAAAAACTGTTGCTCAAAAGTAAACACATTAAAATCTTCTCTTAACCTATCTTCTATTTCTTGGTAATCTGGGTATTGCCTTAGATTATCGTAGTGCTTACGCATATAGATTGCCCAATCATGCTTACGCCCAAACATCCTACCAGTTTCTGTAAGATTCAAGCCCTCCTCTTTCAGTAAATGACAAATAATAGCCCTAGTATTTACTATCTCTCTTACTCTGTTTGGCTTTTTTAGCTCTTTCCCTTCAATGTACTCTTTGATTTTCTGAATTTTTGTATTCATTTTATTTTGATTTTATAGTTAATAATTCTTCTCTTACGTTTTGGAACACTTCATTAAATGTAGCACGTTGCGCTGGTTGTATTGTTTTAGCGATTCTAAGCGACTTTAACCTACTCGCTGGTATAAATACATTATCAACATTAGAAGTGTCGTTAGAAGCGTTAAAAAACGCATGTATCTTTTTATTGTTATTCATGTCTATAAGTATTTGTGCATTCGTTCATAATCTCTTTTCGCATCAAACTCCATATCTTCGTTACATGGTTCGCTTTCTTTGATGCTTCTTATTTCGTGCTTAATGTCATCGTCTAGGTATTCAGTTAAATTAATGTCCTCTAGGAATGCGTTTCCTAGTTTCCATAAGCTAGTCTTGTTACATTTTTCAACGCTTGCTATATGTTCATCTTCATCGTTATAGATTTCTACACAGTCATCTTCTAGCTTACCTACTAGCTCTGTACCTTCTGAGAATAGAACTTCTTTATAAGTTCCGCCTTGAGCTTTCCAGATTGTAGCTTCATCTAGTGCAGCTGTTGCCTTTACAATTCCGCTTTCGTTTGATAATACAAATATTGTCATAATTTCTAAGTGTTTAAATGGGGAGCTTTCGCCCCCCTTTGTTTTTCTAAATGCTCTTGATTATTTTGCTTTTTTTAATGCTAAGTAGTACTTCAATGCAGTTTTGTAGTGAAATGTTCTATTTGTTTTCTCGTTCAGGCTGTTGTAGTTAAGCTCTCCATCTTTAGTTCTGTTGATGTAGAATGTTCTGTTTCCTAATGTCGTTGTGTGTATTGTCATAATTCTAAGTGTTTAAATGGGGAGCTTTCGCCCCCTTGTTTTTGTTTATTGTTCGATAAATTTAATAGTTCTTTTTAATCCCTTCTTTTTTTCGTTTAGTTCGATAGTTCCCCAAAAAGATAGCCCGCATTCAGTGTGTATCTCATGTACACATTCGAAACGCATCGATTTAAAATTTAATCTTGTTCCTTCAAAAGAGAAGTGATTCCAATCACTTGTAAACTGTTTGGTAAATTCTGACTCAATTAATGAACGAAAGTTATCCTCTTGCTTCTCTGTTAGTGATAATGTGTTTGTGGTAATCATGTTTTTCGTTTTTGTTTCTACAAATATAAGCACAATGTTTATATCTCACAAGTTTTAAACAGTTTTTTTTTATTTTTTTTTTTATACAAAGAAAAAGCCCCCATTTCTGAGGGCTTAAACAAACAATTAAAAAAACCTAACTAAATTATGAAGTACAAATATATCAATAAAAATGAGTTAATCTAGCAACTTGTCCAAATTCTTTTGAATGTATAAACGCTTCTACCGCTTCTTTGCTTATATATCCGTTTCTATGATGCCATGAGTCCGCTGGGCTTGGACTTCTTAGAGTCTCTACTGTGACATTGATAAAGTCCTTACTCGATTTGTGGTGTACATGATGAGTATAGAAGTATCTATGCTCTGCATCTGCCCAATGTTCTTTGGCTTCTACGCTCATAAGGCTACCTAGATTGTGCTGCTTTGCTCCATCTCCATGAGTAGTGCCAATTAAAGAGTTACCATAGATTGAGTACTTACGATGAGCTATTGAACAATCAAATGTAATATTCTTAGAAGTGTGGAAGTGAGCCTCTATCGTTTGAGCTAGGAAAAACCCAGACTGATAATCATGGTTCGATGGATTGAAAATAAACTCAACGTCTGCCACTTGCATAAGCATTTCTAATATGTCTATGTATAGCTTCTTAGCTGTTAGAAACATATCGTACCACATTCCAGAAGTATCTTGAGGTGTTCCGCTGGTTGTGGTTCGTCTAGGTGTGTCGGTGTGTAGTATATCATTACCACCGATAAACATGATTTTATCAATGTTAAAACCATTAGACTTATCTAGTAAACCCTCTACTCCTTCAAGTACTCTCTTTACTGCTATGTTTTGATTGTAGTCTGTTCCAGTTTCATAAGCTGTGCAGAGTTTACCGATATGAATGTCTGCTGGGTCTATGATTAATAGGTGCCCATCTTTAGACTTTTTACGTTTTATAGTTGGATATTTAGGAGCATAGTCTCTGAACTCTTCTAGTAGTTCATTACGCATCTTCTCAATACCAATCTGCTCTGGAGTTTTGTAATTAGGATTCTTAAAGTATAGACTAGCTTCGTCTGATTTAATCCATCCACTTTTGACGCTGTCAACATCTAGACCAGCAGCTTCTGCCTCGTCTTTGATTCTTCTAAATTGCTCAAGTACTTTAACTTCATCTTCTCTGAGTCTGTAACGTCTTGAGCTTTTACTGCTTTCTTCAGCTCTTTCGTGAGCTGGTTTGTTAGTTCTTTTGTCTCGTTTTTTCATATAGATAAATTAAGATAATTCCCAGCAATATAAGAATAATAATTAACTTGTTCCATAACTTGCTGTCTGCCTTTGCTATATGCTTTGCAGTTTTCTTATCTTGAAGCTCTAGTTTATACTCTCTTTTGTCTTCTGTTTTCTGCTTTCTGTATTCTCTTCGTTTGTCTTTACGAGTAATATACCTAACCTCTCCTTCTTTAGTTATTACCTTCTCAATAACCTTAGTAATCTCTATGTATACAGTATCGTTCTGTATGTAGTTACTATCTACTACTGTATTGGTTTGTATAGTGTCGCTTGTTTCTGTGAATGTCGCACCCTTTTTAATAGCTTTGTTGGTGTGTTTCTTAGCCTTGTTTATATGGTACTGAGGAGTACACGAAGCTAGTAGCATCGTTACAATTAATATGTATCTCATAGCTGTTATTTTGGTGCGTATTCCTTAGAGAACGCCTCTAGTCTTCTTAGCCAACCTCTTAAAAATCGTTGGTTATTAGTGTACCTTTGTCTAGCTGTTTGGCTTTTGGCGTTTCTAGGAGTAGTAATGTAGTGAAAAAACAGACGTCTAGACTCTACGCATTTTGCGAATAGTTCTTTTTCATCTGCTTCGTTGATTGCTGCTAGTGTATTCTTTCCTATGATTCCATCTCTAGTAACTCCTAGTACTCTCTGCATCTGACGGATTGAAGTCTTTGCTCCAGAACCCCAAGCCCAAGATACCAAACAGTCTGCAATGCTTTGGTGTTCTATATCGTCTCCTTTTACAGCATCCCAGTATTTAGACTTAAAAATCAAACCCCAGTCTTCGTGATTCATTTCTAAGAATCTTTCTACCTCATCCTTGCCAAATACTCCTACCCAAGCCTTGTAAGTTACACCCTTGTTTGTGTGAATACCATCTACTCCGCAAGTGTAATTACTAGCTGAGTCTTTAACGTCTGAACTTGTACCGCCTTCCCACTTGTAAAAAAATGGAACTATGTTTTTATGATTTGCCATTGTTCTTTTTTATTGATTCGTAAATATTACCACCAGCTAGAAAAGACAGAAAGGTTAAAAGCTCAGCCAGTACAAACTCAAAGTTTTCATAGGTTGTATAGATGAAGCACAGAGGAGTAACTAATATAGTAATCACATAAAGAAAGACAGCTCTTTTAGAAGACCTCTTTACAATTACAGAAATATGTCTAAATAGTTTCCTCACTCTTTTAGCTTCTTCTTTTTTATTTTGTTGTCTAGTATTTGACCTTTAATTCTATGATACAAAAATACTGCACCACCAATAGCAAGAGCAAACTGTAGAAAGTTGTTGATGTCATCAAATGTAAGCCACTCGTAAATCTTAATTAAACCAGTAGCAGCCAGAGAGAAAATCCCTCCTATGTTTGCCTCTTCGCTATTCATTAGGTCTTTAAACATTTTAGATTTCGTATTGCTTCAAGCCGTCCAAAGCTCTTAACATTAGGTTACCTTCTCCTTCGTAGTTTAAGTTCTCTACTGGGATATCTGCTAACTCAACTCCGTATAGTTTAGCGTTGTCAGTTTCTAGCGTTACGTTTAAGCTAATTTCATTACGCAAAGCATGAACTATAATAGAGTCAGAATCTACTGTAATTGTAGGCTCTACTAGTTCAGAGTTAAATTGTGGAAATTTGTAAGTTGCCATATTTTTAACCTTTTAATTCGTTAAGTTCAGCGTATATCTTTAAAAGTTCCGCTTCTTTTTCTGCTATTAATTCTTCTTGTGTTGGTTCATCTACTTCGATGAATTTCACTTCCACAAGTCCGCTTTCGTTGTATATTTCTTGTCTAATTTGTGGCATATTTTTAAGATTTTCTAAATGTTATTAATGGTATTCTATTGTTGGCGTGATTGGAAGATGTAAGATTAGGCATAGTTGTCGGTAAAGATGAAAAATTAGACGCGAAATAAAATGCTTGATACGCTTGTGTGCTTTGTGAATTTGCAATGACTGGCAACAATGGGTCATTTGGTGTGTTCAATGCTCTTATTCCGACATTACCATTTGAAACAGTGGAAATCCAGTATGTTTCGTTTGCGTTAAATGTAAAACTCAAACCGGTCAAGATTTTCATTCCAGTTGTATCTACTGCAACTGTTGCGCTTTCAAATAGTTTTGTATTTGGTTGTCCGTTAGAATTTGAATATATAACCACCTTTATAAGACCACCAGCAAGGGCGCTTGTAATTTGTGCGAATGCTATCGCATTAATTTGAAAATCATAACCTGGAGTAAATGCTGTCAATAACAATTGACCGCTACCGATTGTCGTTATATTTGAACTAAACCCTTGCGCAATTGAATAATAAATACCAGACCTTGGTTCTGTTAAAATTTGAGTTGCAGGCGCACCACCGCCACCGCCAGAAATAGCTAAATCACCACTTCCTAAAACCGAAGTTCCGTTGATTGTTTTAATGTTTGTTCCACTTACTAAGGTGTCTTGCTTGTCATCAAGTTCACTTTGCAAATCTGTTTGAGTTGATAAAGTTCCAGTAATATCTCCCCATGCTGCTCCGCTACCGCCCGAAGCTGGACTAAAACCCGTATTCTCTCGTAAGAAAGTTCTTAGAGTTGCCTCAGTATAAGCAGACGCTGAATCATCTACCCAGTTAGTAGAATCTGCATAAGAGATAACTAGTTGGTCATCTTCAATAAGCCCCTCAGTTAATCTAAATACGCTGTTATATTCATCGTAAACTGTCTTCCCTATTGGAAATAGTCTTGAGTTGTTATCTGCGTCTACTGTTACTATGTAGTTTCCAGACTTGTAAATTTCTTTTGCCATTGTTTTTTGTGTTTATATTTTTATGTTAATGTAGTTCCTGATACTGTAAAGTCTCTTACTGGAAAATATGCCTTAGTACTTGTCAATCCAGTTATACTTATTTCTCCAAAGTTTTGTTTTGCTATATACACTTGATTTGTGAATCTTCCTATCGTGGAACTCCAATAATCTGACTGACCTAAATTAAAAAGTGGAGGTCTATATAATAAATAACTGTTAAAACCATTAAGATTTCCAAAGTCATATAAATTCCATATTTCGTTTATATTCGGTAATCTCCACCCACTTGTGTAAGTTCCTACTGAATAAGCCAAAGAATTGTCTATCGCATCAGTCCATACGACAGAAGTTTGGTCTTGATTGACATAACCTAAAACAGTAGTTCCATTATAAGTACTCCAATCAATAACAATGTTATTACTATAAGCAGAACCGCCCAATTCGTCCGTGAATCGTTCCAATGTACCAAAAGGATTATTACTAGCCAAAGTTACAGTATCTACTGCTCTACCGATTTGTAGGTCTCCATCATCTCCAGTCCTAGCACTTAAGCTTTTATTAGTTTTCATTAGAGTAGCACCAACAGAACCACCTCCTCCGCCACCTCCAGAGGCTTGTGCTTTTATATAATAAGTTTCTTGTACCATATTACAATTTCGTTGCGTTTAATCTTATCACAGCAGCTACATCAACATCTACTGTTATTGCTCTACCAGCTATGATAGTATCTCCTAAAGTGTAAGCAGCTCCAGCAACTTGAATTGTAGTAGTTGGTGCAGCTAGAATATTTGTAATGCTATCTATTGACATTTCAAAAGGTGCGTAAAAATCAACAGTCTGAGCGTCTACCAATTCAACTACAAACTCTGGTTTAGATTGTATGTAAGTTTTTACATCGTCAGCACTAGCTTGAATAGTAGTAAAAGAAGTGTCTATATCTCCTTGAGCTACTGCAAATAAATCTGTATCCTCTAAAGGTGTACCAGTTGGTAAGTTACTTATTCTGCTGTCTGCCATTGTTAATCTTTTTTATCGCTTTCTTTAGCTTAATTATGTTCTTCTTTTTTACTTTGTATTTCATTATAAAAACCAGTTCGTAAAATTAACGTCTTTGTCTGGGTACATATCTCCGTTACTGTTGCTGTTATATTCTGGATATAACGTAGAATTGTTACACATATAATCTGTGAATCTCTTAGCGTAGTGTTCTGCTATGCTTCGCTCTTTGTTTACTAAAAAGTCTACTTCGTTTTTCTCTACTGTTTGAGAGTTCTCAGAGTTGTGCTTATATACTCCTTTGTTGGCGATTGTGTAAGCTGCGAATGGCAAATATTCTACCATTCCGAAATGGATAACCATTGGTTTTATATAGTCAGTTACAAGGCTCAAGTAGTTACCGCTAAGCGTACCAGCTACGATGTCATCATTAATCTTATCAAATAAATCAGTACCGAGGTAATTCTGTATATGTATATCTTGAGCAATCTTTACAAATTGAATGAATTTATCTGTGTCTACATTGCCGTTTAAAGCTGTGAACTTTGCAATGTCTTTTGTTGTTATGAATAGTGCTTGTGCCATGTTATCTTACGTCTGAGGGTAAATTCTTATTGTTAGGGCTAAAGCCTTTTAAGGGCAAATTTTTAGGATATACAGAAACCTCGAAAGGATTCGTAACTTTAAAGCCTTTTATTTCTGCTGCTCTAGTTCCTATTCTTTTAAACTCATCTGAATCTTTGTTAATATCTAACATCATCGTAACCCTTTTCCACTTATGACGGCATCGAGCGCCTCCCTTGAATTTGAAGCAATTATACGTGTCAGAGCCGCCTTCTCCAAATCCCGGATTAACTGGTTGCATACTCATTCTTTCAATGTCTTCTCTTCGATATAACTTGTTTGCTCTCATCATAGCCTTACAAAAACCTCGTTCGGGTGATTTGTTTCCGACATACTCATATCGTACCTTGAAGAATTTATCCTTAACTAGCTTGTCCTGTGAACTTATAGCCGTTGGTCTAGCTGTGCCAGTTGATACAAAGTTAAAGACTTTAGAAAGTAAAGTAGAATTTTCTAGCTTATCATAAAGCTCTTTGTTCATTTCGGCTAAATGATTATTTAAAGTCTCTTCATCCTCATAATCTACTTCTCTCTCATCTAATGTAATCCATCCAGTCTGCTCTTTAGGCTCTCCTAAATCGCTTAAAAACTCTTCTAAATTAAACTCTTGAGATGTTTCAACATTTTTATTGTTTTCTTTGCTCTCTTCTTCTCCAAGTTTAGTATTATCTTCTAGTACTGTTTCTACTTCTTCTCTTGTCTGTAAAAGGTTAAGATTTTCAAAGTATAATTTTAAAGATATTCCGTTAAATGCTAGTATCTCGTCAATTGCATCTATCAAAAGCTCTTGGTGTGGTTTTACTGTTTGATTGTAGAAGAACTTTGTAGCTACTTCTATCTCGTCTCCATTAGAACTGAATCCGCTGTTTGCTGTCGTTATTCCTACAATCATTGGACTAACTACGTTGTGATTGTTTAGTATCTTAGCTTGTGCCTCAGTACTTAGATAAGTGTAGTGTTCTGGCGCGTTGTTTAGTGGTATATCTTCTACTGTTGTTTTCTCTTCTTGGTTGTCGTTAAATGCTATAATTACTTTATCGCCTTGCGCACCAGTTAACTGTCCTTTTACTTTGTTTGCTATCAGTCGCTGTTGTTCCTCCGATGGAGTACCGCTGTTAAAGTTGACCACCTTAGTTCCAGAGAATCCATTTTGGGTGTCATTGATGAGGTAGTTACTTATTTCTTCCTCAAGTACACAGTAAGGTATGCAAGCTTGGTAGTCTACCTCTGAGAAGTATTTAAGGTCGATTGAGTCCTTACCATAAACCAAAAACTCAATAGGCTCTTTTGAAGTTCCGAAAGCTGGTATTCTCTTAGGCGGAAATTTCTTAGTGTCTGTCCAATTATCAGAGTAGTAGTACGCCTCTATTTCTCCGTCTTCGTTACATTTAGCTGGGCGAACGTGTTTAGTCTTTACAGCTTCTACTCTAATTACCTTAGTGTGCTTTTCATCAAAGATACATTGTAACACTCCACAGCCTAACATATACTCATTTAAGGCTAAAGCTCGTAACGTCTTAGGCTTAAAAAGTGATTTCATTTGTGCAAACTCGTTTGGCTTTTTTGAAGCGTTTGAAGCGTCCAATCCTTTGCCGTAAATTAACCGAGCTACGTTGTTGATTATTGAGTTGTTCGTTGTACTGTTTTTGTATCGGTCAATCAAAAACTCGTAATGGTCATTATTGACTCCGTACTCTACCCAGTCATTTTTAGAATCTTCTATAATGTCTGGCTGTGAATAGGTCGAAAGTTCTAAAATATGTATATTCTTTTTGTCGCTCATTAGTCAATAATTACAAATTCGTTGTTTGTCTCATTCTGTACGTACTCATCTTTATTAATAGTGTAGTCTTTTACTACTTGATTTGTGCAGAATATCTTGTCTTTATATACTACGTCTGTGCCGTTTAAAACTGTGAGAGTATAAAACCTACCTTCTACGAGAGTAAGTACCTCAGAAACGCTTAAATAGTATCTATCTACTACTGGAGTAATAGCTATTGTGTCGCTTGTGTTTTCTGCTTCATCAGTTATAACCATACTATCTGCTGTCAAAGTTCGTGGTATAAACTTAAACGATTGAGATAGTAATGACTCCCTTAGTATTATCATACTTATATAACTAAAAAAAAAGAATTTGTTTTAAATAAAAAAACCCCTACCAAAAGGCAAGGGCTTTAAAAGATTGTTTTGTTGATTATGGAGCTTCTATTACATTAACCCCAGCAGCAGCAAGTTCAGATTCGGCTGTTGCTTCGAAGAAGTTTGCAGGTACTCGCTCTTGTGCAGTAAGAGTGATTGTGTATCCAGACATATCTCCCATAGCAGCCCCAGTAGCAATAGTACCACCAGTTACCTCTGCTCCATGCTCTAGTCCACAGTAAAAGAAATTGTTGTTGTGGTCTTTTACAATGATATGAGGACGACCGAACGCCATCAATTTAACTTCTTTATGAGTAGCTAAATCTTGCTTCTTTAGAGATAAGTTTAATACTTGCTCAAAGAAAGTTGTTCCGTTATCTCTTGAGCTTGTAATAGTTTGCTCGAAAGATGAAGTACCTTTTAGCTCGTACTTGTAAGCGTTAATAGTACTAGGTGTACTGTTTAATTTTTCTATGACGTCTGTATTAGTTGCGTTGTAGTCGATATCTCCTACTGGCGCATCGTCAAAATTGATGAAGTAAACGGCATCCAATCCACCCACTACATCCTTGCAAGGCTCTATTCTGCCTAATGATAAGTCACATGACATATTTTTAAAGTTTTATATAAAAAAAAGGGAAGGCATTTTACCTCCCCTATTTCTATTGGTTAATATTTAATTCTTAGATTCCGTATGTTACAACGTCTCCAGCGAAAGCGTATTGAACAGCAGCAGTCATTCTCATGATTACACGTACATTCTCTGAACCGTCAAGGTCTGCCATATCCAAAACTTTTACTTCTTGTGAGTCAGAAGCCAAACCAGTTCCAAAGAACAAGTTATCTTTAGTTGTACAGATAGCTGTATCGTCAGACATTCCGTTACACATGAACAATGGAATACCATCGAACATTAAATCTCCAAATGCTTGGTTGTTACCTTGTGCGTTAACACCAGCAGCTCCAAGTCCGTTAGCTCCGAATCCACCTAGTGAACGTACGTAAGCTCTGTAGATGTTAGAAGAAACGTAAAGAGTAAGCCCTTCAACTCCGTACAAACGTGTTGGAATTGCGTCTACGATTTTTGAAAGCTCAGCAACTACTGTGGCAGCGTCAACACCTCCACCGAGTGCTGCGATTTGCTGTCCAGCTGGAAGCTCAGCGTCTGCTGCTAACAAAGTTTCGAAACCATCGAATTCTCCAGCATTGGCGTTCACTCCAGACCAAATGTTTTGCTCCATCTTACCAGCTACTTTAGCTGCTACGTGTCCAATTAAGAAATCAGCAAAAGATGCTGGAATCTCATCGAATGCAGAATAACCCATTTCGATTGCATCCCAATCCTCTCTGAAGTCTGCTTTACAAACTTGTAGATTCACTTTAAAAGTTTCTGGCTCAAGAATCTTCTCATCCAAAGTAAGTGAAGAGTTTGCGTCAAAGTCACAGTTTGCATTAGATAACAAGTCTCCAGTAGAAACTCTTTTCAATACTGACTTGTACTTTACATTTGGTTTTACTGTAATACCACCGTTCTCGATAGTGTTAGCGCTCAATAGTGCTGCTGCTACATATCCAGCTGCTTTTTCTCCAGCGTATGTAGTTGTAATTGTTGTTGATGTTGGCATATTTGTTGTTTTAAAAAAAAAATTATTATTTACTTAATTTTGCTATTTTGCTCATTACAGAATCAGTAGTACCTCTCTTTCTTTTGTTTCCGAAAGTGTGTAGTTTTACTTCTGCTTTTGGCTCTGGATTGTGAGCGATAGGCTTAACCTCTGAAAGCTCTACTTCCTCAGTTACCTCTTCTTCTACCTCTTCTACTTTTGTAGACGCTTCAAGCTGTGATTTAAGCTCTGTAATTTCAGCAGTCAACGCTTCAATTAGTGCGCTTTCTTTTGAGAACTTAGTCTCTTTAACGATAGACTCAATGATAGATTTAGCTGGTCGTACTTCCTCAGAAGCTTCAACTTCTTCTGCTGGTTCTTCTGTAACTTCCTCCGCTACTTCTTCTGTTGGCTCTTCTGCTTCTTCTTCTTCAACTTCTACCATTTCAGAAATAACTCCTTCTTCAGCTACTTTAAACGCTCTACCATCTTCGAGTTCGTAAGCCTCGCCTTCTCCAGAAACTGGAACTGGGATAAGTTGCTCGTCTTCTGTTTTTACCATTACTGCTGCACCAGCTTCAAAGTCTGGAGTAGCTTCAATCATTGTAACTCCATCTTTCAACTTAGCCTCAGCTAGTTTAATCTCTTCAGCTTTCAAGCCTACTGCTTTTAGAATTGTGTTTATTTGCTCTTTCATTTGTTGGATATTTAACTATATAACTACTTATTATTGATTTGTTTTATTTTTATCCGCTTACGTTTGTAATAGTACGCTCAGTATTGACGTTTACAACATTGCTCACGCCTTGATTAACTAGCGAACCTATACGCTGCCCAGTTAACTTTTCGTACTCCTCAGCTGTTAGCTTTGTAGAATATTTCTTTTTACGTCTCATCTACTTAGATTCAATGATATTTTTAATCTGTTCTACTATGTCCTTAAGCTCAGACTTGTTGTCTATGGACTTGAGTTTATCAATAGCCCAGTTAATACCAGAAGCTCCACCCCATCCAAGCCAAGCTACTCTGCCTTTATCTTTCCATGGAGTATCTTTAAATTCTTCGCTTACCTCAGCGTTTTTTTGATGACGCTTGAATGATGCCATTCTTGCGATTGTGTCTCTCGAAATATTTTCTCCCTTTGCTAATTGGTTTGCACGAGTCCAGCCCACTCTAGTCATTCCTTGTACCTCATCTCCGTACTCTTCTCTCCACTTTAAAACTTTCTTAGCGTTGTTCTTTGCGCTTTGTGGATAGTCGTTATATGATTCAAGCTCTACCTCTTCATTCATTTGCAAAGC
>Ga0098051_1000237_pt1 | contig 22292 bp, 59 predicted proteins | sample 14BtaG_FD_77069 | JGI IMG/M metagenome (GOLD analysis project Ga0098051, IMG submission 77069) | Marine viral communities from the Subarctic Pacific Ocean - 14B_ETSP_OMZ_AT15311_CsCl metaG | ecosystem: Environmental > Aquatic > Marine > Oceanic | place: Pacific Ocean | collected 2015-01-18 | reverse complement strand
ATCTGCTTAGGTTCGGATACGACAACGCTTTGAGGGTTCTCTTGATCTTTAATGTGAGCAAGGGCATTCCTCAAGTCTCTGCAAGGTGTCGCCTCTCCTGTTTCGTTGTTGACGACAATGTAGGCACCGATAAAATTAGGATTGTGGTTGAGAGTGAATTTATTAGTCATAGTGGTTATCCTTTGGATAGTGGGTTTATAGTAAATAGTGAGGTGATAGAGAGAGTTATTCAGAGTCTAACTCTTCAGCAATTTCTGCCTTCATCAGGGCGATCTCTTCTTGATCCATTTCCTGCTCTTCTTGATCCATCTCTTGATCCCATATAGAGAGGATAAGATCTTCGATCTGAGTTGCTCCCTCATTGAGGCGACGATTGAGATCTGCTAGTTTTGGATCTGAGTGGTTCTCATCGAACCTTTCGTTGCATAGATCCATGAGTCTCTCATAGGATTCTGCAAGTGCTCTGTTCATTGCCTGAGCGTGGGCTTTTCTTTGGTTTACTGACATATGGTATTGTGACATGAAATACTCCTTTGTTGTTTTCATATATATAATATAACATTATTGAGTGGGTTGTGCAAACTTTTATCGGACAGAATTTGACCGTTTATCTTCTGTTCGCTAGTAGTGGGCAGATTCCCTTTGAATTCTTTTTATAAACTACTACATGGTGATCAGGTCGACATAGAGAGGACAATCTCATAAACATTTTATGAATACGATATAGTGAGTCTCCTATCTTGTCATAGTCGCCTGTTTGGGCACTGGTCATTAAATGTCCGAATTGGATCTTCATTCTTGACAGGATATTGGAAAGGAATTGACGATCAGCCTTATACTGGTTCCACTTTGGAGACATCACAGAGATAAGGGCGTTGGGGGCTTGCTTATAAGGTGCATAGCGTCTAACCACCTCATCATCGTAGGATATTCCTGCATACTGTGCATTGCACCTGACAACGGCTTTCTCAAAGGCTGCTTTTACTCTTCTCATATAGGGAGCCATGTGGCGATCCTTTTCTGCTCTGGATTCATCGCTGTCTTCATGTCGATAGACACGACCACAATGAGGCTTACCGTACGCATATTCGCTGTATTCGTACTTGTAGCCGTTACGATACTTACAGACGGTCTGTAACTGGATCATACGCTCTCTCATGAATGGGGCTCTGAAGGGTGATATTGTGATGGTGAATTGTGACATGAAATACTCCTTTGTTGTTTTCATATATATAATATAACAAGGTGATCGTATCCTGTCGAACCGTGAACGGACATAATTTGTCCGAATTGGAAAAAAGATTTTTTCATCACATGATATCGAAATGTCAATTAAATTTCTATTCATCGAAATGTCAAGTAATTTAAAATAAAAAAAACCATCCGATCATTGGCTCTGTTACGGATGTAACGAAAACCTACGGATGGTCAAACAAAAGGAGTGTTTATTTAACTGTGTTATACTTGAGTCCTGTGCAACCTGTATCAGTTATCGGATCGGGGCGAACCTCACGCATTACTGAAACATTTGGATCATCACCCTTCGGTTTGATCTCCGTGTAGTCGAACTCATCATCTGAGATGTAGTAGAGGACATAAACTCTTTGGTAGATCTCATTAGCCAATTCTTTGGCGTCTCTGCATGTTGCTGAAAGTGTGTTATCTGTATCGTAATTCATATGTATATCCTACTGGTTGATTGTGTTAGAGTCGATGATCTCAATCTCTGCATCCACGACCACGACTGTGGCGATTGGATCTGACTTGAGTCGTTTAGGGCATGCCATCAATGTGGCGAGAATAAAGAAGGGAATAATTTTTATGAATGTTTTCATGTGATCTCCTGATCGGGTGTTAAGTGTAGGGGGGTATAGTAGGGGAGTAGGTTACTTACTGAAGAGGTTGTTATCGCTAGATCGTACAATACGTGGGTGATATTCAGTTACTCTCTTGAGTAGTGATACATGCTGAGATGTCGTAGCCGATACAAACCCTAAGCCAGTTGCCATGTGATCGTGAATGAGTAGCCCGATAAAGCCCTCTTCTGAGCGATCTACATACTCTCCTATGAGGAGGTTGTAGGAATAGATCTTGTTGCCTATGAAGGATAACGCTCCTGTATGGTTCTTTCCTTTCTCTGATCTTGTAGAAGATGTGAATAGTTTTATGAGTGCTTCGTTAGTCATGTGAACTCCTTGGTTCGGTTTGAATGTATTAGTAATATAACAAGGTATGGTTGATTTGTAAAGGACAGAATTTGTCCGTTTAGTAATTTCTATCGTCACAATGGGGATGAGCCAAGTAAAGAAGATCGTCTCCATCCCATACATAATGTGCATTGTCGTTACCAAGCATGTCTGCAAGTTGATCCTTTGTGAGATAGTCATACGCGTCTCTGTCTTTCTGCTCTTGATAGCACACGATAAGGAGGTATTGAAGATCCTCTATGGTTCTGCCAACCCAAGGAAGAGTTAATGTTTCTTTGTGGCTCCTACACCACTCAATCGTTTGGTTGAGTTGCTCATCTGTGAGTTCGGTTATGAGGTCTTGGAGGTTAGTTTGTAGTGAGTAACGCATTGTTTGAACTCCTTGGTTCGGTTTGAATGTAATAGTAATGTAATTCGTTTGGAGCGATCTGTCAAATCTTTTCTGTTACATTTCCGGTCATTTTTTGTCCGACTTGAAAATACTCTATCGAAATGTCAATTAAATCCTCAAATATCGAAATGTCAAGTAAATTCCTATGCCATTTGGTATATAAATATACCATTTGTCAAGACTTTTATGCCATGTAAACCTACGGTTTAAGGCATTTAAATGAGGGTTTTAGTCGAATCTCTCTAGAAGGTACTAACAAACTTGTCAAGAGTTACCCCGTGTACATGCACCAGCGTTGATCAGGCTCACGGCTGTCCGTCCGTACCAACCTTGCAATCCCCATACAATGCCCGTGTCTATGAGGTGTTGGAATGACGCTACGAACATGTCATTGTCACATCCGTCCTCTATGTGTGTGATCGCGTCAAGTGTGTTGTCTACGCGTGGGAACAGGGTTATTTGCTTTTTATTTCCGTTATTTTCGTTTGTCATAGTCGTTTCCTTTATGTCAGTGATAGTTAGTTGATAGAAGGCTCTGATACACCGTACACAAGCGTCTACAGTCGAATACAGGCATAACCCCCAAATGTGTATTACAAGCCCTTAATGACCGTGTGAGAGTTTTCAGGTAGCCCCATAGGGGTAGTGGAGTAGGTGGGTAGGCTTATCCATTCTTCTGTGGTATTAAAATGCTCTTCTGAAGAGATACATTGTATTCTATAATACATTCCTCTTATCCCTACTACCAAGCATAGTATATCTGAATGACCTTCTCCCTTAAGTGGGAACTCTACCAAGTCTCCAATCTTAAAACTTTTTTTCATTGTGTCTCCGTGAATGTCGCTATTGTTTCCATAGCCTTTCGTTCAAGTACCTCCACACGATCCTTTTCACATGGTGATAACATCAAGTCGGGTCTTCTAGGGTCGAACTTGCAACCCCTTCTTTGGAATGAGTATTCTTTGATAAGGAAGATCTTGTTAGCGATTGCGATGATAGTATTGTTGAATTCTTCTTGAGTCATTGTGTCTCCGTTGTTTGATGTATATAATATAACAGGTTAGTTGATATTTGTCACGGTCATTTTATGTCCGTTTCAACTCGGAATAACTCTCGGCTCGAACATGATACCCATTTTCCTGTCTCGATCTCAATGCAAGGCACAAAGCATACACCGTGTCTTGTCTCTCTGATCATTACCAAGGTGTAAGTGTAACCACCGTGGAAAGTTCCTTCTCTTAATCTCATTAGTGTACCTACTTTTTTAGTATAAGTCATTCTTATCTCCGTTGTTGTTCATATCAGTAATATAACAAGGTGGTTGATATTTGTCACGGTCAATTTTTGTCCGTTAAGTGTGGTCGCTCTATGTGGAGATTCTCCCAGTTATCCTCAGTGTATGTATAAATTTTACATCTGTTCTCCATTCTATAAGTTTCATACTTTGGGATAAAGATCGTGTGGTTGTTCCAAATCTTTCGGTTAATCTTTGTTATTATCCCCATCACCAATACCATCTCATTATCTTCTTGAATCCAATGCTCATAGATGACTAAAGTCCCTATATCTAAAAATGGTTCCATCTATTCTCCGTTGTTTGATATCTATAATATAACAGGTCGTTTGGGTTTTGTAAAGGACAGAAAATGTCCGACTTTATTTTATCCCCAAGTCTCAAGGATTTCCATGTGCAGGCTCCAACAATGTTGTAGGTAGTATAGCCGACTTTCATTGACTAGTTGATACTTGTCTTCTTCTATGTTGTGGATAAGATACCACACATCATCAAACTCTTGATCACAAGCCCAAGCCCTTGCTTTTTCTATGGTTCTGTATCGTGGTGAGTATTTTGATCTTTTCAACATAATGATCTCCGTTGTTTGGTTATACTAGTATTATAACAGGTTGGCTTGGATTTGTAAAGGACAAATTATGTCCGTTTTTATTTCCTGTCCTCTCTGTCGTCACGACACTTGTATATCGCCTGTTTCGTTACCACTAACACAAAGCATATCGCAATCATTATCGTTGCTATTTCTTCTATCATAATGACCTCCATTTTTATTTTAAGTCCTTTACAAGGATGAGATGTCGTTCCTGACAAAGTATTCTTTTTTTCTGTGCATGTATCCCACTTGTGAATTTTACCCACCAATGCGTGTCTTTCCGTTGGCTTGCTTTGAATTTCTCCACTATCACACCAAACTCAGGCTCCCTTATACCTTCTCTGACTCTCCAAGTCACTAAGTCGCCTACTTGCATGATAGTTTAGCCTCTGCCACTTTATCAGCCAGTTCGTGGATCTGAATCTCCCATGTTTCGCAACAGAGTTCTGCTATGTCTCTCTTGGAAATAGAAGGATACTTTGAGAGGAACTCAATATAATGCTCATAGGCATTCTGCTTTCTTTCTTTCTTTGAAAATATATTTTGTGACATGATGTTCTCCGTTGAATGTATTGATAATATAACAAGTTGGTTAAGATTTGTAAAGGTCAAATTATGTCCGTTTCTTCTATCCCTCGTGTGGCTCGCACTTTTAGGGTTCTTCTTTCTCCTGTGGCTACGACCACTACATGAATCCAATCCTCATATCCGTACTTGTCCTCTGTGACCATCACCAAGACCATTTTAGAACCCCATTCAGTTCTCCATAGTCTCAAGTCTCCTTTGCTAAATTTCATCCGATCTCCATAAGATATTCACTGTTCACACCACAGATCTGCTCTCCACTCTTGAGAACCATGACTTTATATGCCCCATGATAGTTCGACAAGATCATTACTAATTCGTCTTTATGCTTTGTTGTTGAGTGAGGTTGATAATATCTTTTTAGTTGTCCGATCTTCATTGCGATCCCCTTTGTTTGGTTATACTGATAATATAACAGATTGAATGGATTTTGTAAAGGACATTTTTTGTCCGTTTTCATTTTATGGGGTAAAGGTCATGTGCTTGGACTTGGAATCTTAGCCCTCCACAGACTGCTTGAACCTCATTCCACCCATTCCAATGACAAGACCAACCTGTGACCAGCACTAAATAATCTCTACATCCATCATTCCATATCGCCAGATCACCTATTTTCATCGTCTACCCCACCCACCCTTTAGGGTAGTAGCACCTGATTTACGGAACTCAGCGACTTGTTGTATTCTCTTTTTAGCCTTTCGCCAATCTCCGTTAGTAGCGACATAACCTTGATCACATCTCCAATCGTTATTTTTAAGACGGCTCTCAGCGTCTTCAATGGACAAACCTTGTCTCACTAGTTTGTTCAGATCTCTGATAAGGTTCGCACACTTGGGAGTCATTGTAGCACCTTGGTTGTTTCGTATTTTCATTGTTACCTCTTTGTTGTTGTTGATGTTTATAATATAATGGGTTGAAGAAAGATTGTAAAGGACAAAAAATGTCCGAAAGTACATCCCCCACCCAACTACACTGTAGGGCAGGGGATCAGAAGGACTTACTGCCCTGCTGTTAGGATACTCACGATAAAGTCTTGAACAGAACCGTTCTGAGTCTGAAGACCGTGCAGTCTCGCAACATTCTTTGTCGCTTGAGAGCCTGATCCCATTGCCGACCAAAGTGTCATAGCAATCTCAGATGGGAGAGTCACAAAGTATTCTGCAAGGTTCTGCAACTGAGTGTTGGATAACTCAGTGTCAAAGCACTCTTTCGCCTTGAATTTTTCAATGAGACTGTTGTGGTCATTGATCTTGAACTTTTTGGTCAAGTCAACTTTACCTTCATCAAGGATCTGTTCAGGTGTCACGACCTTTGAGTAGTTCTTGATATAGTCGTTCAGAGCCATAGCACCCTCAAAGCCGATAAAGGAATGGGCAAGGTGATACAATGTCGGGCTATGCTTGATCTCACCGACACTTTGCAAGGTATCTGATAGTCGCTCCCAAGAGCGTCTTGAAGGATAGATCTTGTTAGGCTCGAAGGTATCTTTATGCTCAAGGTGTTGATGATTGTGGTTGATGAAATCCCAGATCTCGTCAGCCACATTACCTTTAGCCCACTCTAACCAATCTTCTACGGTCGGCTCGACATCAAACACGGTGTACCTATCCAGTTCAGCAGGGTCGAACTCATTGACTTGATACTCAGCACCGTGCTTGCCACCATTGACACAAGCAAAGATCAGGGTGTCGGGGTGTAGGGTATGACCAGCGATCTTGCGACTGTCACATAGTTCAAAGATACCTTGTCTCACCTCTAGGGTAGCACGGTCAACCTCGTCAAGGAACAATACGACAGGGTTTTTACATGCGTTGTCAAGCCACTCAGGGGCTAACCAAGCCGTAACATCTCCATCAATCTTTGGAAGACCAAGTAAGTCACCTTCGGTCATTTGTGACGCTCTGCGTTCTATGACAGGCATGCCAAGTGCTTTGGCTTGCTGATAAACGACAGTGGACTTACCGATACCGTGTCTACCTCGCAAGAGGACAGGGAACTTTGCCTCAAAGACATGTGGAAGGATAGTGAATAGGGTTTTGTAATCAATAGACATAATAGTCTCCGTTGTTGTGGCTGAAATGCCAAGTTAGTTTAGTTTGTTTGTTTGATGTTTATAATATAACTAGGTATGAAGATAAAGTCAAGGACAAAAAATGTCCGTTTTGTTACTTACTCGCCTTAAAGCCAATTGTTGGCTTTTCTTCTGTGGCTTTCTCCTCTTTGGAAGGTGGGGATTGACCCAATAAGCCTGATAGCAAACTCATGGGGATGGGCATACCTCCACCCATTTGACTTGGTGGTGGGGATACCAAGGCTTTCAATACCTTGTTGAGAAGATCGTCCGATACTGATAACTGTATCGTGATGTTGTTGTTGTCGGTGTTGTCCATAATAGACTCCTTGTTGTTGAATGTATTGATAATATAATATGTTGGTTGAATATTGTAAAGGACAAATTATGTCCGAATTCGTACTAACTCTCTGAAGAAGAACCTTTGTGGAACAAATTTGCCATTGTTGAGGTTGATCCATTGCACCTTTATGGGATACTTTTTATTACCTCCAAAGCGTGATATTTCCACAATCAAGCCTATCTCATTACCATCAAAGAATTGGTTAGAGTTTTGCTCAGTACTCTTTCCGTATGAGGAAATTCTAATAAGATCACCTACTCTAAATTTACCTTGCTTACCGTTGTGTTCTCTATATTTCCATTCTTGCATTGTTCACCTCAAAGGTTTAGTGTCCTGTGTAGTGAGTTCAGTTGTTTCTCAACCCACTCTATATCTATATCGTCCTTTAACCTTACTGCAACCTTGTTCTGACCGACAATCCTTGACCAAACAATACCATCATCAGGCAACAGAGCCTTGAGAGTTAGAAAGCCCTCATCATCTGTTTCAATGATAGTCACTGCTTTGAATTTCATTATCGAACATCCTCAGTTTGTATAATAGTAATATACCCTGTTTAGTAATTATTGTAAAGGACAGATTATGTCCGTATTAAAAAAACTTATTGCCCACCCATACACCACCTCATCAGGAGGTGTCACTCTATCGGCACAGTTACATACTGATACCGATAACTTTTTCATTGGTCTGAAAGTATGGGTTCTTGGCATGATTCTCAGTGGTGAACCAAATGCGTTGACACTTACTAGGGATTGGCTTTGGTGCTTCCATATCTGTGAGGATAATATGACCATCAAAGCCACCATGATCATTCACAAATTTGGTTGGAGCGTCAAAGCATGTACCACCACAAAGGACTCTTTCGACTTGCTTGCGTTGACCCTTCTTCCATACATAGACCTTAGTCTCGTCTACTCGGGTGTCGAACGGGATCACAGTAAACTCGACCTTTTGTGCAAGACCGTTCAATTCGGAGAAGAAAGCCGATAGCATCTGATCGGATACTGAGCCACTTTGGTCAATAGAGATAGCAATTTTTGCAGTTCTGTTGACCTTCTTTCCAGCGTGAATGTAGGGATATCGGGGGTTCACCCTCCGTACCGTAGACCTCTTGTTCTGTCTCTGTGATGTTTTGATAAAGTATCTGAGGACTTTTCGCCAATCAACCTTTGGAGTGATCATGTCGATAATTCTCTCTCTCATACCACTTGAGACATTGCCCCATCCTTGACCTTTGGATTGAACCTCCTTCACTGCGTCTTCAACGGCTTGTCTCATTCGTTCTTGAGCCATCTGTCGGGTGTCCTGATCGGCTTCTCCCCATCCACTGTGATCGTCAAGTGAGTCGGGCATGCCACCATCACCATCGCCACTCTGTCCATCGCCATCACCTTTGTTGTGTTCGGGATCAAACGCTCCCTCGTTGTTCTCTTTGTCTTGGTTGAGTTTGGAATAATACCACTCTGCCGACATACCGACAGGATAAGAGGCGAAGCGATCTCTTGTGGGAAACAGACCTTGCTTTGGAAGATCGTCCATCAGGTGAGAGTTGATCGCAAGGTCAGTTGCAATGTTCCACATCTTGGACATACCTTCGGGTGGTAGTCGACCTGTGACATGTTCAAAGATGATATGATACATCTCGTGCATAAGCACACCAAGTTTCTCCCTGTCAGAAAGTTTGGCAAAGAAATTTGGATTGTAGATCATCTCGAATGTGCCCGATCCCTCATTCATCTTGACACCAGCAGTGGGTATCGCAGTAGTGGAGGACTTGTGTATCCTTCGTGACAGGGCTGCGAAGAAGGGTTCTGCTTGTAGTAAGCGATAAGTGTGAAGGTCAAGATCAAAGTCTGCGACCTCTGTTGGTTTTTGTGTTGTTTCATCTGACATGATGTTACTCCTTGTTGGTTATATCTATATTATAACAAGTTATGAAATATTGTAAAGGACAAATTATGTCCGTTTTGTTTAATAGTCCTTAGAATAGTCTTTACGACAGGCTTTTTTACTTTGTTCTTTTTTTCGATCCTTGTGAGAGCCAGCCTTTCGGTTCTGTTCTATGTGCATTTGTTGTATAGGATTGCGTTTAGATGGTTGTTTTTTCTTTTTAGACATTGTTCTGTCCTCCTTTCATAACTGTAATATAACAAGTTCTGAGATAATGTAAAGGACAGAAAATGTCCGTTTATTCTCTGAATGTGTCTACAGGTAGTAACATGTCAAGCGTAGGGTTGATCATTTTCGTTATCACTTGTGAATTTCCTAAAACAGTATTCCATTCATAGCCTGTCCCACGACCTCCAATGCCTCTGCCGATCTCTACCCACTTGAGAGATCTCCACCTCCAATTGAATAAGTGTTCATCTTTTAATAAGTGGGTTGCCATATCCTTAGCAGAATAGTTGTAACCTATCCAATCCGACCCTTCCTTTTTGAGGATAGGTAGCCAACCATGTATCCGTTTGTTTTTGGCATATGTCCACCGACACTTTCGGTACAAAGTCTGATCTTTAACTCTAAAGTCGACACCTCTTCGGTTTCGGTCTTCTATGCCTAGTATCAGTTTTTGATAATAATTAAGTTGTTCAGTCATGGTCTATTCTCCTTATCTGTTGTTCTTTTATCTCAAATGTTTGGTTGGCTCTATAGCCTATTAAAAATGTTACTCTGCACCATCTATGGGGAACAGTGTCTCTTTCGCTTATCTCTGTGACAACCCCTATGGGAGGATCTGCCCATTCTAAGTCCTCTTTAATGAACCAAGTGACCAAGTCACCGACCCCGATCATTCCTCACCTACCAATTCTTCAATGGACTGATCGGGGTGTAGTAGATGGGTAGCAACAGACATCAAACCTTCATACATTTGGTTGGTAAGCCAACTGTCATGGTTTATATCCTTTGGCTTACCAATAGTTGCGTATACAAGGTTAGGGAATCTTCTTCTACACCAATTTGCATACCTTATCATTTCAGACGCGTAGTCTTTGGGTCTATGGTTGTATACCACAAAGCGATCACCCACTTTCTCGGCTATAAGCAGTGTAGGGTACATGGAACCTCGTTCAAGATATACCCTGATGCCGTCAGTTTTAAGGCATTTCCAACCTGCATAATAACTCGGGATACCCATTTTCCATCTATCTGCGAATTCTTGATAATTTTTTGCTCTTTTAAATTCAGTCATAATGACCTCCGTTTGTTTTTGATATTTATAATATAATATGCTACTGTGATTTTGTAAAGGACAAATTATGTCCGTTTTATTCCCAAAGACCGATACGGATTGCATATGGCACAAGGTTCTTTCTAATAACGGATAGAATATCTCTCTCGATCCGATCCTTGTCCCACTTTTTTAGAACAAAGTCAACATCATCACAGTGTCCATTGATCCATTCATCTGAATATTGATATGTGGACTTGGTTATAACCTGATGTTCGCCATGTGTAGAGCGATAATAGTAACCTGAGCCACCAATGGCTCCCTCACAGCTGTCACCCGACAACAAGGCTCTTAAGGGAAACGGTTGTTTGCGACCCACTGCTGGGATCTGTATGGCTTGTTTTAAGTTATAGTCAGTCGATAGGGCGAACACTGACAAATTAGTTGGTAATTCAGAGCCTATGAGGTACATTTTCTCTTCTGAGTCATAGGTTCCTGTGCCGTAGTTGTATCCAGTTTGTTCATGATACTTGATCAAACTTGCAGGAGCAAAACCCAATTCTACAGATTTTATTGCATATATCTGTCGCCATACTCGGTTGGCTTTGTTCAGGAACTCTCTATGTTCTTCCATTAGTGTGCAGTTCCTTCGACTATGCCCACTACCCTTGCAGTACCCACACTTTTTAGCACTCGCTTTTCGCTTTGTGCTTCTGTTGGACTTTAGTTCGACATATTGCATAGCATAATGTTGTCGAAATGTTCTCTCTGAGAAGGGCAAACTTGCTCCTTCGGTAGCACACTCTGTGATCGCAGTGCAACTTGAGATTGAGTGATTCCCTTTGCAAAATGTGCATGTTGCTGATGAACGGGTGTTGTTGTTCTCTGTTCTTATGTTAATAGCCATGATAGACTCCTTGTTGTTGAATGTATTTATAATATAATATGTTAGGGTTTATTTGTAAAGGACAAATTATGTCCGTTTTTATTTTTGCCTGTGTACTGCGATAAGATCCATTATCTCATTTTTCTCGCCACTCGTTTCCATTGAAAGGAGCAACATGTCAGAGGTTGGGAGATACCAACAATCAAATACCGACAGGTCTTTGGCACAGGTTTTGGCATGCTCAAGTAGTCTAAAGTTGCCAATTTCCCTACCACATGCGATATGAGTTAAAGCCCATCTCGTGGAATTGTTAATTGATCGGTTGATCATAAATGGGTAGCACAAATAGTTTGATCCTGTTTTGTTCGACCAACCTTCATTTGTAGCGATCCTGTATGTTCCGTTGTTTCGTTTCCAATCCATATTCACCTCTGTTTGAATGATGTTTATAATATAATACATTGCATGATATTTGTCTAGGACATTTTTTGTCCGATAAGTAAACAAGTGCGAAAGCAAGACTTGTTTCGTACAACATCATTTAACATTTTCCCCTCAAACCTTGCCAATTCTATCCATGAGATAATGTTGCCACCCTCGTCACCTTTGAATATCATAACGGAGTACCCATCATCCCCTACGCAGTAGTACTTGCTATTGAGTTTTATGTGAGCCACGATCATGTTACTCTGTGTTTGAATCTGTATTATTTTGTACATCATCATTCTCCTTGCGACACAGGTGGCACTTGCCTTGTATCATTTGCGTACGGATCTCAGGCACATGTACGGAAACCTCGCTTGGCTCGACACCAAGTGTATTAAATTTGCCCTTTACAGATGGGCTACCTGTTCGCATATCATGAAGAATTTCCGTGTAAGAACCATCATTGAAAAGTATTACATCACCCTTCTTTGGCTCATACCTGAGTATTTGCATAGGATTCATCATTTTTTTCTCCATCTATTTGTATATTGTGGTGGGCAGTTTACCCATACGACTCTCCAACCATGTAGTTCTTCGAATTTCACAGGCTTGTCTTCATAGCCCCTTGTATTGTCATCATGAGTTTCAATGTAAACTGCTATCATAGAGCCTCCATCATCACTCTCTTTGCGTATGAAAAAAGCATTGTTTGTTATGTCGGGTACTACCCTAGTCAGGAAGGCTATTGCCTCCTTGTCCGACAGTTTATCTTTGGGATTCCAAATATGTTCGTAAGCCATGTTATACCTCCTTTGTTATAGTTATAAGCAATTGTCTATTCTCGTCATATTGCACACTCAATCCTTTGGGGAGGTATGCCCTGCCCTCTACTGCTTCTTTAAGGTACGACTCCAGCATTTGCTGACTAAAGTTCGCTATAGCCAATGATGGATAGAACTCTTCCAATGTTCCAGTCCACTCTCCCTCCTCCCTATACATACCTATCCATACTTTTTTGATAAAACCTATGCCCTCGACAAATGCGTCTGTCCAATTAAATATTCTCATGTTGTCTCCTTTGTTTGATGTTTATAATGTAATTCGTTATGTGTTTTTGTAAAGGACAAATTATGTCCGTTTAGATAATGTCGTAGCATGGGGAATGAGTCTATCAAAGATAAAAGATATGTCCATTCACCGTGACAGTTTAATAAATGTTCTAACATATTGACTCCAAGTCTTCCGTAAACACTGTCATTCTCTTGCCAAGTTTTGGAAAATACACCGAACAACAGCCCTTGAATTCGAAATCTCTGAAGAATACAATGATACCAACATCCTCGCAAAGACCTTCATGTCTAACTAAATCGCCTATTCGCATAAGACCTCCAACTCACCTTCGTTACACCAACGATAGCCGTCCCCTTTGGTAAAGTGAATAAGCCAGCGATAACAAGACGACACACCTTGTTGTGTAATAACACCTATGTAGCCATTCCATCTGCGTTTTACCAATGTTCCTACTCGCATATTACCACCTCCTCTGTAATCTCCCAATAGCCTATGTCCTTCTCCCACAGGTAGTCCTCTAGTTCCTCTAGGGAGGGGTTATCCTCACAATACATAGAGAACCACTCTCTGATGATCCTCTCGGCTATTTCGTGGGTTTTACATAGATAGACTATGTTATCGTCACCACTTTGTCTTATTTGTAATGTTATGATTTTGTCCACAAGAACCTCCGTTTGTTTTGATGTTTATAGTATATCTTATTCTCAGATATTGTAAAGGACAAATTATGTCCGTTTTGATACTGTTCTAACCTCGTCTTCACAAAGCCATGATGTTTCGTCAAAGAGTTCTCTATCCTCTTCATTGAAGCACCACAGAACCTTAACCCCTCTTGATAGTCTTGGAAGGGCTTCGGTAATTTCGATCACAAGACCAATAAAAGTCTCTTCATTTTCGGTATATTCTACCAAGTCACCTATTTTCATTCTTAATATTCCTCGCCAAGAATCTCATACTTAATGTGATCCCTTGCTTGTTGGAGTGTTTTAAACTGTTGGAAGGTATCGACTGTATCTATGGCACCATCTTTGTGAGCCTTTCGGATTGTGTACTTTCGATCATGTTTAACGCCTCTAAGAGAGACATATTGCTCTGATGTTATGAAATATCGACCTCCATGCACCCCCCTGTGGGTCTTGGAGTTAAAAAATTTCATAGTGTCTTTGCTAAAGAAATGGTATCCACCATCTCGGTTTGCTTTCTTAATTTCTGATATTGATCTAAACATATTGTTCTCCTGTTGTTGTAAATATAATATAACTGATTGTGAATTATTGTAAAGGACAAAATATGTCCGACTTTATCCCTTGCCCTTATGGTTGGCATTTCCTCGTGTCTCTCCGACTTTCTTGAACTTGATCGAACTATCATTCAGACCACCTGTTCTTCGGTTATTCCATCCACTGTTGCGTTCCCACCTTCGCTTGTATTCCTCAGCGTCAGCTTTGGATTCAAAGGACAGGATCTGAATACAGGCTTGCTTGCCTTCTCCCGATACGACTCCTTGATATCTGACATGGGTTTCTGTTCCCAGTTCTTCTACACAGTCGGGACATTCGTCTATGTACCCCCCTACGGTAGCCTTTCGGGTGGAGCGACAATCGAATTCATCCTCACAGTGCCTGCATGTTTTTATAGTGTTTTTCATAATAGTCTCCTATGTTGTTGAATGTAAATGTAATATAATATGTTGTTGCAAATTTGTAAAGGTCAGAATTTGACCACTTTTAATTTACCTTGTTCAATCTCCTCGTGGTCGTATTCCACAAGACTATCGTCTGTCCAATGTATATTAAAATAGTGAAATATGTCGCCATCTGCGTACCTCTCGTAATGACTGAAGACAGCCAACCCCATACACCCAAAGTCAATTGAACCCTCCACATTCCACATTACCAATGATCCTGTCCTTACTAACTGCATAATACCTCCACCAACTCTGTGTTACTGCCATGTTGGGCATAGGTACCACTAGCCCACGCCACCCGAAAATTACCGTTGGGAAATACATCTATGACTATGCCCAACTCTCCATAGTCAGAGGCATTGTTTAACCACTTTACTAATGTTCCTACTCGCATAAGACCTCCGTTTGTTTGATGTTTATAATATATCCTGTTCTCAAATATTGTAAAGGTCAGAATTTGACCACTATTAATCTATTACTCCTCATAGCCTGTCCGTCAGTGTTGTATTCTAACACATCACCGTTGCTCCAAAGAACTTTGATGATTTCATTATCATATCCATCACCATCAACATCTGTGACTAAACCGACAGAACCTTTATCAAGGATATACCCTAGTTTTGTCCACATAACCAATGTTCCTACCTTTATTTGCATAATACCTCCGTTTGTTTGATGTTTATAATATATCTTATTCTCAGATATTGTAAAGGACAAATTATGTCCGTTTTGTTATTACCTCCAAGTGTTCGGTGTACTCTAGTACGGTACGCCCACTCCATGTCCATTGTATGTATATCATATCATCCAAGGCATCACCATTATCGTCTACAAGGTAGTCCACTACCAGCCCTACCCATTCACTCTCTGGTGGAGGGTAGGGGTTTCTTGTGAACAATGAATCCCATGCTTGACCCACAAATGCTTCATTATCGACATGTTCCTCTTTTATTCTTATCAGATCGCCTATTTGCATAAAACCTCCACGCTTCTTTTGTCGTTCGACCAACCAAAGTCTCTACCCTCTCTGAGCCATAGGATTTTCCATTCCACTATTCCCCTTACTTTTCTGATATGGGTTACAACACCGACACCAAAGTAGTTTTCGTGATTTACCAATGTTCCTATTCGCATAATACCTCCAAATAATCCCCATATTCGGGTGTAGGGTGAGACATGTGTCCCCATTGCACTCTGTATAGTACGCCCTCACCTTTTCGTGGTGGCATTATACCCACTATGACCCCTAGCCATTTAAGTTCCCTCTCATATTCATCAGGATCATCTATCTTCAGATCCAAGCAAATAGGACACAAGGGGTCTATCCTTACTAAGTCACCTATCTTCATACTACCTCCAAGTATTCTAAGTCTTCACTAAATTTGTTTCCTGTTGCCACCCATACGAATTTGCCATAACATTTTCCAAAGGTTCTTGCAAAGAACCCCGTGACTATAGCCAACTCTCCACCTTTGGAACAGTTCTTGTATCTCACTATATCGCCTATTTCCATGCTATCCTCCTTTGTTACTTATAATATAACCATTCCTAATATTATTGTCGAGGACATTTTTTGTCCACCATTTATAATCCTTCCACGCATGGAGAACAATGTCTTCAGGAAGCCATGTTCTATCGCTTGGATCGTCCACAGGTGCAATTGCCCAATACCATTCGTTTCCTGAGATGCTCCACTTACTATCCACGATAATAAGGCTTCGTTCACCTATCATTACTAAGTCTCCTATTCGCATACTACCTCCACTCTGTTATGATATGTACACCACACACGACCATCAGGTTGTGTAAAGGTAAGTTTCCACTTTCCGATATAGGTTATAACTCCGATATCGCCAGAGGCTTTATGTCTCACTAATGATCCTATTTGCATATTACCTCCAAGCAATCTTCAGGCATAACTGTATACTCATGTCCTTCAATAGGTGAATGAAGCCACCTTATTCTTCTTGCATTTCGCAACTGTGTTATATCGGTCACAAGACCTATGACCTCTGCGTATTCAGGATAGACAAAGTGCCAACTTGCTTTCACCTTAACTAAATTACCTATGTACATAAGACCTCCAAGTCAAAGATACCTAATATGGCTTCTGAGCCATCGTTCCAAAGTATATGAAATCTTTCTCCACAAGACATGACCTTTGTAACAATACCAATGCGACTCTGCATGTCAGTGTATAATATCGGATCTAGTATGACTAGAGTCCCTACTGGCATAATATCACCAAGTCTTCTTCATCTTCCACTGTGTATTGCATTGTAGGACTGGAGTTTATCCATAGAATCTCCCATGCATACTCCACAACCCCTTGCTCTTCATCATAAAATTCATCATGTAGTTGGTGAACAATGCCAATCACCTCTTCCCACTTGCTTGTTACTAATGTTCCTACTTGCATAATACCTCCATGCTTCCGAAGAAATAATGATGATGTATGTTTGTTCTCAAATTCAAGCCCTCAAACATATTTCCAAGAACTTTGATAAGAACCACCACATCACCTACTTGTGGATAGGTGTGATCATTCTTTATCACCTTATATAATGTGCCTACTTTCATGTTTTCTCCTAAATTTATTTGACAGATGTAGTATAACAGGTTATGTTAGATTGTAAAGGTCATAAATTGTCCGTTTTGATTTTGGTTAGCCATTCGGGAGGGAAACCACTTGTGTTTCCTGTTGCAACGCTTTTTACCATTGCCATGTAACCGAACGCACCAGCCTTCTCAACACTCATTACAATGAATATTTCATTGTTCTGCAAGACTAAATCACCTTTTTTCATATTCACCTCTGTTTGAATGTTACTATTAATATATCACAGATGGAGAAAATGTAAAGGACAAAAAATGTCCGTTTGGAACTCTCCCATGTGTTCCTTATAATTCAAGAGACAGAATTCAGTGATGAACCACAGATAAATAGCGTCATGTACGGGGCTTTAGCCCAAAGACATCTGTATGCACCTGTTGGAATGTCAGTTCTTATCTCAGTGACAATCCCAATCCCAAGATTGTGGCTTTTATGGGTAACTAAAGACCCTATCGAAATGTCAAGTATTTTCATATTTCCTCCATCGAAATGTCAATTAAATATTTTTTGGTAAAATTGTAAAATTTCACTCCTTGCAACATTTTCTTATAAAGATAATATAACACAGTATGTTTGTTTTGTCAAGAGAAAAAACGAAAAAAACTAAAGTTTTTGCACAGATCAGGATTACATCTTACAAACTCATCGATCTCTTCGTAAGTATATTCCAGTATCAACTCTCCTTGGTACTTTTCAAAGTGTTCAATTATTTGAAGATACCCATCAAGCTTTTCCATATCCTCCTTCGTCCAGAAGTCATGGATTGGGAGATCACATTTCATATCTAAGTATAAAGACCAATAGGTCATAACCTGATCGTCCAACCAAAGGAAGTAAAGCATCTTTTGTTGTTTTGACCATTCGGGATTTATGAGACTATTGGTCTTTTTTTGGTTTTTGGTTTCCACAACTCTTCCTCCTATCTTTCTTCTTCTTTTCCTTTATATCGTGCATGCTCATGGTCTCGCGAAGAATATCTTCGGAAGAAGAGGAGGGGGGTAGGGGGGTAGTAGGGCAAAAAACGATTGAGACCTTACCTTCTTTTATTAGTCTTTCCATAGTGGTGCAGCCCAAAATGGAAACAACACCATCGGTGTAGTGTATTTCATAGTTGGCTCGCCACTTTATAAGATCAACCTTGGTGTTTAAAGTCCCAACTTCAATTACCTTTGTGATAACGCCCAACTTATTGTTGTCGCTAATGAGGGTGCCTATTTTTAGCTTTTGCATCAACTAAACGCTCCCTGATAGTTTTTCTAGATAAATCATAGACTCGATGAACTACTACAACATTCTCAGCTGATATTGGGTATCCTGTCGCAGGGTCTATTTGCATCGAAATGGCATGGACAATCCCGACGATTCTACCTGCACTGTCAAACACCACTGAACCTGATGCTCCAAACCAAGCGTAAGATTGCATAAGAATCTTATCATAACTCGACTGGCTGACAAAACCTGTGACTAGAAACCCATCAATATTTTGAGGATATCCATGGTAATAAAGTCTCTTGGCTAGTATGTCGTGATCTCTATTGGCTATATAACTTGCTGACTTGGTATCGGTGAACACTCCGTACGGCAATAAAATTGCAATATCAGAATATGGATTTTTATATATAACGTCAGCTGATAGCATGTTTCCATTCTTTTCTCTTATGATTACATCACTGGAATCATCAATGACATGACTAGCTGTGAGGATGAATAAGTGATTTCCTATGTGTAGAAGGTTTCCGGAACCATGACCATGAGAAATGCCGTTCTGAAAGGAGTACACCTTCACGGACGTCGCAACCGCTTTGTTTATTCCTATATTATATTCACTGGATACTTTCGAAACCTCCAGTTCGTTTACCTCACTATCAGAATAATAAAACATCTGACATGATAACAACACAAATAACCATAACATAACTCCATCCCTCTATTAGTAACTAGATGGTACTCGCCGCAAACAACGATGAATGTTTTTTAGCATACGGCCTATTTATTAAAGATGTCGATTCACAGTCTAAAACGCAAATTAAACAATGGTTTTATTAACTGTCATGCCCATATTGATAGGGCCGGTACGATACAATTTACAGATAAGTCCTTGACCACTAGGCATCTCTTAGAAAAGTGGCAGCTTGTAAATGAAGTAAAGAGGCAACTATCTCAGTATAATTATTATGACGGCATTCTAAGTGCGTGTTTGAAGCAAAAAGAGTTCAATACTAACAAGATAGTATCATTTATCGATCTAGATAGCATCATTCACGAGAAGGCTCTTTACGGAGCTATGAGAGCCAAAGAAGAGCTGTTAACGGAAGGCGTGGAGTTGTACATAGGAAACCAAACTGTGGGTGGTTTCACAAAAGAGAATCTGTCTTTGTTTGAAAATAACGTAGACAATTTAGATTTCTTAGGTGGCTTACCCAAGTCAGATGAGGATGCCGACAGGCATTTAGATATTCTATTCTCAGTTGCAAGAAGCACTGGCAAGAAGGTTCACGTCCATGTTGATCAACTTAATGTGGTTGAGGAAAGAGAGACCGAATGGCTTGCTCGGAAGACAATAGACTACGGATTGCAAGGCCGAGTGGTTGCAGTTCATTCTATATCGCTAGCTTGTCATCCAAAGATGTATAGAGATTATGTATACAATCTGTCTAGAGATGCAGGTCTACAGTTTATATCCTGTCCGTCTGCTTGGATAGACCATCAGCGGTCAGAACGACTAAGCCCCACTCACAACTCAATGACGCCGATTGACGAAATGTTGGAATGGGGCTTAACGGTTGGCATAGGCACTGATAACATTGAAGATATCTATAAACCTTACTGCAACGGCGATATGATGTTTGAGCTTCGCATGGCTCTTGAGTGTTATAAGATATACAACGAAGACACCCTGTTAGATCTGGCATACAATAATGGTTTAAAGATTCTAGGTGTCCCTTCTGATGCGAAGTAATGCCAATATTGAAGATAGAAACCAAGCGCCAAGCCATCCGTTCGATGTGCTGCACCCACTGCTAATAACTTCTGGCTTTTCTCTAAGTGTGGGAAGATCGTCGCTCTCTGCTATATCATCTTCGGGTTCTTGATACAACCCTGTGTCATTATCTTCTGTGGTAGGGAGTTCTATCTGTCCTTCTTCTTCATCATCATAACTCCATTCTGTCTCTTCGCTACTTTCTGGTTCCCAAAAGGGTGGAGATATCTCCATGTCTTGGATTGATAACCCGAGTTCAGAAGCAAATGGATTTAAATTTCCAATATCAAAATGAGAAGAAAAGTTTAACTCATCAAGTATGAAGTTTTCTCCTTGTTCAACCTGAATGCTTATAAAGTATTCATGATAAGCTGATTGGTCTGCCCTGACTCCCAAGTTGAGATATGTATCCCAAGCCATTAGATCTGCACGGCCGTTTACATAAACATCCCATTCGTAGAGAGTAACTTCGTACTGTGTTTGAACCATGTAGTCACTATTAACGAAGCCCTTGGTCTGTACATTTCCAGCAGCCTGAACATTTCCACTTTCATCCAGAGGAATCTCTCCGTGTGCCATGACAGCACCTTCAGCATTTAAGCCAATACCATACTGGTTAGAGAATGTGATCTGGCCGTAAGCATCGATACCATAATTCTCAAAAGGAACAGCCCAGTCCCAGCGGAAAGCACCTGCTTCGCGGTTAGCATCAGTGATTGCTTCAACGCTAAGAACTGGATGCTCTCCGAAGTCTTGTAAATCATCGGCCCACAGTTCACACTCCCGGGACAACCAGAGGCTCTGCCATCCGGGACAGTCACGTCCGGGTGTAGCTCTAGTCTTAACGACTGCTACATAAAAGTCAGAACCTCTATCAATTGATGATTGAAACCAAAAGAACTCTATGATACCATCGACAGAATTTCCATATTCATCAGAGTTGCCGACATAAAGAGTGTTTCCCTCGAAGAAGGCATATGTTTGTGTGCCCAATTCATAGTTTATGTTGTAAACATGTTCGAAAGTAACATCAACGTCTCCCTCGAGTATTGTGGCTCCAACATAGGAGGTCTCGGGAACTGTGAGCTGTGAGGCGAAAGCCATTGATAATAACCAAATCATTCTGTTCTCCCATAATCGTCCTCAACTCTGACAACATCATCTATCTCTGGTGTCGAGACCTCAATCAGTTTCACATGACACTCATCTGGTGCACAGAACCTGTGTATTTGTCCGGGTTGTATTCTTAATGAGTCTCCGCTAGAGAGGATATGAGTCTTGCCATCTAGATGAACAACAGCTGTGCCTTCCATAACATATATGGTTTCATCCTTTTGTTCATGATATTGCAATGACAATCTACTTCCTGCGTTGATGTGCAGTATCTTTCCGAGATATTTCTCGTTGATTGCCCATCTAATTTCGTGTCCCCACGGTTTTTCTATTTTCATTTTATCTCCATATTAAATAATAGTTGTCTATCATAGAGCACTCGGCTTCATTAAAACAATAGACATGTTGTTTGTTGTTTGTAATAAACAATGAGTTCTCGATATCAGAGAACTTTGTAACCTCATCTGTTGTAAGGTAAGTTAGATCTTGGAAAGTAAAGCAGTCTATCGGGCTGCGCTTTCCTAATTCAAATGGCAGTTTGTACTCTGCTAGTTGTTTTAAGTATTTAGGAACGAACACTTTATCTTTATCAAGAAGTCTTCCACCCATCAGTACCTCAGAACTAGAACGTTTGGTCAAGTTTAGCAAGGTATATGCTACCGCTAGTCTTTTAGTTTGTATTTTTAAGACCTCAGATAACACTGTGCTGGTCTCTTCTTCTGATTCTGGGTATAGCTCTGTGAATTTTGACAAAGCTTGAGATTGATCTCTTAAAGTTTCCCAAAGTGCTTCAAACTTGATATCTGCTGGTGTGGCAACAACCTTATTGTTTATTGCTAAACAGCTTTCAACAACACCATCGT